>Ga0315286_10000345_pt1 | contig 38411 bp, 40 predicted proteins | sample YL17G10_0_MG_FD_205038 | JGI IMG/M metagenome (GOLD analysis project Ga0315286, IMG submission 205038) | Sediment microbial communities from Yellowstone Lake, YNP, Wyoming, USA - YL17G10_0 | ecosystem: Environmental > Aquatic > Freshwater > Lake > Sediment | place: USA: Wyoming | collected...
TGGTCGCAAACCGCGTTTGACGAAGGCGCAAAAGCAGCAACTGAGCGCACTGGTCCAGGCTGGTCCTCAAGCGGCTGGTTTCCCGACGGCCTGCTGGACCTCGGTGTTGATTCAGCGACTCATTCAACGCGAGTTTGACGTGCTGTACAACCGCTACTATGTTTGCGAACTGCTGCGCAATCTGGGTTTCTCGGTTCAGAAAGCCCGGTTTGTGTCGGACCACTTGGATGAAGAGGCCCGGCAACGCTGGTGGGCGGACAGTTGGCCGCAGATCAAGCGCCTGGCCGAGGAGAAGCAGGCACTGCTCCTGTTCGGAGATGAGGTCAGCTTTGCCCAATGGGGTTCTTTGGGCTACACCTGGGCGCTCAAGGGGCAACCGCCTGTGGTGAAAACAGCCGGCAAGCGCAAAGGGTACAAGGTGTGGGGCCTGATCGAGTTTTTCTCGGGGCGCTTTTTCTACCATGGTCAACAAGAACGCTTCGTCTCGGAGGGCTATCAAGCGTTTCTGGCTCAAGTGCTGGCTCAAACGACGGAACATCTGATCCTCATTCAAGACGGAGCCAAGTATCACACCAGCCAATCAACCCGCGCCTTCTTCGCGGAGCATCAAAATCGACTGACGGTCTTCCAACTGCCTTCCTACTCGCCGGACTACAACCCGATCGAGTTCCTGTGGAAGAAGATGAAACGGCGCGCCACGCACAACCAGTATTTCCTGGCCTTTGCAGATCTGGTTCGCGCTGTCGATGAGGCATTGGGTTACTTCGGACGCCAGGCGGCAGAGATCATGAGCCTCATGGGGCTCTATGTCAGAACTCAAGCCGAACCTGCTACGGCAGGTTGATGTCAGATTCATTTTCTTAAGATCTATAGTTACCGCCCCCAGTTGACGTCGTGGTCAGGAGAGAGATTGTGGGTGATGCGGGCCTCGTGGACCCCCTGGTAGCCAGTCCCAGCGGCTGCGGCGAGGAATCCCCAGTCCAAACGGGACCGGGGCAGAGCTTTGGGACGCGCACCAACCTCTTCGATGGCATCGTTCGGTCCTCGGTTGTGAATGAGGCTAGTGTATTCGCTTCTCACGCCGGTCAGCGGACAGTACCTCTGCTCTCTCCGCCTCTCTGCGGTCAGTACCCTAGGCTTTCCGGCGTAGCAGGGCTACGATCCAGGCGATGGCAAAGATCAGGAACATGACGAAAAAGACCCAGGGGACGACCGGCCAATGCCCGACGAGCAGGTGACGCAATAGCGCCACGCAAGCCAGTACGTCGACGATGACCTGCACCTCGACCAGAATGGCAACCCGCGACCATTCGACCGCCCGCCAGCCGCGGAAGGAACCCCAGGCCATGGCCAGGAACGCTGCCCCCAGCAAGCGGCTGGCGATGGGGTCGATCGGCGCCCAGCCGAGCCAGCTCAGGAACCGTCCCGGGAGCAAGAACAGCAGGGCTCCGAACACGGCTGCCACGGGGATGTGGACCAGGAACGTGTACTTGAGTGCTTTGGACATGGGGATGCTCCTTTCCTATCCTCCTAATCGTTCGACCTGGCCTGTCATTCTGAGGAATGCAGGGACGAAGGATCTCCACGCTGCTTCCAGGTTAGCGCCGGGCTCGCAGGCGTGCTACCTCCTGGCTCAAGATGCGCCGCAGGATGGCGATGGAGGCTGCGTAAGTGGCGTCCACGCCAAAGTAGGAGAGACTCTTGGACAGCAAGCTCTGCCTCCGGCTGTAGGGGGTGTCCGAGGCATAGTGGATTACGCCAATGTCGTAGGGTGCGTTGATGAACAGGTTGACGATCTCGTTGACCGGATAGCGCTTCGGGTAAATGTCTTCGTATACTCCACTCAGATAGGGCCCCGCTTCCATTTCGATGTCGGTGTATCCCTCTTTGTAGAACAGGCTCACAAAGTCCTTGTTCTGCAAAAAGGTCCCACGCACCGTCACCGCCTTTTGATTGTCAAAGACGCTGCCTTGAGACAAATAGGGGGCCACGTCTGCGGCGCAAAAGCAGTTCTTGAATAGGAAAGTGTTTTGCGAATGCTCGTCGTAGACCACGTTCGGGATCATGACGTCGCCTACGTGGCCGTTGAGGGTGGCGGCCTTGCCCATGAAATACACGCCCCGCAGGTCGCCCAGGTTGGCCACGGCCTCGGTAAAGATCTGGTAGGCTGCCATGCCCAGCGGATAGTCGACGTTAAAGACGATAGCGTCGCTGTCTTGCAAGGCTTCCATGCCTTCTAGTCCGACGCGCCGGTCAAAACATTCGGGACACAGGGATCTGAGTTCGAACACCTGGGCGGCCACGTCCAGGTAGAGGGGGTTTTCCACGTGCAACAGCCCATTCTCTCGTTGGGACTGGCGCATGGCCGCAACCCTCGCTTCCTGCATCTCGGCATCCCCGTGGCGCAAGTACCGGCTCAGCGCGTAGTAGAGCAGGTTCTCCAGCTCCCCCGCGACATCGTTTGCCTTGAGGCGTTTGTAATGGCGCCACAGGTTCTCAGGATTCACCTCCTCTAGAAAGGCGGCCAGTTCTTGCTCGATGCTCAGGACATACCCCGTGACCAGGTTGGCCAGGCTGTGGGTATTGGACGAGACAATGTAGCACGGGCGGTAGAAAAGGTGACTGTGGAGGGAACGGTCGATCTCTGTGCGGATCGTCTGCCACCAGCCGTCGGTGGCCCGGCGGTAATCGGTGAGCGAGCCGGCCAGCAGCCGGAGGGACATGTCCTTTCGCTCGCGCCCAACCTGGAGCACGTTGGGCCACAGTGCTGTTCCCCAGGCACCTTGCAGCTTGGCCATATCGTCGGCCGACACGTTCATCCGGTTGGCCACCTCGCCAACCTCCTCCGGTGCCAGCGACTTCCGGCCCGCCACGTGGGCCTCGATCCGTTCCAGCGTCGGCGTCTCGGCCAGCCGATCGTGAAGCTTGTTCCATTCGATCTGGTACGCGGTCAGCATGGGGATCAGGTCGTCGATGTCCGACACACTGGCGATAAACGCTGCCAGGGTGCTTCTTCCATCGAAGAACATCTTGCGACGGCGCGAGTGAGCCGTAGCGGGTTCCCACTTTTCTACGTCGGGATAGCCCCTGCGATCAAAGACCTCTTCCGACTGGCCCATCAGCACCAGGCGCACCTGGGGCAGGCACTGGGGCAGACGCATGACGGTGTAGACAAAGGCCGAGATATCGGGGGTGGGGATGTCTGCACCCAGGTGCAGGCTGGAGCCCATCGTGCAGTGGGTTTCCTCCAGCGAGCGCACGCGGATGTCGCTGCTGGAACGTAACAACGAATAGTAGGTGCGGATGTAGAGCTCGATCTCTTCGTTACCGCGGGAAGGTATGGCTCGATCCATTCGTGATCTCCTGTCCGAAACAGACTTCCGACGTCGGAGAGACCTGGGAAGTCTAGGACTCTTCTTCCTGCTCAGGCATGTCCAGCCTTACTACCTCGCCGTGGGTGTTGACGACGACGCCAAAGCCCAGCATCCCCAGCCAGGCACGGGCATCGTCTGGCAGTCCTTTTTCAATGACCTGGTCCATGTTTCGGATCGAAGCATCGATCATCGCCTTGGTGAACAAGTCATCCTTACCCAGCATCTGGAGCATGGCGTCGATGGCGATCTCTTTGTGCTCCATGAACTGCTCGCGAAGCAGTTCGATGACCTGGCGATCTACCGCCTCCGATTCCACATGGCGTCGAAAGCCCATGTCGTCGATGACATAGTTGGGCACATCGCTCACCATTACCACTTCGACGGGCCGATCCAATTCGTCACTGACCAACCCGGCAAACAACGCTGTCCTGGCAGGCAAATTCGTCACGGACTTGCTCCTCTGTTGGGTAAGGCGAAGGGCAGCGCCTAGCGCTGCCCTCCCCCTTGGCTATCGGGTAGTGGACCCGGCCGGATTCGAACCGGCGGTCTCCTGCGTGCAAAGCAGGCGCCTTCCCGCTAGGCGACGGGCCCCCAATGCCGACGAGAGGATTTGAACCTCCATACCCCGTGGGGCAACAGATCCTAAGTCTGTCGCGTCTGCCAGTTCCGCCACGTCGGCATCCAATGCTCGGCCAGATGGGATCATACCCCCGATTCTGTGGGCAAGTGCCTCAGAGTTCCCTCAGCCCCTGCCTTGCCGTCATCTGTCTCATCCCAGCCTGTGGGATGGCGGCTCGTGACCTGCCGGGTGTGACCCGACGTCATCGTCGCCGCTGCGACGAGACCGAGCCCCTTCGCTTTCGCTACGGACCCGGCCCACTCGCCTTGCTCCCGGTCGCACGCTCACCCAGCCGGCCCTGTCACCACGGCCGCTGGTGGGCTCTTACCCCACCGGTTCGCCCCTTACCGGCGCTCATCAAGAGCGCTGGCGGGAATCCTTTCTGTTGTGGTTGTAGTCAGGACGCGGCTCTCGCCGGCCTGCCCCCACTTGCGGTTTCGTGTGGCGACCTTGCCCAGTTCCCACGGGGAACCCCCGGAGGAACGGGGCCAGGAGTCGGGAAGTTCCTCTAGCCAGCCTGCGCTGCCCAGCGACGGCTCCCCCATCTGACAGCTCCATTATACCACGAGGATTGCAGGCTGTCAAAGGACTTTCAGCGAAAGGGAAGACATCCCAAGACCGTGGATGGTTACTATCGCAGGTTCGCTTGACAGTTGCAGGCAGATGCGGTATCTTACATCGCATCGTAGAGAGCGAGGGAGATTTGCGCCGTCTGACAAAGCCTGGCTGGGGAGTCTTGCCCCCGATCGTGATCCTGCCATTGGTAGCATTCTTGATCACGGCTGCCTACCTGGGCACCGAGACGGTTCTATTCAACTGGAAGGCGAACCCTGCCCCGAAGCCGGCTGCAGCGGTCAGCGTGACGGGCACTCCGACCCGCACTCCGACTGACCGACCGTCGCCCACCCCACCACCTAGCGCCACACCCATGGCCACGTCGACCCCTACCTGGACGCCCACTCCCAGTCCTACCCCGACTAACACCCCCTTGCGACCAACGCCCACTTTGACGGCTACGTCCACAGCCACACCCCTCCGGCCCACGCCCGACGGCGTGCGCCGTGTGGCGCGAGTGCCCATCCTGATGTACCACCACATCGGGGAGCCACCGCCTGGCGCGGATGCGATCCGCCGTGATCTTTCGGTCTCTCCCATCAAGTTCGCAGAGCAACTCAACTACCTGCAGCGGGAAGGATACCAGGCCATCACCCTGAACGACCTGGCGCTGTACCTGACTGTTGGAAAGCCCTTGCCCAGCAAGCCGATCATCCTGACCTTTGACGATGGCTATCGGGATGCGTATACCCGCGCCTTTCCGCTTTTGCATCACTTTCGCATGATGGGCACGTTCTTTCTCACGACGGGGCCCATCGACGCCAGGAGCCCCGACTGGCTGTCGTGGGCCCAGGTCAAAGAGATGCATGCCTCCGGCATGGAATTCGAGCCCCACAGCTACGACCATGCCGACTTGCGCCATCGTGGGTTCAAGTTCCTGGTGTTCCAGATCCAGGCCTCCAGGGAGGCCATTGAGGCCCGGACCGGAGAGACCTGCCGCTTTTTCGCCTATCCTTCTGGGCGCTACGACCAGGCAGTGGTCGACGTACTGCGCTCGGCCCATTTCTGGGGCGGGGTGATCACCGAACAGGGGGCCACCCACACGGCCAACGACCTGTTTCTCCTGCGCCGCGTCCGCATCCAGGGAGGCGATGACCTGGCTGCGTTCATCCACAAGCTTAAGCTCGATTGGTAGCCCTCTAGAGCCCATGTACTTTGATGCGTTGACCATGGCCTGTGTGGCCGATGAGTTGCGGGCCAAGGTATTGGGGGGACGGGTGCAGGCCGCTCTCCTGGCGGAAGCCCTCGCCGTTGGATTGGAGGTCTATACCCAGCACCAGCGCCACTACTTGCTTGCCTCTGCCCACTCGGAATGGGGGCGCGTGCTCCTCTCCTCTGACAAGTTGCGGCGGGGTGTGGAAAAGGAGAGCGGCCTGCTCCTGTTGCTGCGCAAGTTCGCCCGTGGCGCGGTCGTCTCGGCCATAGAGCAGCCACCCTATGAGCGGGTCTTGCGCCTGACTCTTGAACACCCAGAATGGGGGCGCAGCGAGCTATTCATCGAGGTGATGGGCCGCCATTCGAACATCATCCTGGTCGGGCAGGGTGACCAGGTACTCGACGCGGTCAAGCGGGTTGGCCCCCAGTTGAGCCCATCGCGCCCGGTGTTGCCGGGCCAGCCCTACCAACCGCCCCCGGCCCAGGCCAAGCTCTCCCTGCCGGAGCTGTCTGAGGTTCGGCTTCAGCAGATTCTGGATGCTGGCGAGAGGGAAAGGCTGGTGGCACGGGCACTCGTCAGTGGTCTGCGGGGGATGAGCCCCCTCCTGGCGCGCGAGGTTGCGCATCGCGCTCTGGGTTCGGCCCGAGCCACGGTGGATCAGGTAGAGCGGCTGGCGCCCCTCCTAGAGGCGATCCACGAGATGCTTGCTCCGCGGGGGCCCGGCCAGTGGTACCCCTCGGCCGTTCTCGAGAACGGCCGGCCGGTCGTGTATGCGCCGTACCAGATCACCCACCGGAACGGAGCGATTCCCATGTCCTCCATCAGCCAGGCCATTGAGCAGACCATCGCTGCCATCGCCAGTGCGGATCCATACGCAGCCGCCAAGCGACCGGTGCAGGAGGCCATCGCCGCTGCGCGGGACCGGCTGGAGCACCGGCGCGAAGAGTTGAAGCGACCCATCGAACAGGCAGTCGACGCAGAACTGTGGAGGCGATGGGGAGAATGGATTCTGGCCTATGCCCACAGCATCGTCCCCCGCCAGGAGGAATTGGTGGCCGAAACGGGCGAAGGTGAGCCGCTGCGCATCCCCCTGGATCCCGACAGCTCGCCGGCCGACAACGCCCAGGCGTACTTTGCCCGGTACCGCAAAGTCCAGCGTGCGACCAAAGGGGGACCGGAGCGGCTGGAAAAGGTCATGCTGGCTCTGTGTGACCTGGAGCAGCTGGAGACCGACCTCCAATTGGCGTCCAGCCGGCCCGAGATCGACGTGGTTCGCGCTGCCCTCGTCGAGGCGGGCCATCTGCGGGCTCAATCTCCACAGGTGCCCAAAATCCTTCCTAGCAGGCCACTTTCCCTGGAATCGCCGGATGGATTCGCCATCTGGGTGGGCCGCAACAGCCGCCAGAACGACGATGTGACCTTCCGACGGGCGACCGGGGAGGACTGGTGGTTTCACGCGCGGGCCGTGCCGGGAGCGCACGTGATCGTCCGCTCGGGGGGTCGTTCACTGCCCTTCGACACGGTCCGCCGTGCTGCCGAACTGGCGGCCCACTTTTCCCGTTTGCGCGATGAGCCCGTCGTTATGGTAGACTATACCCAGCGCCTTCATGTGCGGCGCATCCCCCACGCCGCGCCGGGCCTGGTGACCTATTCGCAGGAGCAGACCATCCGGGTGACCCCTCACGGCCCGTAGCAAGGGTAGGGAACGGAGAAAGCATGCGTTGGTGCGGACTGCAGACCCCTTCGTTAGACCCAGAAGTACCCTTTGAACTGCGCCGTCATGCCCTTCTGCCGAGGTGAGAGACAGGCTGTAGGCGGGCTGAAAGGGCCTTCGTCGGGCTAGGGTCCTTGCAGCAGGGCCTCGGCGTAGGCAAAGAGGGCCGGGACCCCTCCAGTGTGCCAGAAGAGGACGGTCTCGTCGGCGCCGATCTCCCCCTGGCGGACCCCATCCAGCAGCCCCACCATCGCCTTGGCCGTGTATACCGGGTCGAGGAGGATGCCTTCGGTCCGGGCCAGCAAGCGGACTGCCTCCCGTTCGGCTGCCGTCACCACGGCATATCCGCCTCCTAGGTAGTGGTCGTCGACGGTTACGTCCTCGAGGCTGAACGTCAGGTCCAGGTCCAGGTGCGCCGCCGTGGGGGGCAACAGGGCCAGGATCGTCTCGCGCAGACATTCAGCGGGCTTGTCCACGCTGATGCCCACGACCTGCCCATCGTAGAAGCACCCCTTGGCCCCGACGACCAAGCCTGCCTGGGTCCCGCCCGAACTGCTGGCAAACACGATCCGGTCGAAGTAGACCCCCACGGCCAGCATCTGCCCCCACAGTTCCTCGAAGGCCAGGGCATAGGCGGCAGCTCCCGTGGGATTGGAGCCCCCGTAGGGGATGACGTAGGGTCGCCGTCCGGCCGTACGCTCGGCCTCGGCGGCCGCTTCCAGGGTCACCAGTGGGTCTTGATCGCCCGCCCACCAGATGCGCGCCCCCAGCAAATCGTCCAGAAGGAGGTTGCCGGTCCACTGGCTGCGGGGTGGCTCATGTCCCCGCAAGACGAGCACGCAGTCCAGCGCGGCGCGCGCAGCGGCCGCTGCCGTCTGCCGGCAATGGTTGGACTGCACCGCGCCGACGGTGAGCACCACGTCGGAGCCCAGGTCCAGGGCATCGCACAGGAGGAGTTCAAGCTTGCGCGTTTTGTTGCCACCGGTCGCCAAGCCGGTCAGGTCATCCCGCTTGATCCACAACTCGGGACCATCCACCACGTCCGTGAGCCGGCTCATCAACTCCAGCGGCGTCGGTAGATGGGCCAGGAAGAACTGCTCCACCACTTTCATGTTTCTTGCCTTCCTCTGCTCTGCAGGACCCGTCTTCACTTAGCTTAAAGGCCCGCCTTACAGCACAAGTATAACACGTCTCGGACGGGTCTGCAACGAATGAGGGAATACAAGACGAGACGCGCGATTTCGGAATGACACGCTCAGAGTTGCCATTGGATGCTGACCATGCTATAATGGAGAGTAGCGGAGCCGAGTATGTACATTCGACCGACGAAAAAGAGGCGTTCCTCGCGCGTTCGTGTACTGATCCTCCTGCTGCTTGACGCGGCTGGGATCTACCTGCTGGTGTGGAGGCGCGATGTGATCCGGCCCATTCAGGTTGGCCCAACACCTACGCCTACCCCCAGCGCGGCCGAGATCATGGCCCAAGCGCACGATCTGTACCTCCAAGGGGCGCTGGACGACGCCATCGCCACGTATGAGCAGGCCGCTGCCCTGGAGCCGGCCAATCCCACACCGTATGTGTGGTGGTCGTTTCTGTTGACCCTGCGCCGCCGCACGGTCGAAGCGGTTGACAAGGCTCGCCAGGCCATCGGCATCGCGCCCGACAGCGCCGAAACGCTGGCGGCGTTGTGTATGGCTCTGGATTGGGACGCGGGGGTGGGGGATCAGGCGAAACTGGAGGAGGCATTGAGCACTTGCTTGAGCGCCATCGACCTGAATCCAGGATATGCCGAAGCGCACGCTTACCTGGCTGAGGTGTATGCCGATCTCGGCCAAACCGCGCAGGCAGTCGAATCTGCCCGATTGGCCGTTACGTTGAATGACAGCAGTGTGTTCGCTCACCGCGACCTGGGATACGCCCTGGAAAAGCAACGCAAGTACAAGGAAGCCATGGCCGAGTATCAACGGGCTTCGCAGATCCATCCGAGGCTGGCCCAACCCTACATCGACCTGGGCCGTATCAATATGGCTCGCGGAAAGTACAAAGAGTCCCTATCCGCCTTTGAAAAGGCCACCGTGGTCGATCCCCACAATGCCCACGCCTTTGACTCTCTGGGTTGGGCTCTTTTCCAGACAGGCGACTACCGACGCGCCAGGGTGGTCCTGCAGAAGGGGGTGGAGGCCGATCCCACTTACGTTCCGGCTTATGGGCACCTGGCGCTGACCAACTATGTGTTGACCGACTATGAAGGTGCCGCTGCTGCTTTCAAGAAAGCGTTGGATTTGGGCGCAACGGAACGCGAGTACTATTTCGAATTGGGCCTGGCCTATGCTTATCTGGACCGTTGCGATGAGGCCCGCCCCTGGTTGCTCAAGGCACTAGAAGCGGATCCTGCCTCCGCGCCAGCGCAGGAAGGGCTAAAACTGTGTCCAGAGAAGAAGAGCAGCCCGTGAACCCCTGCGCGTTGCCGGCAGGCCAGCGGGTGATACTCGGCTTCTTCAGAGGGGGGTGCTGATGCACCGGTTTTCCTCGGAGGGCTGACATGGCACAATGGCTCGAACGATACCGGGGCATTCTCGTTCTCATCCTGATTGCGATCATCCTGGTTGGGTTGGTTCTCTTCCTGGGGCTGCGGCCCAGTACCGCGCCCCCCATCCTGTCGGTACTGACGCCTGCACCCTCCCCTGAGCCGACGTTCACGCCCATGCCGATTCGCATCTACGTCAGCGGCGCCATCCAGCATCCGGACGTATACACGTTGCCGTCCGACAGCATTGTCAAGGATGCCATCCTGGCCGCAGGGGGGGCTACAGACGCGGCTGACCTGGAGCGAATCAACCTGGCCTCGCCGCTGGCTGACGGGCAGCAGGTTCATGTCCCCCGAGTGGATGAGCCGAACCCAACGATCCCATCTCTGTCACAACCTGCGGCATCATCGAGAGTTAACATCAACACGGCAGGCGTGCCCGAGCTGGACTCGTTGCCTGGCATCGGACCGGCAACGGCTCAGCTCATCGTGGAGTATCGTCAGGCGCATGGCCCGTTCGCCAAGATCGAGGACATCATGGGGGTGTTGGGTATCGGGCCAGCCACCTTCGAGAAGCTCCGCGAGCTAATTACGACCAATTAGGTCTGATTCGTGATCCCGCTTACGGCCATGCGAGTCTCCCGGTGTATAATAGAGAGACTCCTTTCTCCTCCTTGTGAGGGAAGAGGCAGGGATCTTGCCGGAGGTCTCTGCCTTTTCTTTTCTATGCCTACCTCAGCAGCCCTACCTGAACGGTCGGCCCTTTGAACAGATCGAAGGTGTACCTGAGGAATGCAGGGCTGACCCCCTCTGGTACCTCAAAGGCCACCCAGCCTCGCAGTTCCTGGCCAGCCGCCAGGTCTGTTAGCTCCACGTCGTTGTGGTCGGCCATCCTGCCCAGCACAGGCTCGTACTCCCGGCCCTGACTGTCTACCAGTATCGAATACAGAGGGTTGACCTTGACCGTGTTTCCTGATTCGCTCCCCAACACGAGCTCAACCGCCAGCAGCCTCAGCCCTGCGGACGGTTCGTACATGGCGATATCTGGCTTGGTGGGGTCTTCCAGCGTCACAGCAGACAGAGAGTACCCATCCTGTTTGGCCACCTGGCCCAGGCCTGCGGATGAGGCCAACGGCGCGTCGGTCGGTGCCACTTCGACGCCCGGGGTTTGGAGCTCGAGGGTAGGAATCGCGGCCTCCGGCTGTGGCGTGTTCGGTGGAAGCATGGGCTCACTGGTCGGCAGCGGTTGCGCACATGCTAGCATGGCCGCGAACAACACACACAGTACGATCGCCGGGGTTTGAAAATGTTTCATCTCTCCCTCCTTGCATCTCTCGCTGTCACGAGAAAGCGAGTCCCATCGCCTGGGACCCGCCTCTGGCTGTGATCTGACAATGCTTCAGGCCGCTGACCCGGCTGTCTATGCCAGGTGAAATGCCACCGGAGAAGACAGGCTGGAAAGACCATCCTATGGGCCTGCTCACTCGGTTGCCTTCGCCGTGGGTGCGGTCTCAGCCTTGGGCTCCTCCGACGCCGACGGTTTTGTCTCCTCCGCTTTGTCCCCCTCCTTGGGAGGTTTCAGAGTAGAGGAGTGGGCCTGGCGATTGTCGGTGACGTAGAACCCAGAACCTTTGAAGATGATGCCCACCGGCTGGATGATCCGGTGCACGTGCCCGTCGCACTCGGGGCAATCGGTCAATGCTTCCTCGGTGAAGCGCTGCATGCGCTCAAACCGAACCCCACAGGTGTCGCATTGGTATAGATAGATCGGCATGTGTGCGTTCCTCTCACGACTCCATCCAACAGCGACTCCTATTATACACACCCTGCCCCAGCCTGCAAAAAAGCTCCTACTTGCTTACCTGCACCGGCCCAAAAATGACGCGGTCCGTAGCCGCCTCGCCCTCCTCGCCCAGGATGGGCAGCCGGGGCATGCCCGGCGCCCCCGCGTCGTACAGTCCGACCTCAATTACATAATAGCCAGGTGCAAGGTCCGACGAAACGGGGAGATCGTGGGGATCCGCGACAAACTCGCCCGGAACCCAGCCGGTCGTTGGGCGCCCGCCGCGCACAGGTTGGCCGTCGTTGCCCGAAACCACTTGCCCGTCTGGCCCTACCAGGTGGACAAAGACCGTGTAGGGGATGTCCATCTCCTGTTGGGCTTGCCAATAAAGGGTTATTGCCAGCGTCTCCCCGCGCTGCAATGAGCCTTTGCTCATGTCAGCGCCCAAGAGGGTGATCTTGCCATCAAAGTCCGATTCACGCACCGTCTGGGGCCGGGGCGCGATGAACAACCGTGTGGTGGGCAGTACCTGAAGGGCGGTAAAGGCAACAGTCGGACCGAGGGGCTCTCCAGCCGCATCGAGGAGTTGCACGGCTAGCTGTGCAACTCCTGGCTGAGCCTGGATCGGTAGGCGGAAGCTGTTTTGCCCTCGCCATGCCTGCCCAGGCAGCCAGATGTGGGTGGGATGCCAGGCGTTGGTCAGGGGGAAGATACCCGCATCCAGTGTCTGGCTCATGGCATCGGTGACGAGCACCCGCGCTCGATAGTCGCCCTGGGGCTGGGAATTCACCGACCAGATGAGGGTCAGCAGCAACCGGTCACCGGGCTGCGCTTCAGTCCGGCTCAATCCCCATCCCGCGAGCGACAGGCCCCCCCCCATTTCGGCCTGGATCTGGTTGGGTGTTTCCATCGCGTCTAGGGTGGCTGCGGGAACGGCGAGCGTCACGGCACCCAGCATGGCTCGTTTGCCCTGCGGTGCGCCGGCCGGGTCCAGCACGTCCAGGCCCGTGGGATCGTCCTCGGTATAGACCCCCACATCGAGACCGTAGTCGCCAGGAGGTGTGCCCGGCAGTGGAACCAGCTCATATCGCCCCGGCACGATCTGCCCGGCTCTCCAGCGGTCCGTGGGGTATCCATAGGCCGTGGGGCGACCGTCCCACTGTCCCCAGACCTGGCCGTTCGTATCGCGCAGCGCAATGGAAACTCGGTAGTCTTGGTCCAGAGGCCGTAATGCCTCCCAATACAGGGTGGCCTGCTGCTGGCCGCTCTGGCTGTACCCGAGCAATCGCAACTTGCTCCCGAAGTTGAGATCGGTAGGGTGGGCAATGGCTGGCCGGTCTGCGAAGCCAACCACAGCGGGCAGGCGATAGTGACGGAGACGAATTTGCGCAAAGCCCCGCTTCATCGGCTGTTCTGTTCCCACCTCACCGAGCATCGTGGTCAGGTAGCCCGCGGGATCCACCACCTCATCTTGCCACAGCACCACCCAAACCCCACCCTCTCCCGCAAGCCAGCGGTTCAGGTCGGCGGCAACGGAATAGTCGAGGGTGCGGGTGGTATCCAGCGTGGGGCTATCGGGCAATAGATGGCGCTCGACGCCGGGTGCATAGATGTCAAAGACGGGAAACATGTGGCCCGAGCACAGGATGACCGTCTCATCCGAGGCAATGTGCTTGCGAATGTACCGGGCCGCCCCTCGAAAGTCGGCGCGGGCAAAGGTCGGGGCGCTGTAGGCCTGGTAGTCGGCATACGCCGACACGCCCACCAGGAAGGTCAAAGCCAGCGTGGCCAGCACTCGGCGGAACAGGGTCGCGACGATGCCCTTTCGCCATTTCCACAATCCGGCCAACCCTCCCGACAGGATGAGGAGCAGCGCCGGATGAGAGACCATCATATAGCGCGCGTTGAACTTGGGCGCATCGTAGGACAGCAGCAGGATCAGAGCGGGGGGAAGCAGGAGGTAGAGCAAGAGAAAGGATATCGGATACTGGGTATTGGGAAAGGGGGAAGGGGGAATGATTTGTGCTGCTTCCGGTGCGGCGGCGCCGGTGCCAGGCGCTCTACGCTCTGTGGCACGCGCTGTGCGTTCTGCGACGGGCGACGGGCGACGTGCGTCGCGCAAGAGGGTGAGGAGGCACACCACGAGGATCGCGCCGTAGCCGATGGCCAGGAGCAAGCCCACAGTCCTTGAGATCGATTCGCCCCCCACCCAAGAGACTGCAGTGTCCTGGAGCACTTCGGGCAGCTTGAGCTGGCCGGGCCAGTAGCTTGCGTCTGCGCCATAGCGCAGGAACATGCTCGGAAGCCACGGCAGATAGGCCAGCAGGATCCCTATCCCCGATGCGACCCCGCCCATGATAAGCCGCGATAGGCCAAATCCCCGCGCTGTCCATATTAGGAGCAGATAGACGCCCTGGAAGGCCAGGATGAAGAAAGCAAAGTAATGGGTGTACATGGCGGCGATGCTTGTCAGCGCATAAGCGACCCACAGCACAAGATCCCACTTGGGACCTCGTAGATGCGATTTCAGCCGCTCCCCTCCCCGGGGTGCGGAGGGCAAAACGCGCCGGACAATCAACAGCAGGAGATAGCTGGACAAGAGGCCCAGGAACGTCAACAGAGAGTACATCCGCACTTCCTGGCTGTACCAAAGGTGGAGGGGTGAGACGGCCACCAAGAGGGCGGCCAGCAGCCCGGCCAGCCGGTTACTGAAGAGCTGCCAGGCTACGGCGTACGCCAGCGGCACGGTGAGCACACCAAAGAGCAAGGACAAAGCCCGTAGTGTCTTTTCACCTTCCCCAAAGAGCCCAGTCCAGATGTGCAGCAGGTAGTAGTAGAAAGGGGGCTGGATATCGGCGGCGGTGCGGGCGGTGATGTCCGCCAGGTTCATGCGCGCCAGAAAGACGCTAAAGCCCTCGTCGTACCACAGGCTTTGAGCATCCAGCCTGTACAAGCGCAGGGCCAGCGCCAGCAGCGTGATGATCAGAAGGGAGATGCTGCTTATGAGTGCAGATCGGTTCTTCATCGCGTGCACACTTCCCTCGCAGACGTGAAACCTTGTTGGGCAAGAAGACACCTTGCCCAACCAACGCGAAACCCTCTATATCATAGCATAGTACGCAAGAAGCAGCAAATCAGAAGGCGACACTCCTGTGGGGTAGCCTGGCAGTAGCGTGGAGGTGATTTCGGCAGCGTCACCCGGGTGCATGGCTTGCTTTACGGGTCTCTGGCGTAGGCGTTCAGCCCGTCAAGAGGCGTCAAAGGTTCCATAGCTACTGCCACCAGGTCCAGATGGGGAAGATAGCCGGGGGAGTGCACCAGCCGGAGGTATGCTTCGTCGGTCAACCGGGAGGGGTGAAACGCATCGACGTGGGCGGCCGCGCGCGGCCCATCCTCGTGCAGACCCCTGAGTCACTCCATCCAACACAAAAACCCGTCTTCCTGCAGTCACCCGCTCGGCGATGGAGCGAACGACTAGACAACGGGTTTCTGTCAAGACCGGAAATGCCCCAAGGGGCAGAGTGCTCTTAGGCTTTCTTCTCCCGGGCCTGATTCAGTTGCTTCATCAGACGCGACTTGCGCCGAGCTGCGTTGTTCTTGTGGATGACACCCTTCTGCGCCGCTTTGTCCAGGGCACTAATGGCCTCCTGAATCGTGGCCTCAGCCTCGCTCAAACGCCCGGCATCGAGCTGCCGGCGCGTCTTCTTCACGAACGTGCGCGCCTCTGCACGGTGAATCTGGTTGACCTTACGCCGCCGCTCAGAACTGCGGATGCGCTTGATAGCCGATCTAATATTCGCCAAGGTTCTACAACCCCTTTCCTGTTCCTGCTGAAATACGGGTGGATTATAGCCGATCCAGGCTCAGATGTCAAACCACGGAGTGCCATGGGCGGGTCGTATGGCGAAACTTGCCAAAATGCAGCGTTTCCTTATAATCAAGCCTTGTGTCAGGAGAAGAGTTGTAGGGGGTAAGCATGGAGAATAACGGGGTTCCCGAATCCGCGATGGTCATTGCCGCCCATCCTGACGACGCCGAGTTCACCGTGGCTGGAACGGTGGCGTTGTGGACGAGAGCCGGCTGCCGTGTGACCTACGTGCTGTGCACTGACGGCAACGCGGGATCGCACGAGCCAGGCATGACCCGTGAGAAGCTGGCCGAGATTCGGCGCGCCGAGCAACGCGCTGCCTGCGCAGTCCTGGGCGTCGATAGCGTGGTTTTTCTGGGGTACGAGGATGGGCAGTTGCAGGCTACGCTTGATCTGCGGCGTGACCTGGTGCGAGCGATCCGTTCGTACAAACCCGATGTGGTGTTCACCCAGGATCCAACTGCGTTGTTCATGGGCGACGAGTACATCAACCATCCCGATCATCGTGCGGCCGCACAGGCTGCGCTGGACGCGGTGGCGCCGGCCAGTGCCATGCCCCTGTTGTGGCCTGAAACAGGCGAGGCGCACCGGGTGCGCCAGGTGTACGTTCGCGGCAACGACAAACCCAACCTGTGGGTGGATGTGACAGACGCGATCGAGCAGAAGGTCGAGGCGCTGAAGCAGCACGCCAGCCAGATGGGAGACTGGGACCCAACCGAGATGATCAAGGCATGGAATGCCGAAACTGGCAAGGAAAAAGGGCTGGCATTCGCAGAGAACTACCGGGTAATCACCCTGGAACGGCCAGAGGCGGCGGACTAGGGGTGCGGCGGGCTTTTCCAGCCCAAGATCTGCACCCGGAGCTAAAGCACCAGGGCCAGAACTGCGCCGCAAAGTTCTTTCAGGAATGCCCGGGGGGAGACCTCTGTCATCCGCCATCCCCGCTAGCGCGCACGGCAAATCACCAACTGGTGGGGCGATGTCGACCCGAAGGGCGTCTCGTCATAGTTCCCGTGCTTGGCCTCCAAGGTAAAGCCATTGTACCGGAGCAGCGCGTCCAGTTCCTGAGGGTAGAAGATGCGCATGTTCAATGCCTGGACGTACTCGTCCTGGCCTTCGATCGAGAAGTACCACTTGATCCAGTTGACCTGCGCGGCCCGGTCATAGACATTGTTCTCGGTAACGGTCACAATGCCGCGCCCATCGGGGTCGGGGTACTCGGTCACGGGATAGCGCCTGCCCGGATCTCGCATCAGGACGTCCAGGCGAGGGTTATACATATCGACGGCGAACCGTCCGTCGGGGGCCAGGTGCTCGCGCACCCGGGCGAGGCAGGCCTCCAGACTTTCTAGGCTATGCAGGTGGGCGATCGAGTTGAACGGGAAGAAGACAAAGGCAAAGCGCCTGTCCAGTGAAAAGTCGCGGCAGTCGGCGTGGATCCACTGTACCTCGACTCCCCGTACTGCCGCCTTTGCCTGAGCATGAGTGAGCATGGCTTGTGATACGTCCAGGCCAGTGATCTGGAACCCCTTCTCCGCAATGGGAAGGGTGATCCTGCCTGTTCCACAGGCCAGTTCCAGGATGGGGCCCCCGGTGTTCGCGATCTGTCGCAGGTAGAAAGAGATATCTTGCACAAACCCGGCGTTCTCCAGGTCGTAGTGCCGGCCATCGCTATACAGTTCCGCACAATCGATCGGTTCCATCCCGGTTGCCTCCTGTTCAGAATAGCAGCAAGCGCTCGACGCTCACCGTCCACACCAATCAGCCATCGCCGAGCAACGTGGCCGGCACGGCATCCAGGGCGAGCAAGGGGGAGCCGATGGCGAACACGCGATTGAGCACTCTTTCCACCTCGGACCGACCGCCCAGGCGCGGCACCGTGTTGGGGGCACCCGGCCACAACTGGGGTCTGAGCACACGCACTGAGAAAGCGCCCATCCACGGCCAGACGAAGCGGGCCTTGGCAAGCGAAATAGGAACGCCCATCGTGCTGTAGCAGTCGACGGGCATGACTCGAAGAATCAGCAACTGCCGGTGCTGTCGGCAGGTGCGCTTTGGATGCTACGCGCCCTCGGGCGGGGAAGCCTCTTCGTCCGACGGCGTTTCCGCCGCCTCTACCATTGCTCGAACGGGAGGTGGCACGGCAAATGACTCTGGTTCAGGGCCTGTGCCGAACATTTTGAGTCCCCCGTGGAGCTTGCCGCCATCGTCCAGCAAGAAACTGGAGACAGTTACGTCTGCCCACACCCTGCCCGTGGACAGGATCTCCAACCGGCCCTTGGCCAGGATAGATCCCTTGGCCTGACCCGAAATGGACACGTTCTGGGCCTCGATGTGCGCATCCGCCCGACCTTTCTCGCTGATGATGACGTTGCTCGGCGTCTTGAGGCTACCCTGGAAGACACCGTCGATCTTGACCACGCCATCGCATTCCAGGTCACCCTTGAAGTTGGCGGTTGGACCTACCGTCACCTCAATCCGGTCTAATGGGACTGGCTTTTTTTCTCGTGCAAACACAGATCACTCCTCTTGTTGCGCTCCTCGCCTGATGGGCGGCTAACCCTTCACGCCCAAGGCCAGAGACTGCTCGTCGCGTGGGTACTATATCATTGCCTTGCTCATTTGTCAATTGAGGATCGGCACCTCTCGGGCCAGGGCAATGGCTTTCCTCTCCTCATCGGTCAGCGAGTAGGTGGAATTCCACTTCTGAAGAGGCTTTGCGTATACGCGCGTCGCGTCGCGGGCGTGGAGACTGGAGAGGACCACGCCGGTGCCATGGCCGTCGGCAAGGGCGATGGCAAAGCTTTGGTCGCTGCCAGTGTCGTGGAAAGGGTTAAACCGAACCATCCCCAGATGCTGCAAGCTAAAGCGCCCGGCTTCCTCCAAACGATGGGCTGACTGGTCCAGGGCTTCTACCTGAGTCGTCGTACGGTGCACCTGCGCAACGTGATCGTTGAGCATCGCCTCCAGGTTGCCGCCCGAAGTCCCCGTCATCAAGTGCTCGTACTGCCCGATCAACCGTTGCTGACGGGCCAGCAGGTGGATCACGCCGCCCAGGGCAAGCATCGCCAGCACAACAGCAACCACGGCCACGCTCCCTGCGCTCGAACTGAAAAGGTTCTCTCCACTGCTCATGCCTCACCTCACCGCCGTTGGACCAAGTTATGCGTTATTGTACCCTAGCCAAAGCCAACCCCGCAAATCGCTGCCTTTGAACCGCAGCCGGGGGGCAGGGATTTGGTACCCTCTGGTGCTCGTGCTATAGTGTGGTCCGAACCAACCAGAGGAGCGACCCTTGGCGAAACTGCTTATTGCTACCAACAATCCTGGAAAAATCCGGGAGTATGAACAACTGCTGGTCGGCCTGCCGGTGGCGCTCACCTTTCCTGCGGAGGAGGGGCTTTTCCTGGGGATCGACGAATCGGGGGCGACCTTTGAGGAGAACGCCCGGATCAAGGCGCTAGCTTACACGCATGCCTCGGGCCTGCTCACTCTGGCTGACGACTCGGGGCTCGAAGTTGAAGCCCTGGGTGGCGCGCCCGGCGTCTGGTCGGCCCGGTATGCGGGCCGCGGAGCCGGCGACGTGGATCGCTATCGCAAACTGCTGACTGCCCTCGAGGGCATTCCTCGAGTGCAGAGGGCAGCTCGTTTTAGGTGCGTGGTGGCCATCGCCCAACCCGACGGTGTGGTCGAAATCGCCCAAGGGGTGTGCGAAGGCGAGATCGGGTTCGCGCCCAAGGGAAACAACGGCTTTGGATACGACCCGATCTTTGTCGTGGCGGGGTATGGTGGGCAGACAATGGCCGAACTGACTCGGGATCTGAAGAATCAGATCAGCCATCGGGCTCGGGCGGTGCTGGCAGCCCGTCCCATCCTGTCCCGGTTGCTGGCCCGGGAAGGCATTGAACCTGACGGGTCCGAAACCCGTCAGGCCTTTGCCTTTTGAGCCACTCTGTCCAAGAGAGCCACCAACGCCTGGACTACCGCCCCCGGGTTCTCTACCATCACCATGTGCCCCGCCCCCTCGACCAGGTGAAGCGTCGCGTCTGGGATATGGTCCCGTAGATAGGTGGCATACTTGGTGGGTGTGAGGTTGTCCTGTGTTCCACACAGGACGGCCGCAGGCACGGCGATTTCGCCCAGGCGGTCCATCACGTTGAACGCGTCACAGGCGATGAAATCACCGTCGAGTACGTCAATCGCTGTCTCTCCCATCTGGCGCTGGCCCTGGCGTACCAACTCCGGCACCGCCTCGGAGCTATAGGCAAAGGCGCAGATGAGCTCCACCGCTGCCTCGGGGTTGTGCCGAATCGCTTCGAGGATGGCGGGTGCGACCCGAAGCCGGGCTCCTGCAGCGACGAGCCCCAGACCCGCAACCCGACCCGGATAGCGCTGTGCCACGTCCAACGCCACGCCCCCACCCATGGAGTGGCCCACCAACACCGCTCGATCCAATCCGGCCGCGTTCAGAAAGCCGACGAGCCAATCTCCATACGCCTGGATGCTGTCACGCCCCGGCCCCTCAGAGCGCCCGTGCCCTGGTAGATCGGGGGCATAAGTGGGCGATTCTGGCAGGTCACGCACCTGGAAAAGCCAGTGCTGGTGGGTTCCGCCTGCCCCGTGGATGAATACGACCGGCGGCCGCTCACCCGGCACTGGCCGTCGGTGCACATAGTGGACCCGGTGTCCCTGCACTGTCAAGAAGGGCATGTTAGTCTGGGAATTCGGTAGGCACCTTCGTGGCGCAGTTCACCAGGTCGGCCGCGGCCTTGGGGTAACGCATGACCTTGCTCAGCGTGCCTTTCAGCTTCAATTGGCCGGTGACCATCCCCTGGATCGGGTCTAGCTTTTTCTCGATCACCCTACGCCAGGTCTTCAGTGGCGCCCGGATGATAAACTCGGGTTTCTTGTCGCTCTCGGACAGCACCACCATGCCCGAGCGGGCCTCACCGTGCCACAGGTCCAGGTACATGTGCCTGGGTTCGCTCAGACCAGGACCTGGCTCGACGATAAAGTAAAAGTCCCCTTCCCAGGTTGAGGCTGACTTGCGATAGGCTTCGCTTTTGTTGATCTCGACCACCCAGGCCTGCACCCACTCTTCTGACGCGAACTGGTACGCCATTCTGTCCTCCTCCAGTGATTTTTCGTGATGGTTCTCGGGAGTCCTTCACCCCCGTTGTGTGCCAAAGATCCGCACATGGCGCTGGGGCTCTTTGCCGTAGCTATGAGAAACCAGGTTGGCCTGGCGGACCAGCTCATGTTGCGTGCGGCGGACGTACGAGTTCTGAGAGGTGAGATCGACCGATTTCTGGCCAGAGAGTATCTTGCGGATCGCGTCCTCCGTCTCACGCATGGCCAAGGCCATGGGATCCATATCGGCAATGTCAAGCCCAAAGATGCCGGCCAGGCAGTCCTCCATCTGAGTGACCGTGTTGGAGCGTAGCACGTGGATCGGTACGCCCCGCCGTTCCGCGTCACTGATGGGCTGAGGGCGTCGCCGGAAATAGTTCTTGAGCGTGACGACGACGTCCGCCTCGTGTAGCTCGTCGACGAGTTGTACTGGCAGATGCAGGTTCTGGGCGGCTTGCCAAAGCCGGTTCTTGCCTACCCCGTAAGCGTACACTCTCAGCAAACGAGGCGGCGGCATTTGAGACTCGGGTGCTGTGCGGGCCGAGGTTTCGCTTGAGCGGATCGGCGAGGCAGGTGCTGCCTGCTCAATTTGCACCTTGCCGGATTCATCGCGAAAGCGGATCTCGGGCGCATGGCTGCGACCCCGGAGCAGCGCGTCCACCGAGGCGGCCACGTCGTGATGGACGGCGAGATGCTGCCAGTTTTTGATCTCAATTACGACCTCAAAGGTGGGTGGGGCTTTGCGCTCCAATACCGTTTTTTGCGTGCCCCGCCTGCGAGCTTCTTCGTCGCCCAAGGTCACTGCCTGAATCCCTCCAATCAGGTCGCACAGGGTGGGGTTCTGCAGCAGGTTGTCCAGGCTATTGCCGTGGGCGGTGCCCACCAACTGCACCCCCCTCTCGGCAATGGTGCGTGCCGCTGCAGCTTCCAGTTCACGGCCGATCTCGTCGATGATAATCACTTCGGGCATGTGGTTTTCCACCGCCTCGATCATCACTTCGTGCTGGAACTGGGGTGTGCCCACCTGCATTCGTCGCGCCCGGCCGATGGCAGGATGGGGAATATCTCCGTCGCCACCGATCTCGTTGGACGTATCTACCACCACGACCCGCTTCTTGTCAGCCAGGACACGGGCCGCCTCTCGCAGCAAGGTGGTTTTGCCTACGCCCGGCTTACCCAGCAGCAGGATGCTCTTGCCCGATTCTAGCAGATCGCCGACAATGTCGATGGTCCCATACACTGCGCGACCTACGCGCAGCGTAAGCCCCACAATGTCGCCTCGCCGGCTGCGAATGCAGGAGATGCGATGCAGAGTCCGCTCGATGCCCGCGCGATTATCGGAGTTGAACTCGCTCACTCGCGAAACGACATATTCGATTTCTTCCTTTGTCACTTCGCGGTCGCTCAACACGGCCTCGCGCACCAGAAATCGCGCCTGAGGCTGCCTGCCCAGGTCCAAGACCATCTCGAGCAGATCGTCTCCGTGATTCTCTTTGCGGATCGCCTCGCGAATTGCCGGAGGCACTACCTCCAGCAGAGCATCCAAGTCATCTGTAATGTCGCGTCGCATTTCCTTCCCAGTCGTTCCTTTATGCACGAACCGTCCTATCGTTTTCTATGGTTTTCGTTCTACGGCCAGGCGGCCGGTGGCCACGGGTATTTCGGTTTCGCCGCTGATGTGATACGCGGGAGGGACCGGCTCGGCCCCACCCTTCAGGGTCGGGACCAATTCCTGGATGGGTGCTTTGAGCCACGCCACGGTATGCTTGACCATCAGCGCCCGTGCAGCGTAGAGTTCAAAGCCCGCGGTTTCCAACGGTACCCTTACGCCACCTTCGTACCGGCGCACACTGCAGAATACGGGCCTGGCCGGTTGTGCAGCCAGTCTGTCCAGACCCCACCGGATCAGGCCCTCAACCGGGATCTGGGCCTCGGGATGGACCAGCACGCGCATCCAATGGGCCAATCCCCTCGTGCACAGGGTCAATGCGGCGATCAGGTCTTCTCCGTTCGCGCTTGACAAAAGATAGCGTTGGCAATACCTTCCGGTATCGGTCGCAACCGAAATGCCCCCTTCCGCCTGGCGCACACGTTGCGGTGTAATGGCCACGCACAGCTTCTGAAGCGCAGGCCAGTCCTCCAGGCGCTGAGGGCGAAGGTGCAGCGTTGACTCGTTTGGCCCCTGGGTGTGGAGGTGAGCCCGGCGATAGATGTCTTCTCCCGCATACAAGGCAAAACCGGCTTGATGAAAGACGTCCACCTCACAGCCTCGTTCGGGCAAGTTGGCAAACACGCGTTGGACACCACGCGTTGCCACATCGGTACAGGCACTGTCGAGCAGGGCTAACCAGGCGTGAGATGCGCGGCGATCCTCCGCCACAGAGGGTGCCAGGTAGGCAACATCGGCGGCTGCCTCGTGAGCCCGGTAGCGTACCTGTACAAACGCCTCCCCCTCCTGTGGATCGCAACGGACATACGTCGGTTGCCCCATCGCCTGCTGGGTCAGTAGGGCCAGCCACGCCTCCCACAGAGGTGTCTGCGACTGCATCAGTCCACGCTCCAGATCTAGACGGATGCCCAGATGCTGCAGACGATACACGCGCAGGCTATCACCCAAGCTGAACGGCCCACTCACTGCACGCACTTTCCTTTCTGAACTCCATTGTAGCGCCTTTTCGTCGCCTTGGCAAGCTTGTGCATGCCACAGTGGCCCGGGGGCTCGGGCAGACGGGAATGTCTGAGCAACGCCTGCTTATGCCCGAGTGCCGACGTGTACAGCGACCGAGCCCATCATGAGCCGCTGATGGCTTACTTCGCACCAACCAGTCCGGCGCATGACATCGGCAATCTGATCAGGGGTCAAGAAGGCGGTCAGCGAGTGAGGCAGGTAGGTGTAAGCCACATGCTCACCCACGATCCACTCGCCCAACAATGGTACGAGCCGGTAGAAATACAGGGCGAACAGGCGACGAAAAACGGGCAGGCGTGGCTTGGCGATCTCCAGGCAGGCAATCCGGCCGCCAGTACGGGTCACGCGTGCCATCTCGGCAAAGGCAGCGGGGATGTCGGTAACGTTGCGCAGGGCAAAGCCGGTCACCACAGCATCGAACCAGCTGTCGACGAACGGCAGGTGCAACGCGTCGCCTGCCGTCAGCGCCAAACGGCTCGCTTTTTCCCCTGACGACGTTCCCTGAACGGCTCCTGTCGTTTTCTGCTGCGCCATAGCCAGCATCTGAGGCACAAAATCGACGCCCACAACGTGGAGCGAGGGATCCTGCCGCAACACGTCCAGAGCCAGATCGCCAGTGCCAGTGGCCACATCCAATACCCACTTGCCATCGCCCGGCGCGGCGAGGGGGTCGCCTGGATGCCCCAATCTGCCTTGGCCGCGCGGAGAATGCGAGGGCTGGAGCGCTTGCGAGACAGAATAGCGGCGCCATGTTTGGTCACGCCCCAAAGTCATCAGGCGGTTCATTAGATCATAATTCCGGGCAATGCGCCCGAACATTTCGCGGACATGGTCCGCTTTTTGCTCGGACGGTGGTATCGGACTGGCCATGGTTGGCTCTCCAGAATGGCAGCGCTTAGGGCTCCCCCTTGCTGACCACGGGGAGGAAAACGGAATGGCTGCCCTCGAATTCTGGCCGGTAGGGGACCGTCGCTGGAGGGGTAGCCCTCGTTTGCTCTTGGCCCGGCGGGGCCAACAGCGGTTTCACCGGCACAGAACTCACCACTATGCGGTCGCCGGGAGACCGGTTGCCGCTGCTGTCAACGGCTGGCAGCCGGGTGTTGGTGGGTTCGTCGTACAACCCTACCACCAGATCGTACGTCCCCGGCACGATGTCTGCCGCCACAGGAATGGCATGTTCGTCGGCGATGATCTCCCCCTGTGACCAGGTGTTGGTCGGACAGCAACCACCCCCTGGCGGCGCGTCGTGCTGCGCACGGATCGTCCCGTCGGCATCGACCAGGTGGGTGAACACCTTATAGGGTTTGGGCATCGGGCCGCTTGCTTGCCAGTATAAGGTCACGCCTACCTGCCCGCCGGGGTGCGCCTGGCTCACATCCAGGTCGTAGCCCAGCAGGTGGGCTTGCTGGCCCACAATGGCATCCAACGCGTGAGGGATTCTGGGCAGCTTGAACCGGCGCGGCCGGTCGAGGATCCGGACGGAAGCCAGAACGAGGTCCCGGCTTTCCAGCCGTTCTGTCGTCCCTCGGTAGATTTCACCTCGGAGGGTCAGGTGTTCCCCGGTCGGGCTGGCGAGTGCAAGCCGTAGTCGATAGTGCCCGGGGGGCAGTGTGTTGGGCAGGGGCAAGTTCTGTTGTCCACGGACGAATTCACCCGGCCTCCACTGGCTAGTGGGGTAGAGGGCCGTCGACGGGGCAGTAGGCCAACTGGCCACCGCGCGGCCCCGGCCGTCGATCAACTCCACCAACAGCACATACTCGGCAGAAGGCCTGGTTTCCGCACGCCAGTAGGTTTCCAGATGCACGTTGTCGGCAGGCCTGGCTTCGACGGCGAGAGGCTGGTAGCCAAGCAGCGTAACCTCTCCGCCGAAGGTAGCCTGGAGTGGATTGGGCAACCACTGGGGTACGCCATCTCCGGCAGGATGGCTCAGGATGTCCACTCTGGCAAGGATGGCGCGGCCTACAGACAGCCCGTCCTCTTCGACCATGAGCGCCGATCCACCGTTCAGGGGGAGCCAGGCGGTCTCGAGTTCGTAACGGCCAGGTGGTGTACCCGGGGGGATCAACAGGGCGTGCAGGTCTTTTTCGCGTTGACCTGCCCGCCAAATGTCCGTAGGACACCAGCCACCACAGGGTTCGCTGCGGCGCTCGGCCCACACCCGACCCTCGCTATCGAGCAGTCTCAGGTCGACCACGTATCGTTCTTCCAGATTCGCAATGGCTCGCCACTGAAAGCGGAGGCGCAGCGCATCGCCAGGCCGAACCCGCAAGGATCCCGTGCGGAGTGCCTCCAGCCGGACATGGCCTCCCCACGTCAAGGCGCCGATCTCGATGGGGCGCAGTTTCTGACTTACCGTGAAATAGAGCGCCGATGAACTGCTTTCGGGGAACCACGCCTTGTCTGCTTGGAATGTATTGCCCACTAACCAGCGTTCGACCAACGATTCTGAATCGGCGGTCCACGCTCCGATGGGACCCAGCCACAACCTGGAGTGAGTCTGGGCGATCGCGTTCAGTTCTTGCTCTACCAGCGCGGGGGTCAGGGAGACGCCTTGTTCGGGAAGGTATTGAACGGGCCATGACTTTCGGTTGTAATAGTCAACGAGAGGGCGTTGAGCAGGCTGCGTGAGCACCAGCAAGTCACCGGCTTGCCCGTGCTCGTTAATGTACTTGATGGCTTGCCCGAAATCGCCCTTGCGGATTGTGTACTGGGTCGCCAGACCAAAGGTGCTCAGCAGCAGGATAACCAGGATCCCTCCGGCCAGCCCAATCCAACCAGGGCGTCGTAAGGCCATGAGACCCAAGGCCATAAACGGAAACCCTGCCATTAATGTGTAGCCGAGATGCCGTCCCAGCACGCCGTACGGTATGAGCAACGAGCTAACCAGGGGTACGACCAGGCATAGAAGGAGCAGCCGCCAGGACGACAAGGAAAGCATGCGCGCTCTTTTTGACCACCAGACACCCAGCAAGATGAGTAGCCACCCCACGGCCGCCAATAGTGAGAACACCAGGAGGTTCTTGTCGCTTCCTGCGTCACCGACCAGGAGGCTGGGCAAGAGATTGCTCAGCTTGTAGCCGAGGCTGAACGCCGCTTCGCCCTGCGCCACTCGCGCCAGAGAAGCACGCAGCCCCGGTGCGGCGATCAGCCATATGGCTGCCCCGAACATGACAAGGGCCTGGACGGCGACGGCCCACCTCCACACCTCACGGCGCTTCCGCCATTCCAGGATCAGGTAGACCATGGTGGCAAGCCACAGCAGGGCAAAGAAGTACTGGGTGGCAATGCCTACTGCCAGAAGCACCCCATAGACCAGCCACCAGCCCGGTCTATCCCCTCGCTGCAGAGCCCGGTTGAAGCTCAACAGCAGCAGCAGGGCCAGGCAGGGGAGCAGAGTGTACATTCGCGTTTCTTGCGAATAGGCAACGAGAAATGGTGAGAACGTTGCAAGCAGCATCGCTAACTGGGCCAGTGCTGCATTGGCCAATCGCTTGACCAGCACATACAGCAACGGAAGGTACAGGACTCCCCAGAATACAGAGAAGAATCGAAGGGCGAACTCGCTGGTGCCTGTCAGCCTTTGCCACGGGTACAAAGACAGATAGTAGACGGGGGGATGCTCAAAAGGTTCCGCCCTTACGTGGGCCAATGCGCCCACCCACCCCAGAGCGGAGATGTTGGCGCTGATGGCTTCGTCGAACCAGAGTTCCGGGCCGCCCAGATTGTAGACGCGCAGCACAAAGGCCACGAGGATCAGGCCCACAAGAAACCATCTGCACTGCCCTGGACGCATGCGATGGCGGGGGATCGGGTCTCTGCTCATTGAACTGAGGCTAGTCCCCTGACACCGATCTGGAAGTCCCTACACGCCAAAGCTCGACGCGGAACCGCCACAGTTCCCGGAATGCACGGGTGATCACGCCAAGGTTGGCTCCGGTCTGACTGCCGGCCACCCGAGGTCGATGGGTGACGGGCAATTCCGCAAACCGATAGCCGGCGCGTTTGGCACGGACCAGCCATTCGATGCTGAAGGTAGCACCCCTGGAGACGATGTGCGGGGCCAGCTTGTGGATGATCTCCCGTCGGAAGATCTTGAACCCGCAGTCGACGTCGCGCACCGTGTAGCCGAAGAGGAGGGTGCAGAGCATGCTCCAGCCCTTTCCGTAGAACACACGCACGAAAGGGTCTCGACGGGGGGCGCGGTAACCGGCGATCAGGTCTGCCTCTTCCATGAAGGGACAGAACTTTTGCAACTCGCTCAACACGAACTGGCGGTCCGCATCGGTGTAGAAAATCCAGTCCTTTTGGGCGCTGCTAAACCCGGTCAGGACAGCAGCTCCGAATCCTTGATTCACCGCATGCTGTACCAATCGCACCTGCGAGTGCCGGGCCATCACACGGCGGGTAGCGCCGGCTGTGTCATCCTTGCTGCCGTCGTCCACAACAAGGATCTCATAGTCGGAAGTGACTGATTCCAGCGCTGGTATTGCCTCGGCAACTATAGGTTCAATGTTCTCGGCTTCGTTGTAGGCCGGCAATACAAGTGAGATGCTGGGCATAGGACAAGCTCCTCCAACCAAGTCGGTCAACGTGAATCCATCCCTTGTAGCTCGATCAATGCCAGTTTTCTGCGGCGGGGCATGCGCTTGATGGCCAACTCGCGCCGCTGAGCTTCGCAATTGGTCGGCATCTTTTCCTGGAACACCAATCGCACCGGACGCCGCTGTTTGCAGTAGGTTGACCCCCGGCCGCTATTATGGCTTCTCACCCTGGCTTCCACATTTACGGCCCACCCGGTGTAGAGCGTACCATCGCTGCAAACCACGATGTAGACAAAGGGCATTGGCTAGGGTGTCTTTCTCGACTTCCTGCTTGCCAGGCCTCCCAGCAAGGGCTGGAGCAAGCTCTGTTTAGGGATCTCAGTTCGAAGGCCTTCATCCCAGATCCCTTCAGATCGGGACTGAAGCCACTCACTCCGCTGCTTCAGAGCGCTCTCAAACCGTTTCGCTAGCGGCTCGGCCTGGCCTTCCGTCAGCGCCTCGCGGATCGAAGTCAGCGAATCCGAAAAGGCATCGATCCAGCGCACAAGGTTTTCTCGGTTGAGCATACAGAGCTGGCCGACGGTGGCCGGATCGGGTTGCGCCCAATGGGTGCCAGTTTCAAACGCGGGCCCTGCCAGTTTGCGCAACTCCCGCCACGCCGGTTGGCTAACCGTCGTTTCCAAAAGTGCCAAAGCCAGCACCCTCGGAAGTTGATCGACCGCAGCCGTCAGACCATCGTGTTCTACAGGATCGTGGAACAGAGGCTTGGCTCCCAAGATGCTCACCAGGTCGGTGACCATCTTGATGGCGTCCGACCCGGCGCGTTTGGAGGGCATGACACAGAAGAGGCCATTCTGGAAGAGATCGACCCGTGCTGCCTCCAACCCTCCCTGCCCTGCGACTGTGCCGGCCAGGATCGGATCGCCCCCCACGAAATGAACCTGGTCGGACAGGAGTTCATCCGCCCACTCCAGGACTGGCGCTTTGAGAGATGCAGTATCCAGCACGACGCAGCCGGCCCGCAGGTAAGGACCGATTGCCTGCAGAGTGTCCTTGATGGCTCCCACAGGGATGGCCAGGATGACCAGGTCTGACTTTTCGCAGGCCGGGATCAACATCCATTCGGTCTTATCCACGGCGCCCAGCTTCTTGGCCTTGTTGCTCGCGGCCGAATTTTTGTCGTGGCCTATCACCATCGACGCCGTCTCCGAATTACGCAGGGCCATGCCGATGGAAGCGCCGATCAGGCCCAGACCGACAATGGTGATTCTTGGTTTCTGTACGCTCATCTTCACTCCCGGGATGGGTTGACCTGACGCGTCTTGGACTCCCGCCAGATCTACCACTCACTTAGTTTTCGTTGTCAGCTGCTTGTAGCGCCTGCAAGACCGGATCATCTATCTGCCCCCACGCCTCGTGACGGCCGATCATCTCCACTGTCCTCGGGGAGCAACCGGCCCGCCTCGCCATCTCGGCGCCGATCTCCGCGTGGTGCCGCTGCACGTAGAAGGGCTGCCGCCAAGCCCCAGGGCGATCCTGACCTATCCGCTCCAGTAAGCCAGGGTCTAGAGCGCGTATCAGCACCACTGCTACTCGATGCCATAAGCGTAATCTCCTGGCCTGTCGCGCGGTTTTGCCCACATCGTGGAGCAGGGCCGCCGCCAGAAAGTCCGATTCTGTATGCCCCCGTTGCTGTAGGGCCCATGCTACGTCGAGGGAATGGCGACGGTCGTAGCTGGGCATGGTTCGAAAAAGGGTTACTGCGGCTGGCGGCAGGTAGCAAATTAGAGCTATCTCGGTCTCCCGCTTTAGATGGACCCGAGCGCCCGCAGCCCAGAAGAACTGCCGAACCCGGTGAATGGCCGGCATGCTGGATTATCCTAGCAGCAACCCCAACAGGGCCGTCATGGGCGGTCCCATGATCCTGCCCAAGATGTTCAGGCCGCCAAACCAGCCCAGGGCAAGGAGAGCCAGGAGTAGGATGGGGCCGTATGAAGCCATCCGATCCAGCCGGTCTCCCCATTCGTAGGCCCACCGGGTGCGAAACGTTCCCAAAAGCCCCTGGATCACATTGAACCCGTCGAGAGGCGGAAGGGGGATCAGGTTGAACACGGCCAATCCGACATTGGTATAGACCAACGCCTGAAAAAGAGCATCCAGTAGCCCCGGCATGGACAGTCCCAAGCGGAAGGGGATCGCCGCAACCGCTGCCAGGACCAGGTTCGAGAATGGACCTGCTGCCGCCGTCAGGCCCATGCTCACCCGGGGATTGCCTCGCAGGTTTGAGGTGTTCACCGGCACTGGCTTGCCCCACCCGAGCCCCCTGCCGCCGATGGCCATGTAGACGATCATGAGCGCGCCCAGCGGGTCAAAGTGGGCGATGGGGTTTAACGTCATGCGCCCCATTCGCTTGGCGGTGGGATCGCCCAGTTCAGAAGCCGACCAGGCATGCGAGAACTCGTGAAAGCTGATGGAGACGATCACTGCCAGCAGGTAGAGGACGATTTGTGCCAGATTTATGTTCGCGCCAAACATTCCGTTTTTTCCTTTAGCTGATGGTGGTGCATTATACCCCAAGAGGAAGCATGTTGGCAATAACCCATCACGGTCGGGCCTGGTCGTATACCGAGAACCAGTCGGCTACTTCGAACTGCTCCTGCTGCTTGCGCCGCTGTGCCTCCTCGTGGGCGGCTATCCGGCGAAAGATTTCTGCGTGCACTTGCCTGGGCCGGGGTACGTATGGAAAGTCCAATACCCCTTCCACTCCCGCCGTATGGATGGACACCGTTCCGTAGTTGAATAGGGTGGCGATGGGATTCGGAATGTCGTAGGTGACATTTTGGATGCGGTCAAAGATCGTCTCTGTGCGCCTTGAACGAATGCCCAACGGAAGCCTCTCGGTGTCGACGATCCGATCGGGAGTTAGAATGTACAGATCGTTCCCCCAGTCCGCCCAACGCCACCACCACCAGAAACCGATGGGTGCAAGGGCGATCAACAGGAAGGGAAGCGTGGCCACCGCGGCCCGTACGATAAGGAAATAGGCCAGGAACACAAGCACAGCCAGGAAGGTGGGCACAAAGACCTTGGCCAATAGCCGCAACCGATGCTTGCGCCAGATGATCTCATCGTCCAGCCTTTTCTCTACCCAGAATGCCGCCCCCAGCGTGGCCTCGTAGGCACGCCCCAGCATCCCTGGCCTGACCTGTACCGGCTTGGACGGCGGGGCGACCGGCTTTGGTACGCTGGGCTGAATGCCACGCCGCGTACCGGCCTCTAATCGCTCGCGGATGGCGTGCCTTGCCTCCGGGCGACGAACTGCGCGCACCCGCTCCAGCTCCTCAAAGACCCGTTTCTGTACCTGGTTGGGGTCTGTTAGAAAGCCAAAGCTTAGTGGCTGCACTCCCGAGGTGGCTGCTGTATCAACATCCAGGCGGCCAAAGCCAAGGAGGTTTCCGACGAATCCCTGCCGGATGTTGACATTCTGGACTTTACCCAAAGGAACCTCATACAGCTTCTCAGAGACCCACAGGATCTTTTCTCGGTGCACCACCCGCTTGGTGGTGACAACAAGGTAATCGTTGATCCAGTCAACCACACGCCACAGGGGGTAGGCCACAGCCACAATCACTGCCCCTAACACCGCAAGTCGCCTGGCAGCGCCATCGCCCAGCGGCAAGAATAAGAGCACTAGGAAAAGCGCCAGCCACAGGAGAGAAGGCCAGCCTAGAAGGCGATCGAGTAGCGCAAACCAATGCCTGGGGCACCGCAGTATCACGTGTTCGTCCAGACCCAGCCAGGCGAAAGCCTTCCGCGGCAGTTTGGTTGCGAGCCTGTCCACCGGGATCAGCTTGTCCCGCACATTCGGGTGGCTGAGCACGAACTGATCCAGGTCATCTCGGTACAGATACAACAGACTCGTCGGTTGTGCGATTTCGACCGAGAAGCCCCAAGGTTCCTCGAAGAAGAGGCAGTTCTCGCCGATACAGTCACCCGCCCCCACGACCCCTATCGGTCGCGTCTTGCCCCGCTCATCCCGGAAGCGCTTCACAGCCTCGCCCTGGTACAGTTGGTAGAAGGTAGGGTCGATCTCATCCTGGAACACCAGGACGGTGCCTTGGGGATAATGGGCCAGGCCCACGTAACCAGCCAGCTGCCTGAGGGCCTGCTCTTCCATGTCGCGAAAGACGTTCGGCTTTTTTAACAGCTCCAGCATCTGGAAGCGCCGAAGAGCATCGTCGAAACCAGGCTGTAGCTGCCTGAGCCAGTCAAGGGCGCGGGCCCCGAATCTGAAGAGCTTAAGATGGGTGTCGGCTGTAGCTGTTGCCCGTCGCTTTGTGCCCTGCAGCAGCGAGTGCCGTCCGAAGAAGCTGCCGGCGGTGAAATACCCGGGCCACTCCTGGGAACCTGGTGTGCGAACCGTCACGTCTTCCACGACGCGGCCGGAATCGATCACATAGAAGCAGTCGGCCGGATCGCCCTGGCGAAAGATCGTCACTCCCATCTCGTATTCGACTTCTTCCGCCAACTCGGCCACCTGAAACAACTGCTCTTCGTCAAAGCTGCCAAACAAGGGGATGGCACGCAGGCGGTTGACCCGACCGGTCCGTTGAAGTCGTTCCCGCAACAGCGGAAACCGGCTCAGCAGAGACTGAAAGTCCCCGCCTTTGAAGCGCAAAAGGGTGGCTGGCTGCACGGCGGCAGCGGTAGTCTTGTGATTGTCGTTGTTGAACACCGCCCAGCGGCCCAGCAGGTGGCCCACGTCCGTCTGTAAGTTCAGGATGGTGGCACCCGATGGGTCGGTGCCAGTCTCCCGCACTACACCCCTTTCTACCACGTAACAGTAGTCCGGCATCGCGTTCTGCTTGAACACTGTCTCGCCGGCGACGATCCTCGCTTCTTCTGCCAGGTTGCCGATGAGCTGGAGAGCTTCGGGAGAAAGGCCCCTGAAGAGCGACAGTTGCTCCAATCGTTGCACAGCATCTGGAATGGCCATTACCCCATCCTGGGCCACATGGTCCTGCGTTTCCGGCCCTGGCTCGCATCTTACCACTTGAACCCGGCTTTGTCAAACCATAGGAGTGGACAACAGGCTGGCGGTGGGGCAACATGCGAGATGGCCGAAAGTGACACGCTTCCTCGGCTGTGGTATACTGGGCAAATGAGGTACGGAGGTGTGTGCCGCGCCCAGATCGTACTGTGTCGAACGGTGGCGATGTCAGCATGGATGAGAAAAAGATCAGGTGCAGTGTAGGTATCACCGCCTACAATGAAGAAGCAAACATCGGCCGACTCCTGCAGGCGATGATCGATCAGCAGTTGCATAAAGTCGAGATCGCCGAGATCATCGTCGTCGCTTCGGGTTGCACCGACCGCACCGAAGAGATCGTGCGGGAGTACATGGCCCGTGACCCCCGCATCCGGCTTTTCATCCAGGAGAAGCGAGAGGGCAAGACCTCAGCGGTCAACGTTTTTGTCTCCAACACCCAAGAGAAGATCTGTGTGCTGGAAAGCGGTGACACGCTGCCCCGCGAAGACACCATTGAGAGAATGGTGCGTATGTTCCATGACCCGGCGGTCGGCATGACCGGCGCCCACAAAATGGCGGTCAATACCCCGGACCACATCGTCGGCTTTCTTTCGCACTTGCGGCTCAAGATGGAGCATCAGTTATGCCTGGAGATCCCGCGCCTTGGTGAGCTTATCGCGTTCCGCAAGGTCTTTGACCGGTTGCCGCCCGACGTGGCGATGGACGAAGCCCTGGTCGAAGCCTTTATCATTCGCCGGGGGATGCAGGTTCGCTACGCGCCCGACGCCGTGGTGTATAGCATGGGACCGCAGACGGTGGGGGATTTCGTGAGACAGCGCCGCCGCAACTACGCCGGCCACCTCTACCTGAAAGACAAGTACGGCTACCAGGTTTCCAGCCTCGAAAACACCCGTGTGGTGCGCATTGCACTGGAAGAAGTGTGGGGAGCGGTTCGGTTGGTGGCAACGCTCGGTTTTCTGGCTGTCTTGGAGATCTATTCGCGCCTCTTGGGCGTCTGGGACTATAGGGTAAAGAAAAGGAAACACGTCGTCTGGGACATGGCCTGGTCCACCAAGGACCCGGGCCGGGCTGTGGAGGAACGCGCGCTGAAGGCTGGGGAACCCGGTGAAAGATAAGCTCTTGGCCCTGCTTAAGTTGGCCATCAGCCTGGGTCTGATCGCCTACGTCTTCACCCGGCCCACCATCCTGGAGGCCGATTGGGGCAATATCCTGGCCAACCTGCGAATCTGGCCATGGCTACTGGCTCTCACCATCTACTTTTTTGCCATCGGCGTCAATGTGCTCAAATGGCAAACCCTACTCCACACGCTGGGCATCGCCGTGCCCTATTCCAGCCTGTTCCGGCACAACCTGGTGGGCCTCTTTTTCGCAAACCTGCCGCTCAGCATGGTGGGTGGTGATATTGCCCGCGGCTGGGATCTCGCCAGGAACACTCCAGAACGGTCTGCTCAGGTTGCCGTGTCGGTGCTTGTCGACCGCCTGGTCGGGTTGGCTGCCTTTTTGGCGGCCGCCGTGCTGGGGATGGCCTATGCTGTGGTAGGCCTTGGACGCGCCGACCTGACCTGGCTGCTGATGACGCTCTCTGCGATCCTGCTTGCCTTTGTGCTGGCCTTTGCCGTGCTGATGAGCCAGCACCTACGCCGCCTGGCAGAACGTGCCTTCCGTCTGGGGCTGTTGCACCGTTTCTTGCCGCTGTACCAGAAGCTCTCGGCTTCCGTGCAGTTGTACCGGACGCACGCGAGCAGCCTGCTCATAGCCTTTGGATTGGGGATGTCCACTGTGGTCGCGACGTGCGTCGTGAACTACTTGGCTGCGGTGACGGTGGGCGCGGCCTCACCGTTGGTCTGGGCCTTGGTGCTGACGCCCCTCACCCCCTTTGCCCTGTACATTCCGTCCATTGCCTCGGGCCTGGGGGTGAACCAAGCAGTGTTCGTGGTCCTGTATCACAACCTGGCCGGCCTTATCCCGGAAGCCAGCGCCCTGGCCTTGTCCCTGGTCATGCAGGTCATCATCTACATCGCCAGCCTGCCCGGGGCAGTCCTATGGTGGCGCCGAAGGGACCCCAACCCCAACCATTTGACCCAACTGCATCTGCACCAGCCTGATGAGCTGCTGTAGAACGGCGCGCCCAGTGTAACCTGTTCGGGGTGACGTTATGTCCTTCTACGCACCAAGAAGAACAGCCAGGCCATGGCAAAGATGGCAAAGATGGCAAACATGAGCCAGACGACAGCCGGGTAGTTGGCCTTGAGCAGGTGCCGCAACAGACCGGCGCAGGCGAGGACGGCGAAGGTCAGCTCCATCTCAACAAGGGTTGCAACGTCCGCCCGGTCGGCCTGCTGCCAGCCTCGGAACGAGGTCCAGGCTATGGCCAGGAGTGCCGCGCCCAGGACGCGGCTGAGCAGCGGGTCGACAGGCGCCCAGCCCAACCACCCCAAGAAGCGACCGGGCGCCAACAGGAGCGGAGCTCCGCTCAGGATGGCAACGATGGCGTGGATGAGGAATGTGACTCGAAGCGCTTTGGGCATGGCAGCACCTCCTTGCTGATGAACCTATCAAGCGTTGATAGTATGAACCGCCAACCTCATTATAGCGTTCTTTGGTCACGAAAGCAAGGGCCGAATCACGGGATTGTGTAACGGTCTTGAATCAGCGGCGCGGCCTTCAATAGGCAAGGGTGGGTATCGCCGTCCGCGCCTCGACCTCGTATGCCAGGCGTGCCAGCGTTTCCAGTGGCACCTTGAGGATACCCCCCTCGGCTGTTGGCCGGTCTACCGAATAGATCTGGATCTCCCGGGGCCGGATGCGTGCTACAGCCGCGATCCACTCCGCCTGGGCCGCTCTGCTGGCATTGGTCAACTCCCCATCAAAGGCCAAGTGCTGAATCACGATATCCTCAAGATCAGCCAGCCCTTCGACGATGGATTCGAGCGTCAGGCCTGGCACTGGCCGATTGATGGCCTGGAATGTCGCCTCATCGCCGGCATCCAGCTTCATGATGCGCTCATCCAGGTGGCTCAACGCTGCCCGCACCTCGGACCGGTTCACCACCCCTGAACAGGATAGCACCGCTACCTTTGCCTGTGGCTGCAACCGATCGCGCAGGGCAAGGACTCCGTCGACGATCTGTGCAAAGTCGGGGTGCAACGTGGGCTCGCCGTGTCCGGAAAAGGTCACATAGTCTAACTGCGGGTATTCTGCCAGACCGACCTCGACCGCCCCTAGGACCTCGGCCACCGCGGGCAGGCCTTCTCGCGTAGCTTCCGTCACCAGGTCTGTCGTCTTGCCATATTCACAATAAACACAATCAAACGGGCAGATCTTGTGGCCACTGGGAAACAAGTTGATCCCCAAGGAAACCCCCAGCCGACGGGAACGGACCGGCCCGTAGACAATCCCCCGGCGGAGGGGAAAGGTTTGTGAGCTCATTTTCTACCACTCTATACTCGAGGCTGTTTTCGGTGCGGGAGTATAGCACTTGGGGGGAGGATAAGCAAACGGGCGCCACTGGCTGACACACGCCAGATTCGCGCTGCTTACACTCGGCGCGGAATAGTGATATCAACTGGTTGGGCAATACCCCACAGGCCACCGTCCAACGCAAGGGGTGGGATTGTATGGCGAGTAAGGCTATCGAGGGGGTGAAACCGATGAAGCGTCCACGCTGGTACGACTTTCTCAGCTTGAACCTGTTCTGGCTGGGCCTGAAAGTCCGCAACACGGCCGTAGGCTCGTTCTTCACGCCCTATTTGGTGGGCATTTTCGCGCCGGATGCGTTCAGCAACACGGCCCGGGGTGCCATCAACACGGCCGGGCTCATAAGCGCCATGCTGGTGCAGCTAGCGGCCGGGCCGCTCAGCGACCGCAGTGCCTCTTGCTTCGGTCGCCGCCGGCCCTTCATCTATGTCGGCGTGCTGCTGGATCTGGTGTTTCTGGTCGCCATCGGGCTGTCTGGGAGTTATTGGGCATTGCCGCTGGCGACGCTGCTCATCCAATTCTCGGCCAACACTTCCCATGGACCACTCCAGGGGCTCATCCCCGATCTGGTGCCGGAAGACCAGCGTGGCGGCGCATCCGGCATCAAGGCGGTCATGGAACTTGTCCCGATCGTCCTGGTCGGGGTGACCATCGCGCCCCTGATCGCAGCCGGGCGCTTGAGTTGGGCTGTCGTTGCCACCGGTGGGGCACTGCTAATAACCATGCTTGTCACCGTTATGCTGGTCCACGAAGAGCCGCTGAAAGAATAACCGAAGGCGCCTTTCTGGCCACCCATACTGCGGGTATTGGGGATGCTGGCTGGCATTGCTTTTGGGGAGCCGCCGGTCTGCTGTGTGGGGCATCGTCGGCGGGCTGGCCGGGCTGGCGGCCTGGCTCTTGGTGGCCCAGTCTGCGGCCCTTGCCGTGGGCGTGGCAGTGGGAGGGGTGGCGGCGATGGTCGTCGCGGCGGTGGCGGGCGTATGGGCAGGCGCCCTGGCGACTCTGGGCCACCGCAGAAGCGGTACTCCGCAGGACGCCCGCCGCCAATCGTCGTGCACCTGGTGGGTGGTCAACCGGCTGCTGTTCCTGGCCGCGGTTACCTCTGTCCGAGGTTTCGCCACTTACTTTCTGATGTATGCCTTTCGCATCAGCCTGGAAGAGGCCACCAAGATGAGCGGCGCCCTGCTGACGATCGTAGGTCTAGCCACCCTGGTCGCGGCCCTGGCCAGTGGTTGGCTCGCTGACGTCATCGGGCGGAAACGCCTCGTTGGTCTGAGCGGCATTGTAGCGGCGCTGGGTGCAGTCATCTTGCTTTGGACCATTTAGGTGCCGAACTTGTCACTGATCTATGTCGCAGGCCTCATCATTGGCTTCTCGACAGGGCTGTTCATGACCACCAATTGGGCGTTGGACACCGACCTGGTGCCGCCAGCCGAGGCCGGCCGATACTTGGGCATCTCCAACTTGGCCGGTGCGGGGGCCGGCATGATCGGCACCGGCATAGGAGGCCTCGTAGCCGACTATCTCAATGCCTACCGTCCGGGATTGGGCTACTTTACGATCTCTGCTGGCTTCGCCCTTCTGTTTTTGCTGAGCGCTGTGAGCCTGCTGGGGGTGCGCCAGAGCAGAGCACGACCCCAGCGCATAGTGCAGCAACCATGTCATTCTGAGCGAAGCGACGAGTCTCTGCCGACCCGTCGGAGTTTCTCCGCTTCGCACACTCGCCCGCCTGGAATGACAAGAACGCACGGGTTTGCGGGACATGACCAACACCATTGTAATACTCTTGATCGCGATCGCACTGGTGCTGGCCGCGGGCCTGGCACTGTCCTTGTACATGACCCACAAGAAGGGACTGACCCAGATCC
>Ga0315286_10000346_pt1 | contig 38401 bp, 23 predicted proteins | sample YL17G10_0_MG_FD_205038 | JGI IMG/M metagenome (GOLD analysis project Ga0315286, IMG submission 205038) | Sediment microbial communities from Yellowstone Lake, YNP, Wyoming, USA - YL17G10_0 | ecosystem: Environmental > Aquatic > Freshwater > Lake > Sediment | place: USA: Wyoming | collected...
CTACCGGAAGAATCCACCGTCAGGCGCGGGAAGCTGTTTCTCGGCCTGGGCGGCACCTGCGGGGAAAGGTTGGGCGTGCGGCGCTTCGCCAGCGAAGGATCCGGGAAGGGCGCCAAGGAAGCGGCCGGTTCTTCTTTTTCGCGAGGCTGCCGGCCGAGCAGCGCGGCGCCCGGCGGCACCTCCGGGAGGAAAGCCCGCCCTCCCTGAAAAACCCTCAGCCCGATGCTCCGCGAGTGGTAAATGCCAGTTCCGGTTGTCGCATAGGCGCCGAAGTCCTTCGCCCATCTTTCGTCGGATTCTTCCCACGCGACCCATAGGCGGCCCTCTTTGTCATAACCGATACTCGGGCGAACCTCGTAATGCAGGCTGCCGGCGACCAGCGTGGCCGGACCGAAACCACCGTCCGCCCGAGCGGTCTTCATATACACATCGTAGTCGCCCTTCAAATAAGTGTCCCAGGCGACCGTGACAGCGCCCCGAGGTCCGGTGGCGATGGCGGGTTCCCACTCGTTGGCGGATGTGGAAGCCACCGTGAGCGGTCTGCCGAAACCCTCGTTCTCCTGGCGCATGGCGAAAACGTCGGAGTTTGTCCCGCGAAATCCCTGCCAGGCCACCCACACCCGGCCCGTTGAATCCGTGGCTGCGACGGGGTGAATGTCGGGGCCGGGCGAAGTGGTGAGACGAATCTCCTGCAACGGTGAGCCCCCCGGATCGAACGCGCGGGCATAGAGATCGAAATTGTGGTTCACGTTTTGTGACCAGATCACCCAGGCGCGCTGCTGTCCATCCACCGCCACGGCGCACCGGTACACGTCACTCCCCGGTTTTGAAACCGGGAAGGGGCCGGACCAGCGGCCGTTTGAAAGCTTCATCAGGAATACCTGATCCCCGCCGGGAGGCGCTGCCAAGTAGGAGAAGTCCTTTGGCTCTTCTGCCAGCCGCCTCCTTTTCTCGTATTCGGCGTTTTGCGTGTACTGGACGTAGGCCATCCAGGCGGTCCCGTCCGGGGAAACGGCCACGGCAGGAAAGTCCTGCTCCTCGGGAGTGTTGGTGAGCTGGATGCTCGCCGGCACGCGGTCCACCTCCACAGTGCCGCCGAGCAGTGGCAGCGGCCGACCATAGGCGACATCAGCGAGGCGGAAGGAGAGGACGCCGGAAGCTGTCTGCACCTCGACCTTCGAATCGGCAGAAAAACCAGCAACGGTGACGATGATGCCCGTCTCCACCACGGGCCATTTTTCTGGAGGTATGAGATCCGCTGGCTCACCCATCAACCGGGAGCGCCTCGTCGAGATTTTCCAGCCGGTGGTTCCCCGAACCTCGTCGTCTGCATCCAACAGCCAACCGTCAATTCTCTCGATTTCCCCCGGCGCCACTTTGATCGTTCCATCCCAACGAGTAGGCGCCTTGTCCCTCAGGCCGAAAAGAATGCGGAAACGGAACCGATGTGCCAGATCATGAGTTATATCGACCTGCTTTGCCTGGAGCGGGGTCTGGCGTGGAAGCAGCGCGGCCAAGCCGACCAAAAGGCCCGCCAGGGCCAGCGTCAGTCCCAGGCGGGCGACAAGGGAGTTGGCAAAGCTGACAACTCGCCTCGCGCTACGCCGTCCCAAATGAAGTCGGAAACAAGAGAGACACGACAACGCTGTCCTCCTGAAACCCGGTTTTAGCCCGTGCGGCTGGCAAGCACCTCAAGAGGACTGATCGGCTTCAGAGCAATACGTCATCGCACGCCGGTCCCCTTGGCGAAATGCTTCTGCAGGAGTTTAACGGTTTCCTCCGCTCTCCGTTCGTTGGGCTTTTCCTTGGGCCATACTTGCACAAACCGCCTCGGAGTACCTGGCGCAATCGAACGTGTTTTCGATTGCCTGGGTGATGCCGGTCCGGGCTGCAAGGAAGGCCTTGTCGATGATCTCGATGCAGTGGCGGGAGTGCTCGCCGCTCAGGATCGGCTCGGTATTATCGACGATGCAGTCGAGCGCATGAACCAACCCGAGGACCTGGGGAGGGGCGGCCGGCTTTACCGGCGGGATCAAGTCGACGGTGCTTGTACCGCGGATGCCCAGCTCCGGATGGTCGCGGTATAGTTCCAGGGTATAGGGTCTCGCCTTCGGGCTGCCGCCCGTGCTGGAGATGATGCCCTTGTTTCCGTAGATTTCGAGGTCTGGAACCCGCGATGCAAACGGGGTGGCGATCCAGGCGCAGTCCAGCACGGCAAAGATGGAATCGCCGAAGTCCATCGTGAGCAGCGTGACATCGTCTTCTTCAACCTCGATGCGCTTGCCCTTGTTAGGCCCGCCGCGCACGACGACCGCCGGCTGGTTGATGCCCGACATGGCCGTCACCCGCCGGACTGGGCCGAGGATCGAGGTCAGCAACTGAAGGCGTTCGATGCCGACATCCCGCAATGGTCCGGCGCCTTTCTTGTAAAACCAGGCGGGATCGGTAGGCCAGTTGTCGATCATTGCCGGTCCCCAGTGGGTGCAGCGGCTCCGGGCCCAAACAACCTTGCCGATAATGCCATCCTGAACCAGCTTCCGGATGGCGAGGTTGTACGGAAAGATGGGGCAGGCATCTTCCGCCACCAGCTTCAGCCCCCGCTTGGCCGCCTCCTCGATCAGCGCGGTTGCCTCGGCCACGGTGTTCGTCATCGGCTTTTGGGTGTAGACGTGCTTTCCCGCATGGAGCGCCTTGAGATTCAGCGCGTAATGTTCCTGTACCGTGGCGAGGTTCACCAGCAGATCGAAGTCGGCTCTCCCGATCATTTCTTCGAAGTTGGTGTAATAGGGGACGCCGAACTCTTCACCCCTACGGCGGGCACGCTCGGCCACTACATCGCACACCGCCGTCAGACACCCGCGCGGCAAGTCTCCTAAATGCGGGAAGTAGCGGTTCCCCGACACGGAGCCGCATCCAACAATCGCGAACTTGATCTGTTCCATAAGTACCGCCTTTCTGCCGTCGAAATAGAATTGCTTAGCGTCCGGCTTCCTTGATGCCGGACGAGCCGCCGCTACGACCAGGTGGACCCAGGTCTTAGTTTTTCTCTGATTGCGTCATCGTTGAGTTCGATGCCGATACCGGGCGAATCCGGCAACTGCACGAAACCATCGTCATACTGGGGCAGGTTGCGCATCAGAGCGTTCAGCTCGGTACCAGCGAAAAGGAAGCCCCATTCCAGGATCAGAAAATTTGGAATTGTCGCGCACACGTGCGCGTATGCCATCTGCCCCAGAGGAGACGAGGTGCCGTGCGGCGCGATGGGAATATGGTAGATTTCGGCCATGCTGGCGATCTTGCGGCTTTCCAGCAATCCCCCGCACTTGCACATGTCCGGCTGCAGAACCGAGACCGCTTGCTTCTCGATCGCTTCCCTGAAACCGTAGCGTGTGTACATATTTTCACCGGCCGCCAGGGGAATCGGAATGGAACGGTGCACCAGCGCCAGGGCTTCGACGTTGTCACTGGTGACCGGCTCCTCCAGCCAGAGGGGCCGGACCGTAGCGACAGCGCGGCCGATCTGGATGGCAGACTCGGTGTTATAGCGGGCATGACACTCCAGGGCCAGTTCCACATCGGGGCCGACCACTTTGCGGGCCGCCTCCACCTTTTCCACGATCGTGTCCAGCTCCCGGTTGGTAAGCGTCCAGTAGCTCTGCTTGCCTGGATCCAGCCTATGGGCCGGGTCGCCGTCTTCGGTCACTTTATCGATACCCATCTTAAAGGCACGCGCCTTTTTCTCGCGGATCATTCGCCGCACATCATCGTCGTTCCTCCACCAGAAATAAACGGGAATTCTCTCCCGTACCTTGCCTCCGAACAGGCGGTAGAGGGGAACCCCCATGGCCTTTCCCGCCAGATCCCACAGGGCCATGTCGATGGCGCTCATGGCGCTCAGGAAAGGGCCGCCCATTCCGCGCACGAACACTCCCCGAATGGAACCGGGAATCTCCCCCCACCCCCAGAAATGAGAATAGATGGCCTCGATGTCGAGCGGGTCGCGGCCCACCAACGCCGGACCCAGGCGCTCGTTGATAATCCAGGCCGCGCCGGTGGCGCCCGACATTTCTCCCGTGCCGGTTAATCCCTGATCGGTGTAGACGCGCACATACTGCGCGAAATTGTGACCCGTCCCCTGCAACTCCACGGCGCGGACTTGCGTGACTTTCAGCTTGGGCACCCGGGAAGTTCCCACGGACCGCCGGCCGCTGAGTTCTTGCGTATAGGCTTGCAGCGGCGTCAGCAGGGGCGTGGCCGCTGCCGCTCCCACGGCCGTCAGAAATGATCGTCGATTCCGCATTAGACTCTCCTCTCGCCCGGCGCGCTGGACGTGCACCAAGCTCTTCTGTCCGTCGTGCGCGCTCTTTCAAAGTTCTGGCCTTCAAGCCATGCTCGCTGAAACCGATTCCGGCCGTACCTCAAGCAGTCCGATGCCCTCCAGCATGCGTCGCAATTGCCGCCGGCGGACATCGTCGAGCGGGGCGCACGGCCGGCGCGCCGGCCCCACCGGAAAGCCGACCATCGCCATCGCCTCTTTGAAGACCACCGGGAAAGTCCCGAGCTGAAGCGCTTTTCGCAGCACGGCTAATTTCCGTTGTGCCTCCTTGCAGGCTTCCATGTTGCCGGCGAGGAATGCACGATACAGACCCACGACCACATCCGGTGCCACGTTCGCCGTGGCCGGGACGGCGCCCACCACGCCCATCGAGAGGGATGCGGCAATAATGCTGTCCTGGCCCTGAAACACCGCAAAAACCCCCGGTGTGGCAGCGATATACTCGCTTGTCTGGGCCAGATTACCGCTACTGTCCTTGATGCCTACCACATTCCGGATTTCGGCCAGCCGGGCCACCGTTTCGGGGGCAAGGTTCACCGCCGTGCGCGTGGGGTTGTTGTACGGCAGCACCGGAAGACCGGTCGCCTCGGCGATCGACCGGAAGTGGTCGTAAAGTTCGTCCTGGGTCGGGTTTATGTAAAAGGGCGTTAGAACCACCACCGCGTCGGCGCCAAGTTCTTCGGCTTCTCGCGCGAATTCAGCCGCGCTTCCGGTGCTGATCCCCGATGCCCCGGCAAACACCGGCACCCGCCCTGCGCATTGCTCGACTACCACCTGCAGGACTCTTCGCCGCTCACAGTCGCGCAGCGCATAGAACTCTCCGGTGCTGCCGACCGGAAACAAGCCGTCAACGCCGGAGCCGACCAAGCGGTCGCACGAGCGCCGGAGCGCTTCCTCATCCAGAGTTTCGTCCTCACGAAATGGTGTCACCATGGGGACGACCACGCCTGCCAATTTAAATCTCAAGGCATCCTCCTTCTTTTCAGGCGCTGACCGGCCGCTGGCTGGACCACGAGTAGAGCCAGCCAGGACCTCAGCATTGAAAGTGCCCACCCTCTCCCCGAAACTCGGTGAGCCCAGGACTGTGCCTGCGCCGGCCGCGTGCACTCCAGCGGCCGAGCAGGCGTGCGCAATCAAGTGATGGATTTCCCGCAGTGCAACTACAGACGAGAGGCCACAAGGGGCAACGACTGGGGGGATTCTATTGTTTTCCTGCCACGTCTCCGCCCAGTGGCCCGCGAACGCCCCCGATCTTCTCTTGCGACCAGACGATGGTTGCGAGGCTCTTGGGCGGAAGAACAACTTCGTAGTTCTTGCTATTCCCCTGCCGAACGACGGGGAAATCAGCCAGCATTCGGCCGGCATCGGTCAGAAAACCGGCTGCATACTCGGGCCGCCAGGCGAGGTTGTTGAGCTCAAAGACCGCATTCTTGCTTTCGGCCGAATTGTTAATGGCCACGGCTACGTACCGGCGGCCCTTGTTGGCAACGAAAGCGGTGACGTGCAGCATCGGTTCCGACGACCCGGCTGCGATGCGTTGGTCACCGGGCCTCACGAACCTCCCATAATGGGCAAACACCGCGCCGCCGTCTCTAGTTATCTCCCAGTGATCCACTCGCTGCCCGTCTGTGCGCATAACGATGTGGTGGCCATTGTGGCGCATGGTCATTTGGTAACGGTAGTCGACGGCGTCAGAAGCTATCATCGACATCCCCGCGACTGCTGAAGCGCCACAAACAAGTTCATAGTGAATCTCGTTGGCGCGACCCAGACCGACATCCCACTCCGAGAGGCCTTTGGTAAACTGGGGATAGTAGGCACTCTCAGTTTGCCAGGAAGGCAGACGGTAGAGCCGGCCTAACTCGGCCATCGCACGAATTCCGCCGGTCACCTTTTCGAAGAGCTCACCCTTCTGTTCGGGGTTTTCGGCCAGGGTGAGGAACGGCTGTGGGCCCTTGCCCGACGAGTAGTAGTGGTGATACGCGAGCGCCCCGATATACCGCCGGACTTCCTCATCTTTCATCACGCCCTTCACCATCTCTACTGCGTCGAACACGCTGGCGTTGTCCGGGAACATGATCTTCGTCTTCAGGCCTTCTTTGCGAAAACGGCGGCCGGTGGCTTTGATCCACTGGATCCACAGATCCGGAGATTTCCAGCCCTTCATGTCCGGCTCATTGAACATCGACCAGTAAGGCGCCTCGAATCCATAGGTCTTCTTGAGGTAGAGTACGTGCGCCGCGGCCCACTCAGCATACTCCTCAAACCGGTTGGAATCCTTCTTGTCAAAGCATTCGTGCAGCCAGTCTTCCATGCGCCCCGGCGTCAAGATCCAATTGGTCAGCCCGAGGGGCACAGCCTCGCGCAGGAACTCGCCATACTGGACGATGCCGTTTTGCCGGTTGGCACGAAAATCCGGGGATTGGGGAAGCCCCGAATCTCCCTTCCAGGTGAACGCATTCCAGTTCATTACCTGAGGATCGTCGTTGTCGTTTTTCCTCTCGATGCTCTGCGAGAGCCAGAGACGGAGATGGCTGACTCCCAGTTCGCGCACCGCTACCTCGATCAGGGTTCTTCGGAGTTGCGGGTCCGTCCGGTAGCTGACGCCGACGGGGATGTACTCGTCGAAGTGGCCGCGCTCGAACGTTTCAAATCCACCAAAACCTGACCCGAACCCGTCCATCTTCTGATGGAGCGAAGAGCCGTCGATGGTGATGGTGACCTTCTGCCCGCTGGCAGGCGACGCAGCGGCCACGTAGAGAGCCAGCAGCAAGCAGACCGCGACTGCTAAGCCGCGGAAGATCAAGCCGGACGTGTTCGCCGTCGTTGTTTTCATTGCTGCCCTCACCTCTTAAGATGTGCTGTGGAGTCGCCTGTCGGCCCGTCTGCGGACGCGGGGGCAAGAACGGCCGGGTTGCCGTCCGTGGGTTATGACATCTGGCCGGGAACAGTATTCAAGGTGCCACCCATCTGGAGGGTGACGCCCGTCAGTCCCAGAGTCACGCGAATTGTCCTCTGAGCCCGGCGTTGACCGCCGGCGGGACCGCAACGTTTCTCAGAGTGCTAGCCTTCCGGATGAGTCCAGCCCCAGAACTCAACCGCGTGGTTATCGGGATCCAAAACGTAGAGATGAAGGCAGCCGTTCTGGTGCCGTATGGGCCCATGCGGCACATAACCGGCGTCCCGCAACCGCTCCGCCAGAGCCGCAATATCGTCGCCGTGAATTGCGAAGACAGGATGAGCCGGACATAGGCTTGCCCCAAAGTACGTCGAACTCTCACCGGGCGGGAGGTAGTCGCTGTGCCAAACGCCCGGCTCCCAAAGCCCAAGGTAGCGGTTCTTTCCGATCCTGAGCACACAAGCACCCGGATCAATCTCTCCGCTGGCAGGCTCGAAGCCGACCACGTCGATATAGAAGTGCCTTGCTTTCTCCAGATCGGAAACGACCAGGGCCAGTTCGGCGATGCCGTAAAATCTCGACTTCACGTCTCCTCTCCCTGCCACATGCTGGTTGCTCGGTCTGACGCGCCCGCAGGTGCGGGGCGCCCGGCGGTTCACAATTACTGGCTGCTGCGACCGCCACGTCTTGGATGTAAACTCGTGGCGAAAGGAGTGGGCGCATAGCCGTGGAAACGGGGCTGGCGTTTCAGCCTGGCTTGGCAAGCAGGCGGGTCAGGACACCCACGTTGCCTACGTCCTCCAAGCCGTCGATCACCTCGGCAATCTGGCGGGCGCGTTCGAGTTCAAGTACGTCTCGCGTCAAAGCGGCGAATTTCTCGTCCAGCATTTCCCGGCTGAGCGGGTTCTCGGGTGATCCCCTCGGATGCCTGACATCCCGAACCTGCCGGGCGCCAGCCCGCGTCTCGACCGTAAGAACGGACCGGTACAAATCTGGATAGCTGCGATCCAGTTCCTCGTCGCCGACGACTTCGATCCTTTCCGAGAGGGAGCGAATGCGAGAGTCGGAACGCTGGTCGTGAAGGATGTCATAGAACTCCACTCTACCCCTGTAGGCCGCCAGGGCCAGCACATACTGGGCACAGTGGGAGCGCAGCGGGTTGTTGTCGATGATTTTGTACCCAGACTTGGGAAACCGGAGCGTGATCCGGGCGATGTCGTCGGGCTGGATGCCGCCGCCCGCCATGATATCCAGAAGTCCGTCCAGGCCGGGATGGATGAACGCGCAGCAGGCATAGAGCTTGAAATAGATCTCCATCAGCTTGAAGCGCTCACCCAATCCGTCGAAGAGTTCGGATTCGATCCATTGGCCCGCGAAGGCCTGCCCGAGCGGATACTTGCCCTCAAAAATGGCCGGAGGGCCCCCGAAACCGCAGGCGGCCAGGTGGGCCGCAAACGCACCATTGCGAGAGGCAAGGCCCATGTTGAAAGGACGTGAATGTTCGGTCGGATCGCTGACCCAGGCCAGTAGCCCCGAGGTCGTGGTGCCCGCCAATCCGAAGGCCCGGCGAAGTTCCTGGCCCCGGAGACCGAGGAGGCGGCCGGCTGCCGTCATGGAGCCAAACGTGCCCGCCACACAGGTGGGGTGAAACCCGCGGGCATACAGGACCGGCGCGCCGAGCGCATAACTCACCCGGCATGCCACATCGGTCCCCAGCACGATCGCCGCCAGCACGTCGCGGCCGGAACTGCCCTGCCTCTCCCCCACCGCCAGCGCAGCCGGACCGACCACGGCAATGGCGTGCATGATCGCTCCCGGATGATGGCTCTCGATGTCACAGTAGTATCCGAGAGTTCCGTTCACCAAAGCGGCGGTCACGCAGTTCGTCCGCAGGGAGGTGCCGAAAATTTGTGCTTCAGGTGTTCCTCCGCTCTCGCAGACCAGCCGTTCCAGAACGTTCAGGATCGTATAGCGCGGCGAGGTGGCCGAAAGCAGAGCGCCGATGCCGTCGTAAAGAACCTCCTTCGTTCGCGCAACGACCGGCGCCGCGATGTCGTCAAAGGAGAAATGCTCCACGAATTCCGCGAACCGATCCGTACTTCCCGGTGATCCAGGCATTGCGCTCTCTCCCTGCCATCCTTGTTGGCCGGACGGTTGCAGATGGTGCTGGATTCGCTGACAGGCTTGTGGGCCCAGAGCCATCAAGGGATGCTTCCGGGGAAACGCCCCCTCGCCGTCAGGCGCAGATTCAACCCTTCCGAGGCGGGACTCACGGTACTCGCACTGCGCGGCCGGGCGGCACGCCTTTGCCCTGCTGGCCTACGCTTCCCTACTCGCCTGTTTTGGCGAGATCCGCTTCCGGCAGCGGTTCACGTCGGCAATAATAGTGGAGAGGTGATGCTCCATGGCCGTTCGAGCCGCCGCAGGCTCTCGCTGGGTGATGGCTTGCAGAATTGCCTCGTGATCCATCAGGCTGCGAGTGCCAATGCGGGACCGGATCGCGGATACGGCGCGATTGACGTGGTAGTGAGAACGGAGCAAGTGTGTAACCGCAGCCAATACCGTGTTGCCGGAAGCGTCAGCGATAGCCTCATGGAACCCGATGTCCTGATCGACGCCCGTCTCGCCACCCTGAATTGCTCTCCGTTGCTCGTCCAGGAGTTTGCGCAGGGACCGGATCAGCCGGTGGGAGGCGTTGCCGGCAGCCAGGGCCGCGATTTGCCCCTCAACAACCCGCCTGGCATTCAGGACGTCGAAGATTTCCTTGCGCCCGCCGTTCTTCAGCAACTGTAGAAAGTTCGCGCTGTAGCGATCGATCCCCCGTTCCTGCTCGAGCCGCTCGAAAAACTTTTCACCCGACGGAGTCAACACCCGGCCGCCCGCTCTGACCTTCTTCAGGTAACCGCGCTGTTCGAGCTCCTGCATGCGGCGCCCTATGGTCGGAGCGCTGGCCGGCAGTCCCTCATCCAACAAACGGCAGTAAAGGGCGCCCGACCCGATCGGCTTGCCGTGCTCGCGAAGAACCGCCAGTATGGCGTAGACAAGATCAGAACATCCGTTAACTGGCATTTTGTCGCCTCGCCCCGGCCAACGACTCACACCCAAGCCGCCAACGAAGGCCGGGTTGTCCAGTCTAATATTCGCTATTCAATGTAGACCTGTTTCTGGCCCGATGCAAGTCGCTGGCTGCCCTCCTCAACGGGAGTGCGCTTCGGACTCTTCTCGTGCACCAAATCGATCGAGACACGATCCCGCTGCGAAGCGAATTCACGAGACCGAGCACATATTATCGTGCTCATTTCGGCCACCGGTATTGATTGGAGCCGGCCAGAGGCTCCACCAATCCTTTGGGCAAGCCAGCCTGCCATTGGAGCAAGCGCTCCGAAAGCTCTTTCATCACCTTGGGATATCGGCCGACGAGGTTGTCCAGCTCACTTGGGTCGCGTGGCACGTCATACAGCTCGACCCGGCTGCGGTCGGGATTCATCAGGAGTTTCCACTGGCCCTCCCGGATCGCCAGCCTGGGACTCTTGTCGATAACGCGCCCGACCAGCATCCGAAACCGCCAGTCCCACAGGAGCGGTTTGAGGCGCTGTCTGGGGGCGCCCAGCAGCGCCGCCGACATATCTTCGCCATCCAGGCGCAAGCCGCCGGGGAGCCGGATGCCAGCCAGGGAACAAAGGGTGGGAAGAAAATCGACGCCTCCGATGACCGTGGTGTTGTCCACCCTTCCAGCCGGTATCCTTCCCGGGCAGCGAACGATGAAAGGCGTCCGTATCCCGCCTTCATACAGACTGGTCTTGCGGCCACGAAACGGTCCGGAACTGCCGGCCGCGTGCTCGGATGAGTTTCGAGCCACAAAATCGTCCGGTCCGTTGTCACTCGAGAAAATAATGACGGTCCTTTCCTTTAGGCCGAGTTCGTCGATTCTCCTCATCAAGCGCCCGATTTGCCCGTCCGCGCGAGTGATTGCTGAATAATAGATCCGCGGTGCGCCAAGCAGGTTCTTGTAGGGCTCTGCTTGTTCCTCGGTGATCTGGAGCCGTCCATGCGGATCGAGGAGCGCGGCCTCAACAAAGAAAGGCCTGTCGCGTTTCTGTTCGATGAAGCGAATGGTTTCGTCAACAATCAATTCGGTGGAGTGGGTCCTGAAATGAGGGTCTGTGTCATCCCAGCTCATTTCATTGGAATCGATGGTTCGGTGCGCATCGACGCCGTACTTCTCGAGCGGGGGAGCGTCGGGAGCTTTCCCGAGGTGCCACTTCCCAAAAAGGCCGGTAGCATAGCCCGCCCGTTTCAGTAGCTCTGTGACCGTCGGGACGGCCGGATCCAGAAAATTGGGCATGCCGCGGGCCTCGTTGAGTTCGAGTTTCCCTTCGGGCGGCGTCGCCAGGTAGCCGTGGATGCGCAACTCCCCAGGGAATCGGCCGGTCATGAGGGCGGCCCGACTGGGCGAGCAAACCGGCGACGCCACATAGAACTGCGTGAAAAGAGTGCCTTCGCTGGCGAGCCGGTCGAGATTGGGCGTCTTGAGCTGGTCGTGCCCATAACAGGCGAGATCGCCCCATCCCCAGTCGTCGCCGAGAACGAAAACAAAGTTCAGCTTTTGGCCAGCCTCGGCGAACAGACTGCGCGTGCCGGGGGGTGCAGCTATCAACCCGGCAAGCGCCGCCAACGCTTCCCTTCGCCCAAGAGTTCCTGGGCCACAGGAGCGTGCCTGACTCGGAGGTGTTGTGAAGGGCATGCGATCCTCTTTCCTGTTCCTGCGGCTGCCGCAAGATGCAGCCGGCGGGGCAGCCTCAAGCTTTCTCTGCCGCCAGGGAACTTTCGGGCATCCTCATGAACTCCAGCAAGACGAAGAACCCGAGCGAAACGATGCTGATCGCGGTTGCAAGGGCAAACACCGCGTTCGCCCCAAGACGCTGGGCGAGCAGGCCGCCCAAGGGGGCGGTCAAGGCGCCAATCGTGTTGGGGATGAACATCATAACGGTCATATAGGCGACGCGGGAGTCCGGTGGGGAGATCAAGAGCATGACATCGGGTTCGCAGGCCGACCAAATCGACAAGTGAGCCGTCATGAACAGGTACACCAGCAGGTACAATTGAGGCGAGTAGATGGACATTGCCATGACCCACATGGCCACCAGCGCGCTGGCCCCCACCACCAGGGATCTCCGCGGCCCGAACCGTTCCGAAAACCGGCCTGCCAGGTAGGCCACGAAGATAGCGGGAACAAAGCGGAACAACATCGCGTTTCCCAGCGCCGCATCGCCAAGCTTGAACCGTTGCAGATACTCGAGCGTCACCACGAACAACCAGGAAAAGCAGATTTCGTTGGTGATTCGGCCGGCCATGAACACCGCCAACCTCTTGTCCCTGGGAATCAGTTTCACCGTGCTCAGCAGGTAATTGCCCAACGAGAAATTGCACCGCTCGGGAACTTGCTTCCGCGGATTGTCCAGAACCCGGGTGAACAACAGCCAGGAGACCATTGCGAATGCGAACGCCGCCAAAAAAAGAACGGTGTATTTGGTTGGGAACGGCAGATCCTTGAAGAGCCGCTTCACGGCAAGCGCCGCCACCGTCCCGGTGATCGCGCCGGCCACCACCTTGTAACTGAAAAACCTGCTCCTGTTCGGGATGGTGTCGCCATACAGGTCAAACAGCGGCGGGTTCATGATGGAATTCAGTACCCAGTGCAGCCAGAGCCCGCCGATGGCCACCGCCAGGGCCACCGCCGGTTGGTTGATACCAAAAAGCCACAATGCCAACGGGATAACGAGAAAGGGCGCGCGGAATACCAAGCCGCTCCACACCAGGAAGCTCTTCTTCTTGGGTTTGGCCTCTACCCAGCGCGCTGTGAAAATCTGGATGAGGTAATTAAGCTTGGTGGCGCCGAAGGCGATCCCAATCACGTTCGGCGTGGCACTCAAGGCCTTGAACAACCCGATGAGTACCTCCTGTGAGAACACCAGGAGGTTTTCTCCGAACAGCAGGAAGCACCGTTCGGCGAGGTGAATAACGAAATTCTTCTTGTACTGAGCTGGTGAATAGGACTGTTCAGTCACCGGCCTCCTCCATTCGCTGGCTGAATGGTGCAAAACGGGTCAGTCGAGAGCCAGGCATGGGAGTTGGGTTCGAAGTTGAAGCGGGCCTCTCGAAGGCTCAGGCCGCGGACGTCAATGTTCGAAACATCGGCGCTTCCCATCCCCACTTGCGCGGCGAGGCTGATGGAATTATCGCCCCGGTAGAAGGGCGGCGAACCGAACTCACCCAGGGGATCGTATCCCATGGCCGCGGCGCAAACAGCGTCGGTACAAACAGGATTCAAACCCGCCATCAGCAGGTGTGGATCGAGCACCCGCAGCGGCTTGATCCATGGCCCCTCCCCTCCTTGCACGGTCTGGATCCCATCAATGACGGAGAGAGCGATGGGCGGAAGCGCGCCGACCAGGTCAACCGGGATCCGCGTCACACGATATCCATCGTCACGCGGACTGGTCGGGTCGACCTCCGGCTCAGCGGGAGGAGCCGGCTTGCTTGTCCCCGTGTGCAGGACCGGGCCGCGACCGCCGCGCGACTGCTCGCTGCCCGCGTCGCTGCCATAGAAGGGAATCGGCGTGACCCCGAAAAAGTTCTTCAGCGTCAGGGTCAGGCCCGCGTTGAAGTGGTTCTTCATTTTCGCCAGCGAGACGAGCAGGTCGCATTCCTCATAGGAGCGGTTCAGCTCGAATGAGGGAAAAATGTAAGGGCGGTGCCGCACCTTCAGGTGCGAGTACGAACGGAACGAACCGCGATAGTTCGTATTCTCGAATTCCACCTTGGCCGGAAGCGCCCGCAGCGCGGGAAGATCCCAGCCGCAACGTCGGAAGAAATCGTCGGCGGGTGCGTCTCCGTCCCAACCTTCGAGCAGGCGAATGCGGCGGGCGCCGGCCGCCGCGAACCCTTGGCAACAAGCCAGAACAAGGCTTGGGTGTACCTGGAAGGTCTGGCCGGCCGACCGGCCGCCCACGCCTTCCCTGGCTCCCCCGGTTAGATTCACCTTGATCGCCACCGTCTTGCCGGCCGCCAGGCGTTTCAGCCCGCCCAGGCGATCGAACAGCAGGGCAAGGGCCGGCCTGAGTTCGGAGCTGTAGTCACGGCAACGAACGATGGAAACGGGAGCCAACGGGGCGGGTGATGGCGGAGTCACCCGCTCTGCCGTCCAGGCTGCCGTCGCCGCGAAACCCAAGCCCAGCAATGTCCGACGGTCGATTTTAGTCTGCTGCATACCTAAGCTCATTTCTTCCGCCGCGCCCGGGGGGGGCCTACGGCACCGGGGTTCACCCCTCGGGGTCGGACTTGAGCACACAGGCAACGGGATCGGCGCCCGGACGAGCATCCGCGGCACCACCGCGTGGCTTTGCTTGAGCGCGGGTGGATCCCCCGAGCCGCCATTTTGCCAATGAAGCCACCCGGCCCGAGCCAGGCTCTCCCACGCAGAGGTAGTAAATCAGCGCAGCGAAGTGCACCGACTCATACTGAAGAAACAGCGCACGCGATCAGCGGGCTGCGCAGGGCGCCAGCCACTCATGAGATGACTTCGAGTCCAGTATTTCAGAATGCCTTGTCAGACGGAAGGCGGAAAGCGGAAGGGAGAAAGCCGCAAGGCCTTGGTGCGCCGCCTTCTGCCTTCCACCTTCGCCAGTGTCAACTTGTTTGTGGTGCAGACACTAGAAGACGAACTTGAGACCCATTTGGATGTTTCGCGGCCGGCCGGCCGAGGTAATGCGGCCGAAGTTGCGGTCGCCCAGCGCTGTGACTGGGGGCGCGAGAGGCGGGGTGTTAGAAAGGTTGAATGCCTCGAACCGGAACTGCACGTTTTTGCTTTCCGTGATCCGGAAGCGCCGGTAAGTGGCGAAATCAACGTTGGTCGTGCCCGGTCGGAACAGGATGTTTCGTCCGGCATTGCCGAAGGTATAGGGCCGGTTGGCCACAAAGGCGGCGGTATTGAACCAGCGGTCGACCGTGCGTTCACCCGAACCCAATAACGGGTTGCCCACCACGTCGGGTCGATTGAGCTCTCCCGTGTTTGCCGGATCGCCGTTGACGGTCAACGAAGCGGGCAACCCTGAGGTCAGAGTAAGGATGCCCGCAACGCTCCAGCCCTGCACCACGGCATTCGCCACATGGCCCCACCCCGACACCGGGCCCTTCTTGCCGAAGGGCAGATTCCAGATGGGACTGGCGACAAACCGATGGGCAACATGCTGGTTGTCCAACGCGCGCTCCAGTGCGTGGTTCAACGGGTTCTGGAACCCGCAGCCCGCCGTCTGTCCGGCCGCCGACAGGCCGCAAGAGTCTCCCATCGTCTTCGACCACATATAGGAACCGAGCAAGGTGAAGCCCTGCGAAAGCTCCTTTTGAATCTTTGTCTGCAGCGAATGGAACGAAGAGTTCCCGAAGAAATCGTCGCGCTGGACCCTGCCGATGGGAACGACGGTGTCCGTTCCGGGCCAGAGAGCCCTCTGGACAAAACGTCGGGCATTGATATCCCCGGGGCCGGGAAGCGCGTAGTTCCAGTTGTATTCCTTCTGCAGATGGTGGGCCACGTTTCCGTAGTACCCGATCTCCCACAGCCAGTTCTGCCCGAGTTGGCGCTGGATGCTAAAGCTCCATTGTTGGCTGTAGGGCAACGAAGGACGCACCTGGAACGCGCTGAGGCCCAACGTGCCGGCATTCTTAGGGGTAAGGATTCCTGCCGGCAGACCATCCCGCAGCACCACCAACGGCGTGATCCCGTCGGCGAAAAGCGATACCGTGATCAGGAAGGGAGGATTGTATGGACCGCCGTTTATAGGGTTCTCCGCATTGCCATAGTAGATGCCGTAGCCACCGCGGAGGACCGTATTCCGGCGGGGCTGATACGAGAATCCGAGTCGCGGCGCGACGTTCGCGCTTGGGCGCTCCATCGTCGCCCGGTCGAAGCGACTGCCATCCTTGCCGAGCCGGAACTGCGGATTGGAGGGATTGGTATCCACATCGAAATTGGACATGAAATTCCGAGTCTCGATCCAAGATCTCCGCAATTCATAGCGGAGCCCACCGCTCAGTGTGAGCCGGCGTCCCAGTTGCCATTCGTCGTGTGCATAGAAGTTGTACCAGGGCGTTCGTGCGTTCATGTAGATGCTGGTGGAGTAGAGCGTCTGTGCGGGCAGGCCAAGCAGGAAATCAGCGAAGGCATCGCCGCCCCGCAGTGTCTGGCTGTCCCGCGTGAACGCGCCATTGAACGTGAATTGCCCGGGCGCGGTCCGAACGTTGTTCAGGTACAGCTGTAACCACATCACATTCACGCCCAATTTGACGCTGTGACGGCCCTTCACCCAGGTGGCGTCGCTCATGAGTTGGCGCGTCTGGCTATCGGCGAGCATCGGCAGGAAGCCGCCGATACCAAGAGCTGTGTACCCCGCGATAGCAAACGAAGCCGCGCCCGGCTGGGACTGCTCCACACCCCGCAAGCCGATTTCCGCGTTGAGATTCTTTTTGGCGGCCGGCAGTTGCAAGGTATAAGTCCTGTTCCAGGCCAGCCGAGTGGAGGCGACCATCTTCGAGGAGAAGACGTGGTTCCAGACCAGCGCCATATTCCTGCCTTCGTTCGTTGTTTCACTGGCATATTGCGTGCCCGAACCGAAGGCGGGAGCTGGCAGACTAGGTGAAGGGGGCCGAACATCATGCTGGTAGCTGAAGCGATAGTAGACGTTGTCTTTTGCGCTGAAGAGGTGGTCCCCTCGGACGTCGAACTTGTCGATGTTTTGGACTTGGGGCGGGTTATAGAGAAAGTTATTGGTGAGGCCACTCGTTTGCGGAGTGGGATACCAAGCCGCGGCCGCCCGCGCCACTGGGTCAATCCGCGCGTCTGGGATCCGGTTGTTTGCAAACGTCCTCCGCGTGCGAGTCGCCGGATCATAGGTCAGGGGATCATAAATGGCGGCCGACAGCGCGGAGAAGTCGCCGCTGCGCATCGCCGCGGTCGGGATGGTGTTGTTGACCGTGCGCGATTCCCGGATGCGCGTCCCTTCGTAATCGCCAAAGAAGAAGGTCTTGTCCCGGCGAATGGGGCCACCCATAGCAAACCCAAATTGGCTTCTCTTGAAGGGCGGCTTGGGCTGATCGCCGCGGGCAAAGAAGTTCCTGGCGTCCAGCAACTCGTTGCGTAGAAAGCCAAATGCCGTGCCGTGGAGTTGATTGCTTCCCGACTTCAGCACCGCGTTGACCACCCCGCCGGCGGCGCGTCCGTATTCCGCCGAAAAGGAATTCGTGAACACCTTGAATTCCTGGATGGCATCCACCGGAGGTTTTACCGCCTCGGCCCGTTCGCCCTGGGAGGCGTTTTGATAGTTATTGTTGTCGACGCCGTCCAGCAGATAGTTGTTCTGGGTGGTACGCTGTCCGCCCGTGCTGAACCCGCCGAATCGGCCTCCCAGGGTCTGTACGGTGCCGGATGAGAGGAGCGCCAGTTGGATATAGTCCCGGCCGTTCAGAGGCATATCGACCATCCTCTGGTTGTCGATGACCTGGCCGGCCGCTGCCTCCCGGGTGGCCAGCAGAGGCGCCTTGGCGGCGACCTCGACACTTTGTGTGATTTCTCCCACTTGCAGGCTCAGATCCACGACGGCTGTTTGCTGAACCCGCAGTGTGATCCCGGTCCGAACGACGCGCTTGAAGCCGGGGGCCTCTGCCTCAACGCGGTAGTCGCCGAGAGAAAGTGGAATGGAGACGTACTGTCCCGCCTCGTTGGTGGTGGCCGCCACCTTCCGGTTGGTTTGCACATGCACCATCGTGATCTGCACGCCCGGGATCACTGCTCCCGTGGCATCGGTCACCGTGCCGGTTATCCGCGCTGTCTCCACCTGAGCCAGACCGGAGACAGCAAACACCAAGAAGCACATCCACAGAATCAGATGCTTGTGTCCGCTCATGTGAACCTCCTTAAGTTCACTCTGCGCACCGAGGCGCGTTGCCTGAATCAGAGCCGGGGTTGGGTAACTCTAACGAGCTGTCTTGTGGCCCACCGTTAGCAGGCTTCTGAGAATCCCTGCCTGTGGCGCCGCACGACGCGCAGGCAAGAATGCTTTTTCTACCGGGCTGGGATCAGCGGTTCGCTCACAAGGGACCGGTCTATGGGGATCGGTTGAGTCCGAAGGTGACGCTTGAAAAACGACGCCACATCCGCGAACAACTTGCCGGCTGCCGGTCTGGGATCGCCCCAAATACCGAAGCAGTGGGATTCTTCCGGATAGGCGATCACTTCCACCACTTTGATGATCTTGCCCTTACAGGGACCACCGCGCACTACCACTCCCGGTTCTCTGATCCCTGACAGCGCCGTGACACGCTTGGCGGGTCCCAAAAGGAAGGTAAGCAAATGGAGTCGCTCGACCTCTACATCGAACAACGGGCCGGCGCCCTTCTTGTAAAACCAGCTTGGATCTGTTGGCCAAGTGTCAAACGAAGCTGGTCCGCAATGAGTACACAGGCTCCTCGCCCAGACAATTTTCCCGATCGCACCTTCTTCGATGAGTTTGCGGATAGTGATGTAGTAAGGATTCAGTCCCGCTGATTGTTCCGCCACCAGTTTGAGTCCCCGCTCGGCTGCCTCGTCAATCAGCCGGTCCGCTTCTTCCACACTGGTTGTCATGGGCTTTTGAACATACACGTGCTTTCCTGCCCTAAGCGCTTTGAGTGAGGTCTCGTAGTGATTCTGGATATTGGTAAGGTTAACCAACAGGTCGAAGCCGGCGCGTGCCAGCATGTCGCCAAGTTCTGTGTAATAAGGAACCCAAAACTCCTCGGCACGAGACCTGGCTCTCTCCGCAACGGAGTCGCAGACGGCCACTAGCTGCCCTTTGGTGAGGCCGCCGAGGCTTGGGAAGTAGCGGCCGGCTGAAACAGAAGCACAACCGATAATTGCGAACTTGATCTTGTGCGTGGCGCTCTTCAACTTTCCGGGGTCTTGTGGAACAAGGTGCGCGATGCAATCTGTACACGCCGCCCGATTGGGATCCGCCGGTGCGGTTCACTTGCGCCTGACGTCTATTTTGACTGAGCCGGACTGAGTGTCAGGGCTGGCGGCGCCGTTATTGATCCGGGCACGGACGATGGTCACTGCGTAGACGCCGGCCGGGGCGGAGTCATCGACCGTGAATACAAGGTGTGCCATAACTCCCGCCGTAACCGGGGACGGAGCCGGAACAAACTGGTCTGCCGAGAAGTCCAGCGTTCCCGGAGAGGGTCGCGAGAAACTGAAATTCCACCAGGCCGGACCCGGCATCGCCAGCCCCCTCGAAGCTCGGGGTTGGCCGATAACTTTGCTGTCAAAAGTCACGGTCAGCGAGATGGAGCTAATCGGAAGACTTTCCGAACTGGTAAGTGTGACCGGTACCAGGACGGCATCGCCCGGCTGGCCCCGCGCCTCCCCAAGCGCGACCGTGAATCGCGGATTGAGCCCGGCTTGATCCGCGGGCTTGCTTTTCGCGCTTTCGCGTGATGCCGTCTGCGGAGCTTCGGCTTTTTGCCCGCCGACAACCACCCGGACGGAGGCAGTGTCCCACAGGCCTGCTCCATCGGTTGCGGTCAATTTCACCGTGTAGTTTCCCGGACGTGCATAGGTGTGGCTGATGCTGTCGCCCCAGTTTTGGCTTGTCCCATCGCCGAAATCGTATTCCCAGGAAACCAGAGCGTTGGCGGCGGAACTTTTCTCGGCCGAGAAGACGGCAGTCGGTCCGCTAAGGGAAACAACCTTCAGGTCAGCTTTGGGTGGGGTCTGAGGCCGACCCGGATAGTGTCCGGCCAGCCAAGCCTGTCCCAACTGCCAGGATTCCGGCCCTCCGTGTGTTCCAGTGGGGCTCCAGTGAAAAACCTTCTTATTGGAACTATCTGCCAGACGCCAAGCCGCCTCCACGTCCTGCGGCGGGATTGACGGATCGTTCTGACCGCCGTAGAACCAAATCGCTGTCTCCTTCAGCTTCCAATCCCGGTTCTTGGCGGCCAAGAGAGGATTGTTGAGCGCAGGATACGGTCCGGCGTAACTTAAGACGCGAGTCAGCCGTGCCAGGGCACGCTTGGAATCAGGCTGGCTCTCGGCCCAGCGTTGAAAGGGCGAGTTCTTCCAGTATTCCATGGCGGCGTCCAGGTTCGGCGAGGTCATTGCCGGCGCCGACGTCACAATCACCTTGTAACGCTTGGAGAAGATCCCCGCGTGCAAGGCAGCCAGGCCGCCCAGGCTGTGCCCGATGAAAGCCAGACGGTTTGGGTCCATCACTTCGGGCTGCGCAGCCAGGAATTCCCCGGCCTGGAAGGTGTCCACGGGGAAGCCCGCCCACACCGTATCGAGTGGTTCTCCTTCGTCAGTCAAGTTCGCGCAGAGGTATCCTGCAAACCGGCCAAGGGGACCGTCCACATTCAGCTTCGCCAGCCGGCTCGTGCCATAACCGCGAAGATAAAACGCCAAAGTCACATAGCCTTGCCCTGCAAAGAAGGTGGCCATCTCCTCGACATTGTCCGGCGCCGGATGCTGTGCCCCGACGCTGTGTGTGACTACCAGACCCGGGAACGTGCGACCCGGCTTGTTGGGGACGGCCAGTATTCCGCTGAGCCGAGCCGGCCGGTTTGTATCGGGATCGCGGTACGAGTCGAAACCCGCGTCCCACAACGTGACGTCGCCAATGGTCCGGCGGTTCAGACGGGAGCCGTTGAGCGGCGGTACGCCATGCGGCGCCGGACCGTTGAAGACCTTGGCCCAGAAGTCGGCGACCTGGGAAGCGGCAGCCTTGCCGGCAACTGTGTCAGGAGCAGCAACCGCAGAGGACCTGCTCGGAACGGAAAGTGACAACACGACAATCGCCAGGAAAAGCAAGAAACAGGTTTTCCGCATGGGAATCTGATGCCGCGCCTGAGAAGTGGCCCTCGCTCGGTCGTGACTACGCGTTCTTGAAGATCGGTGTCGGCGGGACCTTTTCCAGCCATGCACCCTCGACTTCCACGGCCACCGAACGGGCCAGCATTTCCACCGAGATTACTACGCGCAAATTGTTCAGCTTGGCAAGCAGGATGCCCCGCAGCCCGGTCAGGGGCCCACGGCATACGCACACCCGGTCGCCGGCATTCAGAAAGGCTGTCGGCTCCAGCCGGACGCGACTCGCCATGACGCGACGGAGATTTTCCACCTCCGACTCAGGTACTGGCAGCGGGCCGTTCCTGTCGCTGACCAGGTGTAACAGCCCCGGGGTCTGCAAGATCGGCAGCCGCTTCCAGGGGTCGCACCGTACGAACACGTACCCAGGGAACAGGGGTGAGTCGATTTGCTTGACTCGATCTGCCCAGTGGCTGGCAACACAGTAATGAGGGAATAGAACCTGGTAGCCGCGCCCCTCCAACGATGTGGTAACCACTCGTTCGTGGCGCGGGCGTGTGTACGCGGCGTACCAATTCAGCTCGCGCACGCTACCGCCCTCTCACTCACAGTCGCGAGCTCCCGACCGGCGGAAAGCGCCGCTCTGTCTCGCCGCAGCCTGATGTTCCGGGGCCGCCCCCGGGTGGCTGCTCATCACTGATGAGCAGGTTCTAGCAGAGGGCGTTTGCCTCTGTCAAGAAAAAAATCTCGGCGATCTCAGCGAGGGCTACTGGCGGTAGCGCGCGTACGCCGCCGGTATCGGTCCCTGGCCGCCTACAGCAGTTCGTAATACTCGCGATAGTCCACGGCTACGTCCAGGACCAGCGCCGTGCGGCTGGTCAAAGCCTGCTCGACAGCAGTGCGGGCCTCCTCCAGAGTCGCGGCGCGGCGGCCGCAAATGCCGAAAGCTGCCGCTACTATTGCGAAATCGGGCGGAGAGAAGTCAACCCCATACGGAGCGAAGCCCTGTCGATGCTGGCTCACACGGATGAGGCTGAGGCTGCGGTCCGAGAACACCACCGTGATAACCGGAAGCTCCAGCTCGCGGATCAGCGCGAGGTCGTGCAGCATCATCAGCATTCCTCCGTCACCAACTGCGGCCATCACGGCGCGGTCGGGGAAGGCCAATTGGGCCGCGATTGCCGCGGGCACGCCGTAGCCCATGCCGGAAAGGCCATTCGAGAGAAGGAACGTCCCGGGTTCGTACGCCCGCCAGAACTGGCCCAGGACGAGCTTGTGCGCGCCCACGTCGCAGGTCACGACGGCGTCGCGGGGAAACACGGCGCGCAGTTCCTCGATCAGCCGCAGAGGCGAGAGAGCCCGGTCTGAAGCAGCGGCCTCGCGCACGCTGGCGCGGCGGCGCTCGGCGACCAACGATTCCGGCCAGGGGTTAGGCTCGACGAGCGTCGCCAGCCTAGCCGCCAGAGTGCCGACATCGCCCAGGAATTCGGCCGGACGGTAGTTGCCGGCCGCCATGGTGACGGAATCGAGCGCGACGATCTCCGCCTCACTAAACCAGGTCTTGTCGCACTCGACCGGATCGAAGCCGACGCCGACCACGACATCTGCTGTGCGGATCGTTTCGAGAATGTCCCGGTCTATGGCCATACCGGAAGCGACCCCGAGAAACAACGGGGCGTCCTCCGGCAGAATCCCTTTCGCTTTTGGTGTGACGAGAAACGGCGCCCGGAGCCGGTTCACGAGGCTGCGTACCGCGGGCGCGGCGGACGGCGGTACACCCAACCCGATCAGCACGAGGGGGCGCTGGGAAGCGTTGACGCGCGCCGCGGCCTCGGCCAGCGCATCATTCATGACCGGCATGTCTGAACAGTTTCGGGGCGCGCCGCTGGTCTCACATTCCTGGACCGCGACGTCGCTGGGCAGCATGAGGTGCACCGGCCCCGGCCGCGGCGCCGCCGCAAGCTTGATCGCACGGGCGACCGCTTCGGCCGTATCGACCGCCCCAAGGACGACCGAGCCCTTCGTGATCGGCGCGAACAACTCGGGCAGCGGGATCCGCTGGTGCGTCATGGTGTGGAACGCGGCGCTGGGAATCTGGGCGGTGACAGCGAGCAGCGGAGCACGATCCAGCAATGCGTTGGCCACGCCGGTCACCAGGTTGGTGGCGCCCGGCCCCAACGTGGCCGCGCATACGCCGGGGACACCGGTGATCTGGCCAAATGTCTGCGCCATGCAGGCCGCGCTGCTCTCCTGGCCGGTCAACAAGAAGCGGATCCCGGCGTGGCGGCAGGCCTCGAGAAAGGCCGCGATCTCCCCGCCCGGAACTCCGAACACGTACGGAGTGCCCTGTTCCGCCAGGACCTGTGCGATTACCTCGGCATGAGTGGGCATGGTTTCAGCTGCGCCCTGGCTTCGCCTGGTGTGTCATCGTGGGCGATCATTATTCATGACCGGCTAGCCGGCACGCCAACGGAGTAAACGCTGCGACAGGTCCTTTACCACTTCAGGATATCGATCAGCGAGGTTGTTCAACTCACTCAGGTCACGCGGGATGTCAGAGAGTTCGACCCGGCTGCGGTCGGGATTCATCAAGAGCTTCCACTTGCCATCCCTTATTGCCACAGCGGGACTCTTGTCAATCGTGCGACCGACCAGCATCGGGAACCGCCACTCCCACAGAAGGGGCCTCGCACGCTGCCTGGGCCTCCCCCGGAGCGCCGCCGACATATCCTAGTTGCCTTCCTGGATGAGGTCCAGGAAGGCAATCGCCACCTTGCACCTTCTGCCTTCGCCACTGTCAACCTGACTTCTTCCCAAAGGACAAGTCCCAGATGGGACTGGCGACAAAGCGATCTGGACGCTGAATTATTCACTACTTGCTGCCAATTGCATTCCCGTGCCCTGCTTGCTGCCGATGGGCTATGACGAACTGCGGCCAGCGCCCTGCTCACTTGAGGATTGTGCGCAATGCCCTGCCTGCCACCCCATCCATTCGCAGGCCAAGCAACGCAGCGATAGTTGGCGCCAGATCCGTCATATCGACTTGCCCCACGCGTGCGCCGGGCCGGATCCCATAGCCCCAGGCAAGGAACATAGCGCACGCTTCGGGATCGCTGTTCAAGTAGCCGTGGCCACCAGAACTTATGCCAGGAGTGGCATCCACCACGGCGGCGCCACCATCGTCAACGCCAGCGAACTGGTAACCCGGTTTGGCTGCCAGGACCAGGTCGGGCGCCTGATCGGTCTGCTGGGGGGTCGGCATGCCTAGCGCGGCCTTCGGCCCCAACCAAACGGGTGGCGGCGAACCACCACCCGTGAAATTCTTGCTGAACATTTCCAGTTGGCGCAAGTCCATGGCGACAAAGTGGCACGGCCTTCAGGCCGTGCAATCCGGCCCCCGCCGGCTCTCTTGCCGGTTTTTTCCGGCCGCTTCTCTGCCTCTGTCAGATTGTAGCGCCCGATGCAGTTTTCTGTCACCCGGACCAGGAGAGCGGATGGCGGGAGGCCAGGGAAGATTGGCCGATTTGACGAACACTCAGCCGGGTTGCGATTCCAGGAACGAGCCCAGGTAGTTTGCCAGCCACACCCAGCGCTGTGCCGGCTCCAGTGCCAAACGGCCGCACAGGGCATGGATGGCCCGCAAGGCCGCGGGGATCTGCTTCGGGTCCTGCGAAAGGCGCGCATAGCGCAAAAAATCGCGGGCGCGGCCAAGGCCGCCCAACAGTGGGGAGGCAACGTCGCGCAGGAAGACCTCGAGTTCCGCCCTTGGGTTGGAGGTGCTGCCATAATTGGCCAGTGCCAAGTAATTCAGCTCGGCCCCCGCTTGCTGGGGCGACACTTCGCCAATGATAGAGATGGCGTCGAAGCCGTGGTCGATGCTCCGTTGGACCATCTCCGCGAGCCAGTCGATCGCCAGTTCGCCGCGATAGCCGCCGCCCCAGTAGGTGCCGAAGTGAGCCCGCATCACGTGGCGACGGCCGCCCTCGGCGGAGACTGTGCCTGCCCGCGTCCACAGCATGGAAGACTTGGGCTTGACGAACTTGTCACAGACCCATTGCACAAACACCAGGCGCGGGAATTCCCGCAGGCATTCATCGGCCCAGGGGGGCTTGCCGTCGCCAAAGTTCGGGGGCTTCTCCGGCTCGGGATGCGGCTCCGGGTGGGAGTAAGTCTCGCAGACAATCCAGGCGTCGGGGGCAACAGATCGAATGGCGCTGGCGGCCAAGGGGTACATCAGCGCCATGTCCTCCCACGAAAAGCGCGAAACGGGATGTCGGCGGCGCGTCTCGCACCGCTTGCAGCGGCAAACCCCGGTGTCGCCTGTTTCGACCTGCACACCGCCCAAGGGAAGCGTCTGGAACAGCCAGCGCAGAGACTCGACGGCGAAATCCTGATTCCCCGCAAGCGACGGGCAGGCGTTGTGCTCTCGGCGACGTCCGGAGACGTGAACCACCTTGTTCCCGGATTCATCGACAGCGCAGAGCTCCGGATGGCGCTCCAGGTGGCGCTCCAGGCTGTACGGGGAATCCCCCTCGTAGAAAACGCCGCCGTAGGCGTTCAAACCGACTCCGCAGAGCAACCGCACGCCCTGCTGGCGGGCCACATCGCAAAGACGGCGCGCTGCTTCGATGCCGCCATGAGAATCCCGCAACAGTCCCCAGACTACGACGGCGTCGACCCCGTGGCGACCGCACCATCGCAGGAGACGTGTGTAATCCTCAACGAAGGTTTCCGGGTGCCTGGTGTAAGGGTTCAAGGCACCCATAGTCTGCGCCCCCGGCCGATTCAGGACCCACTCCGTGCTGTGGTCCCAGGTCCAGAACATCCGAGTCCGGATGGGCGGTGATGGCTGAGGTGGCGCCAAGGCAGCGGCAAGCCCGCTGAAGAGGATGTCGCGGCGGCGATATATCCTATGCAAGCCGGTTGGCATAGCGCAGTCCAATCATCGCGGTCGGCAGCACCATGATTCCGGCATAGAGCCGGCGCCTGGCGTTGACCGGCGCGCCTTTCCACTCTCCGGCAGCGAGTCCCAGCACATTGGCCGGGATTTCCATTTTGGCCTCCAGTGCCCTATTCAGTATAAACTTGCTGAAATAGCAAGATTCTGAGCTATCGCTTCACAGACCGGATTTCAAATCCTGTTCATCCGTGTCCCGTTCCGTTTTCTGTTTACATCTACGCGTTGAAGGAGTGCCGGCCGGAGCCTGCTTCATACACGGCTGCGGCACCCTCCATCCAACTTGACGCCTTTCGTCCCCCTCGTCAGTCAGATTCGCGCAGTACTACCCCGCAAAACAGACGTGATGCAACTGCGAGGGATCAGCGGGAGGCCGCCAGTTTCGCCTCGAAGTGCTTTCGCGCCTGCATAATCATGGCTCGCGCCCGCTCGCGGTTGTCCCCCGGGCCGAAATTGTTACGCTCCTCCAGCAGGATCCAGAGGCGATCCACCCAGCGGATCATGAACTCCAAGTCGCCCTTCACCAGGGTTGGGGGCTCGCCCACGCGCACGTAAATGGCGCTGGAATGCGCCCTGGGAATGAAGCCGGGGTCGGCAATGCCCCGGCTCGGCCGCCCGGCAACCCGAACAGCGAACCATGAGCTCCGATCGACCAGTATCTCTTTTTCAAGGCGAAACGAGCGCAAGTCGGGCGGGATTTCCCGGCTCTCGATCACAACGCCGTTCCGCACGAACTCGATCACCCGCAGCGGTACCCGCGAACTAACCTCGGCGGCTAACTGGGCGCGGTAGGGAAGCCCCTCGGAGACGCGGATCTCGGCCCCGATCGGTTGCCCGTTCAGTGTGAAGGTAAGCAGCGGTCCATTGGTCACAAAATTCCGGCCTTCGCGGTAGCGGGCAATCCATCGCTCCCAATTCATCACTGGACCAATTTCGACGTATTCTCGAGCGCCGCCGGGAACCTGGTTGATGCCGCGCCAGTTGGTGAAAACATCGGTGCCGGCGCCGGAGGCGATTTTGAAGCCGCTGTTGAGCATGCGGTACCACAGTTCGTAGGAGGATTCGCCGAAGGGAAGAATGTCCACCGAGTCCACCGTCCCCAGCGCGGCGCCAACCGGGATTTCCTTGGCACCCGTCCCCGTGTCGAAAACATCGCGTCCGCCCATGGGATGGGCGTAGCTGACCAGCCCGCCCTGCCTCCGCGCCTCCAGGGCAGCCATCGTATTCAGCGGAAAATCAAAGGGCGAGTCGCTGCCGGGCACGCTGGTGTAAAAGGGCGGCACCAGCTTGCGGATGTTCAGGAAGGCCATGTGGCCCAGCGGATAGTCGTTGCGGTACTCCTGGCCCCAGTAGAGCAGGTAGCGGGGAGTGGAGAGCGAATCGATCCCGCCCCGGAAGAACTCCTTGTCATGAACGAAGGCGCCGTGGTGGTTAGCCACCATCATGGTGGCGGCATTCAGGTCCTCCGCCTGCAGCCAGGCCAGCGACTGGCTGGGCCGCTGGTAGTAACTCCCGGTGTAGTTGGCATGGAAATGGTTCTCGCCGGTGTACCAGCCGCGCTGATTCCAATTCGTCCAGCGCCGCATCTGGATCTGCACCTCGATGCTCTTATCGGCGGCGACATCCACCAGACGTTCGGCAATGTCGTATTCGACGCCTTTCAGCGCGACAAGTCGTACGCTGCCCGCCGGAACAGGAAAGGTGTTGTCTCCGCCGGCCACAAAAAAGCCCTCCCGCCCCCTGTCCGGATCCAGGCCGTAGTAGTAGATCGGAGAACCGGCCGGGCAGTAGGCCTTGCCGTCGGAAGCACGCACGTACAGCCGTACCCGGGTTGGATTTCCCATTTCGTCCGTCACCCGCACCTGGAGGTGTCCGGACGGCTGCCTGAACTTCAGGCCGGTGATGCGCACATGCCTCTTCTCGCCGCCTGAGACCGGCATCGTGAAGAGGTCAATGTTGCCCAGGTGATTCGAGACGTGCGCGATCCGCTTGCCGTCGGGCGAGACGGCCGGTGAGAACTCATCGCGCGTGGTGTCAGTGATCGGTATCGGCGCGCCGCCCTCGCGCGAAATCCGGTACAGTTCGTAATCTCCCTTGCCGTTCGCCGCCACCGCGGAATAGACCACGCCGGAGCCGTCGGGCAGCGCTGAGATGCTGTCCAGTAGAACAATGTCTTCCCGCCGGTACCGTGTGAGCGGGAGTTGGACCGTCATGGGCGGCCCGGCGGGATCCATGGACCAGACTTGCGCCGCGCCGGAGCGCTCCGCGGTATAGAAAATCTCGTTGCGTTTGGGGTTCCAGGCCGCGTCCACCCAGGGGGACATGCTGATGGCGTCATGACGAGAAGGAAACTGGATCTGCCGTACTGCTCCATCGGCTACGGCGATTTCGTGCAACGCGGAAGCATAGGGACCATAGGGTGAAACGCGCAGAGCACAGGCGATTCTGGAGCCGTCGGGAGACCAGGCCGGAGTACCGGCCACCAAATATGGCGTCTTGATCTCCTGTTCCCGCCCGTTCGCCACCTCCACCAGCACCAGGCTGCCCTCGATGTTGGTAAGGCGGCCTGCCGGCGGGCCTCCCCGGATAAAGGCGATTTTGTCTCCGCGAGGCGACCAGGCCGGGCGCGCGTGATAGCCGGTCGAGGCCGTGACCTGCTCCGCCGTGCCGCCTTCGGAACGAACCTGCCAGATGCTGCCGAACAGCGAGAACGCCAGCTTTGTTCCGTCAGGCGACCAGGTAGGCTCCGTTGCGCCCCACGTCGCCGTGTCCGTATCCGAGGCGGTCGTCTTGCCGAGCCGGTCGCGCCATTGCAACGCGCAGGCCAGCACCACCAAAAGGATTACAGAAAACCTCCTAGCCGAGGGTTTCATCGGGAAACTCCTCCTTCCATCGAACGAGCGTCACGGGCTGGCAGCCGTGTCGTACTTCACACGGGATCGGCGCCCGGACGAGCATCCGCGGCACCACCGCGTGGCTTTGCCCGGCGGCGGGTGGATCCCCCGAGCCGCCATTTTGCCGACGAAGCCACCCTGTCCGAGCCAGGCTCTCCCACCCAGAGGTAGTAAATCAGCGTTGCGAAGTGCACCGACTCATACTGAGAAACAGCGCACCTGATGAGCGGGCTGCAGGCGGTATCAGCCACTCATGAGAGGACCAGCCCAGTATTTCAGGAATGCCTTGTCAGACGGAAGGCGGAAAGCGGAAGGTAGAAGGCGGCAAGACCTTGGTCCGCCGCCTTCTGCTTCCACCTTCGCCAGTGTCAACTTGTTTGTGGTGCAGACACTAGAAGACGAACTTGAGCCCCATTTGGATATTCCGCGGACGGCCGGCCGAAGTGATGCGGCCAAGATTCCGGTCCCCCAGCGCTGTGACTGGGGACCCGAGAAACGGGGTGTTGGAAAGGTTGAAGGCCTCGAACCGAAACTGCAAGTTCTTGTTTTCCGCAATTCGGAAACGCCTGTAGGTGGCGAAGTCGACGTTTGTCAAGCCGGGCCTGAACAGGAGGTTTCGCCCGGCATTGCCGTAGGTATATTGCCGGTTGGCCACGAAGGCGGCGGTGTTGAACCAGCGATCAACGCTGCGCTGGTCCCCATCCAACAAGGGTTTGCCCACCACGTCAGGCCGATTGATCTCCCCATGGTTCAACGGATCGCCATTGACAGTCACCGAAATGGGCAACCCCGTGCTGACAGTAAGGATACCGGCCACGCTCCAGCCCTGCACCAGGGCATTCGGCACATGGCCCCACCCCGACACCGAGTCCTTCTTGCCGAAAGGCAGATTCCAGATGGGACTGGCGACAAAGCGATGAGCGACATGCTGGTTGTCGAGAGCGTGCTCCAGTGAGAAGTTTAACGGGTTTTGGTATCCGCAACCGGACGTCTGTCCGGCATTGGACAGGCCACAGGCGTCTCCCATCGTCTTCGACCACATGTAGGAACCGAGCATGCTGAAGCCATGGGAAAACTCCTTTTGAATCCTCGTCTGGAGCGAATGGAACGAGGAGTTGCCGTAATAATCGTCGTGCTGGACCCTGCCGATGGGAACGACGGTGTTTGTTCCGGGCCATAGAACCGATTGGAAAAGGCGCCGGGTATTGACATTCCCGGGGCCCGGAAGCGCGTAGTTGTAACCGTACTGCCTCTCCAAGTGATGGGTCGCGTTCCCGTAGTAGCCGATCTCCCACAACCAGTTTTGGCCGAACTGGCGCTGAATGGCGAGATTCCATTGCTGGCTGTACGGCAATTGTGCACTGATCTGTTCCGATCTGGGAGCTATGGTACCGGCGTTTTGCGGTGTCAGGATTCCGGGGGCCAAACCGTTCCGCAGCACCACCGCCGGCGTGATCCCATCGGCAGTAATGCCGATGGCGACGTAAAAGGGAGGATTTGCCGCACCGAGGGTCATGGAGTTCTCCGGGCTGCCAAAGTAAATGCCGTAACCACCACGGAGGACCGTGTTCCGGCGGGCTTGATAGGAGAATCCGAATCGCGGAGCCGGGAAATCACGGAAGCTGTTTATTGTCGAGCGGTCCAAGCGGCTACCGTCCTTGGCGACCGTGTAGTGCCAATTGCGAGAATCCGTGTCTACATCGAAATTGGCGATGCGATTCCGGGGCTCGGTCCACGACTTCCGCACTTCGTGGCGAAGTCCGCCGCTCAGCGTGAGCCGCCGCCCCACTTGCCACTCGTCGTTCACATAGAAGTTATACCAAGGGGTCCGTCCGTTCCAGACGGTAGTGCTGGAATACGACGACGCCGAGGGCAGGCCGAGCAGGAAATCAGCGAAGGTATCGCCGCCCCGCAGCGTCTGGCTATCCCGCGTGAAGGAACCGTTGAACGTGAATTGCCCGGGCGAGTTCCCAGCGCCGGCGGGGCTGTTCATCTGCAGCCACATCACATTCACACCGAACTTGAGGCTGTGGCGACCCTTCATCCAGGTGGTGTCGGTCATGAGTTGGCGCGTCTGGCCGTCGACGATCGCGGGGAGACAACAGCCGATCCCCAGAGTGCTGTAGCCGGAGATAGCGAAGCCAGCCCCTCCCGGCTGGGCCTGCTCCACGCCCTTGAGGCCAATCTCAGCGTTCAGATTCTTGTCAACCGGCGGAAGGTTCAAGCTGTGAGTCTGGTTCCAGGCCAGGCGAGTGGAAGTGACCATCTTCGAGGAGAAGACGTGGTTCCAGACCAGGGCCATGTTCCTGCCGTCGTCCACCAGCCAGCGTGCATTGGGCAAGCCTCCGCCGAACGCCGGAGCCGGGAGATCGGGTGAGGGTGGTATCACATCGTGCTGGTAGCTGAAGCGGTAGTAGATGTTGTCTTTCGAGCTGAACGTGTGATCGACCCGGATGTCGAACTTATCGATGTTGGTGTGCATCGGCGGGATGTTGAGAAAGTTACTGGTGAGGCCGCTCGTTTGCGGAGTGGGGTACCAGGCTGCCGCCGCCCGCGCCACCGGGTCAATCCGGGCGTCCGGGATCCGGTTGTTTGCGAACGGCATCCGCGTGCGCGTCGCCGCATCGTAGGTGAGGGGATCGTAAATGGTGTTCGTCAAAGCCGAGAAGTCGCCGGCGCGCATCGCCACGGTCGGGATGGTGTTATTGACCGTGCGCGATTCCCGGATGCGCGTGCCTTCGTAATCGCCAAAGAAGAAGGTCTTGTCCCGGCGAATCGGCCCGCCCACAGCAAACCCGAATTGGCTTCTCTTGAAGGGCGGCTTGGGCCGATTGCCGAGGGCAAAGAGGTTCCTGGCGTCCAGTAACTCGTTGCGCAGGAAGCCAAATGCCGTGCCGTGCAGGCTGTTGCTTCCCGACTTCAACACCGCGTTGACCACCCCGCCGGCGGCGCGTCCGTATTCCGCCGAATAGACATTGGTGAGAACCTTGAATTCCTGAATGGCATCCACCGGAGGTTTCACTGCCTCGGCCCGCTCGGTCTGGCCGGCGTTCTGATAGTTGTTGTTATCGACGCCGTCGAGCAGATAGTTGTTCTGGGTGGTTCTCTGTCCGCCCGTGCTGAATCCCTTAAAACGGCCGCCCAGGTCTTGCACGGTGCCGGAGGAGAGGAGCGCCAGTTGGACATAGTCCCGGCCGTTCAGGGGCATATCGACCATCCTCTGGTTGTCGATGACCTGGCCGGCCGCGGCCTCCCGGGTGGCCAGCAAGGGCGCCTTGGCGGCGACCTCGACACTTTGTGTGATTTCTCCCACTTGCAGACTCACATCCACGAGGGCTGTTTGCTGAACCCGCAGTGTGATCCCGGTTCGAACCACGCGCTTGAAGCCGGGTGCTTCAGCCTCAACGCGGTAGTCGCCGAGAGAAAGTGGAATCGAGACGTACTGTCCCGCCTCGTTCGTGGTGGCCGCCACCTTCCGGTTGGTCTGCAGATGCACCATCGTGATCTGCACGCCCGGAATCACCGCTCCACTGGCGTCGGTGACCGTGCCGGTGATGCGCGCCGTTTCGACCTGGGCAAAAGCCGGCGTAAGAGCGGCCGCCAAAACCCAGATCCCGAGAATCCCAAAACGCACTGTCCGCATAAATACCTCCTATTTCGGCTGTCTGGCGCTCACCAGACAGCCTGACCGACCAGAATCTAGATTTTCTGTGCCGGTACTTGACCGATTGTTTGTCTCTGGAAATTGTTTGCTACCGAGGAGAATGATTGGCCTGCCCCATGGTTCCAGCAGCGTCTGCGCGCGCGGTGCTTTTCAGAAACCAGGTTCGGGCAGTTGGATCGTTTTTCAGAAAAGAAAGCAACAGCTTGGCAACCTTCTCTGTTGCCGTCCCCATTGGATGAATTCCGTCGAACGCCAGGTCGGCTCGCGTGTAGGTCAAGCCATCGCCGCGTGCGCGCGTGCCGTCAGCCCAAAGGTAGGGTCCCCAGGCCAGCCAGGGCGAGCGCACCGGTCCCCTGGCAGGGTCGTAGTTCAGGTGGGGTTTTCCGCCAATCTGGTCGGAAATCAGCCACTTCAGGGCGAAAGCGGACTCATAGGCCTGCGGCTCGGGACTCAGAGCCATTTCAGCGAATCCACCATAGATCCGGCTGGAGAGATAGGCGATCTTCAGGTTGGGGAAGCGGCCGGCCATGACCTGCAGCGTGGCGGCGAGCAGTTGCTGAAATAGCTTCGGTTGTTCCGGAAATGGCCGGACGACCGCCATGGCCCCCGCCTGCTTGACCCAGGCCACCTGCACCTGTTTGGCTGTCACGCCAGCGGCGGCGAGCCGCTGGTCCACCACTTTCCAGTAGTTGTTGGAAGGATCAGAGGTTAATTCGGCCGTGTGCGCGCCCTGGGCGCCATCCACAATCATCAGTTTCGGGTTCTTGCCCGGATCGGCGTCGGCAATGCGCTTGAATACCTGGAATTCCATCGTGGCGTTCGACATTCCGACCGACAGCAGGACGATGGAGCCGTCGGGCGACGGACGGCCATCCCGATCCAGCGGGACGATCTCCCGCGCCAGCGCAAGGCCAGCTTTCAGGTGCGCCGGGGGCGGCGTGTTGCCGCCACCGGGATACAAGCCGCCTTCCTGGTTCTTGTACCTGCGCCTGCCCAGTTCCGTCAGCGGCACCATCCCGGTGGAATCGCGCGGTGGATTTTTAGTCCGATGAATCTCGTTCGCCTCTTCGGTCCAGGCGTTGGCCCAATCCAAGTATTCCTGATCTTCCCGGCTGAGAGCATCGCCCCGGCGCTCTCTCAGGCGGGTTTCGACCACCCGTTTCTGGTCGTATACGAAACCGGGGAATGAACCAGGCACAATTCCGCTGCGCTGGAACCGAGTGCGCTCCACTGGTTCCTGGGACCAAACGAAGGTTGTCAGGCTCTTGCCGGGGAGTGTAACGGTTGCGGCGCCGGACGCCGCCTCGAAGCTGGCAAGGCTGTCGGAAAGGATGTGGATTGAGTCACTCACGAATGCGGCCGCCACGCGCGGCGCCCAAGCCCCGTTCGAAAGCTGCAGCCTGGCCACTCGCGCGTCTCGGGCATTATTAATCAACACTCCAACATAGCGGCGATTCTTCTCGGAAACGAAGGCAGTGACCGTCACCAGCGGGTCCGCGGAGGCCGCGGCTACCCGCCGGTCTCCCGGCCGCACGAAGCGGCTCCAGTGTGCGAGCACCCCGCCCGTGTCCTGAGTCACAGCCCAGTAGGTGACACGCTGACCGTCGGTGCGAAGAATGATATGGTCGCCCTCATGGCGCACCGTCGCATCGTACCGGGAATCGATCGTGTCGGGCCCCAGCAGCGACATGCCTTCAAAGGCGGAAGCGCCGTTCGCCAGTTCGTACTGCACTTCATTGGCCCGCGCCAGGCCGATGTCCCATTCGGGCAGGTTCTTGATGAATTTGGGGTAATAGGCAGTCTCCGTTTGCCAGGAAGGCAGGCCGTATTTCCGCCCCAGCTCGGCCATCCCCCGGATTCCGCTGATCAGCTTTTCAAAAAGGGGGCCGCCCTGGGCGGTTCCAGCGGCCAGATCCAGCCATGGCTGTGGACCCTGTCCGGACGATCGGTAATGATGGTAAGCGAGCGCGCCAACGTATTGGCGCACCTCATCATCCTTCATCACCGCCTCCGTCATTGCGACTGCGTCGAAGACGCCCGCGTTGTCCGGGAACATGATCTTGGTTGCCAGCCCCTCCTTCCGAAACCTCCGGCCGGTAGCTTTGATCCAGGGAATCCATAACTCCGCCGTCTTCCATCCCTTCATATCCGGCTCGTTGAACATCGACCAGTACGGCGCCTCGAATCCGGCGCGCTTGAGGTACAGCAGGTGAGCGGTCGCCCACTCCGCGTATTCCTCGAATCGCTGCGGGTGGTTGGTGCGGAACATCTCCTCGAGCCATTCCGGCATCTCGCCGGGCGTGGGAATCCAATATTTAAGGCCCAGCGGCACAGCCTGACGCAGGAACTCAACCCATTCAGCGATCCCATTGTGCCGGTTCTCACGGAAGTTCTTCACCTGCGGCAGGCGCAAGTCGCCCTCCCAGCGGAACGCCGGCCAATTCATGCTGTGCGGATCGTCGTTGTCGTTCTTCTCCTCGACGCCGCGACTGATCCACAGGCGCAGGTGGCTGACGCCAAGCTCTTTCACGGCAATTCGCACCAGCTTCTGCCGCAGCTCCGGGGACATCTTGTACGAAACGCCCTCCGGAACAACCTCGTCGCAATGCCCACGCTCAAAGCTCCCAAAACCTCCGAAGCCTGAGCCGAATCCGTCAATCTGCTGCTGGAGGGACGCCGCGTCTATGGTGACGACCACCCCAGGCGCGCCGGCAGGTGGCGCTTGGGAAGCGGCGTGGACGAGAACCAGAAGGGCCGCGAGAGCGGCAACCGGGATTAGCAACAGATTTTTCCTTTGGAGCATAAGACGATTCCTTATTTATTGGCACCCGTGGCCCGCCGGGCGTCCACGCGGACGATGCCGGCCTGTATGTTCGGCCGCACGGTGCCGTTGTTGAGCTGCACATTGGTGATGGAGAGCGCGTAAACGCCCGGCGAGGCCGACTTGCCAATCGTAAAGGCAATCCGTGCGACGACGCCGTTCCGGATCGGAGTTGGTGGCGGGACAAACTGTTCTGCCGTGATCACCTGGGTTCCCGGTGCAGAGCTCGGCGCGCCAAAATTCCACCACGCCGGGCCTGGGATCAGCGGCCCTCTCACAACCTGCGGCTGAGTCAAAACAGCCGGATCAAATCCCACGGTCAGCGTGACGGAAGTCAGCGGAGGCTTTGGTGGGCCCGAGACGACGATCGGCACCGAAACGGTATCGCCCGGCTCGCCCGCCGTTTGCTCGACCGTTATCAGAACTGGTGGGCCCGCTGGTGCTCCAGAAGGCTCAGGTTGCCCGGGCGACTTCTCCGGCTGGGAGCGGTCGGCGGCCGGTGCAGAGTCGGACTCCTGTCGTGTAATCACGACCCGGACAGAGGCACTGTCCCGCAGCCCCGCTCCATCGGTTACAGTCAAGGTTGCCTTGTAGGTCCCGGGAGCCGCATACGTGTGGCTGATGGAATCGCCCCAGTTCTGGGCTGTCCTATCCCCAAAGTCGTACTCCCAGGATATCAGGGTGTCATCGTCTGAACTGCCCGCGCCCGAGAAAGTGACAGTTCGGCCGCGCCGGGATACGACTTTAAGGTCGGCCTTGGGTGGCTTCTGCGGCCGACCCGGATAATGTCCCGCCAGCCAGGCCTTGCACCGCTCCCACGATTCAGGCCCGCCATGGCCTCCGGTCGGGCTCCAGTGGAAAGCCTTCTGGTTGGAACTATCCGCAAGCCGATAAGCGGCCTCTATATCCCGCGCCGGAACGGCCACATCTTTCTCCCCGGCGTAGAACAGAACAGCGGTGTTCTTCAGCTTCCAGTTTGGGTTCTTGGCCACCAGGTGCGGATTGTTCAGCGCCGGGTAAATCCCCGTGTAGCTCCAGGTCCTCGTGATCTGCGCCATGGCAAGTTTGGGATCCGGCTGTGTGGCAGCCCATTGATGCCACGATGAATTCTTCCAGTATTCCATCCAACGGTCGGGGTCCGGTGTCGTCGCTGCCGGAGCCGAAGCGACAAGGACCTTAAACCGCTTGGAGAAGATGCCAGCCGCCAAAGCCGCATAGCCTCCCCCGCTGTGACCGATGAAAGCCAGGCCGTTCGGGTCCGTTACCTCGGGCTGGGCAGCCAGGAATTCGCCGGCTTGAAACATATCCACCGGAAGACCGGCCCACACGTTGTCCAGCGGCTCCTTTGGGTCATCCACCAGGTTGGCGCAGTAAAAGTTGCCCATTGCCATTTGCCCGGGCGCGCTGTCCGGGCTCAGCTTCTTCATCCGGCTGGTCCCGTAACCGCGGAAATAGAATGCCAAAGTCACATAGCCTTGCTGCGCGAAGTAGATCGCCATTTCCTCAACATTGTCGGGCGCCGGATAGGGCGCCCCAACGCTGTGGGTGACGACCAGCCCCGGGAAAGTTCGTCCTGGCTTGTTTGGAACGCTCAAAATCCCGTGGAGGCGAACCGGTTGGTCCGTGTCGGGATCGCGGTAAGAATCAAAACTCACGTCCCAGAGCACGACGTTGTTGGCGGTCCGCTGATTGGTGCGAGTGGCATTGAGGGGAGGGACGCCGTATGGTGGCGGGCCATTGAAGATCCTGGCCCAGAAGTCAGCAACCTGAACAGCGGTGGCCTTGGTAGCCGACGGCCCCGCAGCGAAGGCCGGCGACGGCCGAGGCAGGCTTACCAGCAGTGCCAGAGCCGCCGGCACCGCAAGGAGAAGCAGCAGAAAGAGTTTTTTCATGGTCACCTCGTCATAACGCTGTCGAAACGTTTCGCCCAGATCAACCTTAAGACACACCACGCCAGCGGCCGCCGGTTCCCACCCGTGGCTGCCGGCCTGGTTGTCCCGCTTAAAAGACGCCCGGTTAGCCTCATGAATTTACCGCCCCCCGCACCGCGCGGGGCACTCGACACGGGACAGGAGTCTATGCGTGCCGGTGCGCCTGCGAACGCTCATGCAGCTTGGCACTCGCCTCCAGGAATACCTGGCGGATGCGAGCCAGGCGCTGCGGGTCGGGACGGGTGGCCAGGGTATCCAGCCAGACCAGCCCGCCGTCGATCAAGGCGAGGAAATAGGCAGCCGCCTCGGGCGCGAATTGCGTCTGGCCGCGCACGATGCAGTAGACGGGGGAAGTGTGCGCTGCTACCAAGTAGGGCCAGCCGGTGCGGTCGCGCGTCTCCGGGGCCGAAGAGCAGCGGGCCGCCAGCCACGATGGCCCGCTCACCTTTACGCTTTCGCGCAGCCGCAAGGTGCGCGCTCCCGCACGGTCATCGGCGCGGGCCACCACGCGGCCGTTCAGCACCACTTCCAGGTGATGAAGCGGTACAAACGATTGCGCTTCGACTTCCACCCCCAGCGTCGCTTCTCCGGTGCCCAGTGCTATCTCCTGGCCCGGTACCTTCCCTTCCACGCGGAAGAACAACAGTGCGCCGGTGGAACTGAAGGTGTTTCCGCGCCGCACGGCGCGTGTCCAGGCGTCGACGCTGAAGGGCTCCTGGCCCAGGTTTGCGTAGGTGCGCAGGCCGCCGACCGCCCTCCCGGCGCTCATCTTGTCGGTTCCGCCGACCGCCGGCAGGCGGTAGCCGCAGTTCAGGTACTTGTACCAATCGCGTATGCTCAGCGCGTCGAACCCGCCGTCGTAGCGCAGTTCCACCGCATCCACCTTGCCCAGCACGATGTCCGCAGGAATCTCGCAACTGGGGTTGGGGAAATGCACGGAGATGGCCAGGCCGTCGCGTTGCCGGCAGGCCTCGGCCCACTCGGCCAGGCTGGTCCAGGCCGGGTCGC
>Ga0315286_10000347_pt1 | contig 38397 bp, 34 predicted proteins | sample YL17G10_0_MG_FD_205038 | JGI IMG/M metagenome (GOLD analysis project Ga0315286, IMG submission 205038) | Sediment microbial communities from Yellowstone Lake, YNP, Wyoming, USA - YL17G10_0 | ecosystem: Environmental > Aquatic > Freshwater > Lake > Sediment | place: USA: Wyoming | collected...
GTTTTTCTCTTTGATTGCTTTTATCCATTTTGAGGCGACTGAAGAAAAAAAAGAAGAAGAATTGAAAATCAAAAATAATTATCAAGCCGATAAAAAAGTGCTTAAAAATTCTGAAGATAATTTAATTGTGTCAATCGCGTCGGTGGCGATACTGGCGGCCATGTGCTTAGTTATTTATTTTGCCGACATTAAGCCAATCAAGGCTTCGACTGATTTAATCAAGGCGATCTCGCCTAATCGTGCCGGTCTGGCTGGTAATTTGAAAGATTACCAAAAAGTTTTTGCCCTTAATACTTTTGGCGCCGGTGAAGCGCTGGAGCAATTAATTAGTCGAACCCTTAGTGTTAAGGCCGACGCCAATGCTTCTGACGAATTAAAGAATCAATTTGTCCAATTGTCAGACGAACAAATTAAAAAGCAATTAGCCAGATTTGGCAATGATGCCCGGTCGAATCTTCTCTTCGGTTCTTATCTGTCAATGACGGGGCGAGTCGATGACGGCCTAGCGCTCTTGCAAAAAGCTCAAGCGCTCTCGCCCAAAAAGCAACAAGTTCTCTTCCAATTGGTTTCCGTTTATATTCAAAAACAAGATGCGCCTAATGCCATCAAGACGGCCGAACTGGCCTATAATCTAGATCCAACTTATACCGACGCGCGCAAAATTTACGCCCTAGTTCTTTTGCTGACGAGCCAAAACAAATTGGCGCAAGAAATCTTGGCGCCGATTAAAAACTTGGCGGATTATTACAACGATGAACGCTTCAAAAACCTGTACGAACAGGCCGGCAATCAAGAAGCTCTTCAAGAAATGAATTCTTTAAGCGCTTCAGCAAATAAAAAATAATTTTTCTAAAAAACTTTTAAAGTTATCCACAACTTTTTGTAAAAAAGCATTGTCGATAGTTTGTTTTTAGAGGATAATTATAAGTAAGAGTAACAACGTTGATTAAAGGTCGAATGTTGTCTATCCTCTTTAATAAGATAAAAACAAAAAGTAAAAACTATGGCAGCGAGAAAAAAGGCTAAGAAGGCCGGGAAGAAGGCTAAGGCCAAGAAGAAGAAATAAACCACTTCTTTTCTCTAAGTACACCAAGAAAACTCCGTCTGGTCACAAGCCGACGGGTTTTCTTATGGTCTCTCAATTATTTTCCACCACTTGTCTTTCCCCCGGATAAGGTATTATTTAAGCATTTTAAATAAAGCTTAATTTTATGTCTAACACAACCAAATGGAGCGTTGCAATTATTGTAATCATCCTCATTATCGCCGGGATTTTTTATCTTCAGAAAAGCCCGACTAGACCAAACAATGTCGCTCTCAAAATTGGCGTTATTATTCCATTAAGCGGCCAATTTGCCGTTATCGGCCAAGAACTACAAAATGGGGTTGAGTTGGCGGCTGGGCAATTAAAAGAAAAAGGGGCTAACATATCTTTTGTGTATGAGGATGATAAATTTGATCTAAAAGAAGTAGTGACAGTGGCCAATAAGTTAATTAATATCGATAAGGTAGATATGGCAGTGTTGTTTTCCGTTGAAGAAGCGAGGCCAGTTGCTCCTATTTTTGACAACAATAAAATACCATTAGTTGTAATGTATGACAGTAACGCTTTCTTGAAAAATGCCGGACCATATATCTTCAGTAACGGTTTCTCCACCGAAAAAGGTGGCCAGTTGATGGCGGATTTCGCTTTCAACAAGCTGAAACTAAAGAATATTGCAGTCGTTGGCCAGGTTGATCCGTGGTCGGAGATAATCTCTCAATCCTTCCAAGACCAGTTTAAGAAAGACGGTGGCAAAATTGCCTATTTGGAGTCTGTGCAAGTTGGCACTTCCGATTTTCGATCTCTAATTTCTAAAATAAAAAATAGCAAACCTGACGCAATTTATTTTCCCCTGATTCCCCCTGATTCCGTTTCCTTTATCCAACAAATAAAACAAGCCAACCTCAACATTCCCATGCTGTCTGGTGATGCTTTAATCCAAGATGTCATCGATGCGGTTGGTAAAGCTTCTAATGGCATTTACTACACCAACGCTTATTCTGACAATACTCAATTGCCGATATTATACAAGAATAAATATGGCAAAGATCCAAGCGCTTTGATCTATGTGGCTTCCGGTTTTGACGGGGTGATGAAAATTGGTCAAGCATTAGGTTTAAGCAAAGATATTAAAACAGTTTTAGACAGCGTTTTTGGTCCGACTCGATCGGCTGATCGACTGGAAAAAATCTACCAAGTAAAATCTGGAATCTCTTCGGAGGTTAAATAAACAAAACTAATGCGGAATTCCCCACCACGAGACTAAGTCTCGTGGTGGGGTTCGTTTTTGGCGATTTTTGTGTTAATATTGCCTAATCTATGTCATTTTTGACCAAAATTTTGGGCGATGCCAGCACCAAATTCGTTAAATCGGCTCAAAAAATAGTTGGCGAGGTTAATGCTTTTGAAGAGCAAATTGGTAGCTTGGGAGATGAAGAACTTCAAGCCAAAACTTTAGAGTTTAAAAGTCGTCTGGAGGCGGGCGAGACGCCTGATCAAATTTTACCCGAAGCTTTTGCCGTCGTTCGAGAAACCGCCAAACGTTTTCTTGGCCAGCGCCATTTTGACGTTCAATTAATTGGCGGTCTGGCTCTTCACGAGGGCAAGATTGCCGAAATGAAAACCGGCGAAGGCAAAACTTTAGTGGCCACTCTGCCGGTTTATTTGAACGCGCTCTCCGGCCGCGGCGTCCATGTCGTGACCGTTAATGATTATTTGGCTCGACGCGACGCGGTCTGGATGGGGCAGATCTATGCCTTTCTTGGTTTAGCGGTTGGCGTCCTTAATAACCAAACTTCTTATCTCTACGATGCCAATCTTAAGGAACAGAGTTTAGACGAAGAAAGAGATCGGGAGGGAGCCTTTCGGATCGTTCATGAATTCTTGCGTCCTTGTACTCGGGCTGAAGCTTACGCCGCCGATATTCTTTATGGCACTAATAATGAATACGGCTTCGATTATTTGCGTGACAATATCGCTTATCGCTCGACTGACCAAGTTCAGCGCCGCGATCCGCTGGCGCGGCATCATTTTGCGATTGTCGATGAGGTTGACTCGATCTTAATCGATGAGGCGCGCACCCCGCTCATTATTTCGGCGCCCTATGCCGAATCCGAAAAATTGTACGGCACTTTTGCCCAAATTGCCCGAGCGCTAACTAAAGATATCGATTATCTGGTCGACGAAAAATTCAAATCAATTTCTTTGACTGACGAGGGTATTACTCGAGCCGAAAAAATGCTTGGTGTTGATAACATTTATACCGACAAGGGGATTAAATATGTTCACCATCTGGAAACCGCTATTCGAGCCAAAGCGCTCTTTGAGCTTGACCGAGATTATGTTATTCGCGACGGCGAAATCGTAATTGTTGATGAATTTACCGGCCGACTTCAGCCGGGGCGTCGGTGGTCGGAGGGCTTGCACCAAGCCATTGAAGCCAAGGAGGGAGTTGAGGTCAAAGAAGAATCCCGAACCTTCGCCACAATTACTTTGCAAAATTATTTTCGGCTCTATCAAAAATTGGCCGGGATGACCGGTACCGCCCAAACTTCGGCCGAGGAGTTTCTTAAGGTCTATGGCCTAGAAGTTATTTCCGTTCCAACTAATCAGCCAAGCCAACGCGCCGACTTAGCGGATTATATTTTTCAAACCGAGAAAGGGAAAATTACCGCCGTGGTCAAACGAGTCAAAGAGCTCAACCAAAATGGCCAGCCGGTCTTGATTGGAACCTCTTCAATCGAGAAAAATGAATTACTTTCCGCCCATTTTAAAAAAGAGGGAATTGAACATAAAGTTTTGAACGCTAAGAACCATGAAGAAGAGGGAAGCGTGATTGCTGGCGCCGGTCGAAAAGGCAGCGTCGTGATTGCCACTAATATGGCCGGCCGCGGCGTGGATATTAAATTGGGCGGACCAACGCCAACGCCTCTTGAGCAAGATGAAGTTCGAAATCTGGGCGGACTCTTTGTCTTGGGAACGGAGCGTCATGAGGCTCGCCGAATCGACGATCAATTGCGCGGACGATCCGGCCGCCAGGGCGACCAGGGCGCCACTCAATTTTGTGTTTCGCTTGAGGATGATCTGATGAGGGTCTTTGGTTCAGATCGAATCAAGGGAATGATGGGACGCTTTGGTATTCCTGAAGACGAGCCGATTCAAAATAATTTTGTGTCTAAAGCGCTGGAGGGGGCTCAAGCCAAGATCGAAGGTTTTAATTTTGATATGCGTAAGCACTTGCTCGATTACGACGACGTGGTGAGCCATCAACGCCAGACAATCTATGACCGGCGCAATAAAATTTTGCTTGGCGAGAAGGGAGAGATTGATGAATTTATTAACAAAGCGGCTGAAGCCTTGCCTTTTTCCGAGGATGACAAAAATAAGTTATTGGCCGGGGTGGCTAAAAAGAGAGAAGAATTAGCTGAAGAAAAATTTATTTTTCAAGCCCGCCAAACAATCCTTCAAGTTATTGACATGTTTTGGGTGGAACATTTGGAAGCCATCGATTATATGAGGGGGAGTGTCCGCCTGCGCGCCTACGGCCAGCGCGACCCGCTGGTGGAGTTTAAGAAAGAAGGTTTGTCTTTATTTAAAGAAATGGAGTTGGCCATTTTTGGCAATACTTTAGAATTATTGGCTAAGATCGAGGGCGAGCTTAAAACCGAAGAGATTAAGGTCAAGGAAATTCACGATCAAGCCGAGCTAATTCTCAATTCCGGTTCCGGCCCGACCAAGTCCGAACCGGCAAGGTCAGGCGGTCCCAAAGTAGGCCGTAACGACCCTTGCCCCTGTGGTAGCGGGAAGAAGTATAAAAAATGTTGTGGCCGATAGGTTAATCTAAAGGACAAATAAAGGACGAATCTTAATCTTGGGGGTTGTCCTTTATGGTTTATAAGAGGTGCGAACCATTTTCCTTGCTTTTTTAAACAGGGCTTGCTAGTAATTAAACCAGCAATTGGTCCTCGTTGATTTGAACCTTGAGAAAATTGATATGCTCTTTTTCGGATTTATTATCTGTTTAATCTGAAGCAGAGCAATGTTTTCTCATTTAGCAAAAATAAGCAAAAAACTCATTGTCCTTACCCTCTTGATGGGGGTTTTGGTGGTGCCGGTTTCGCCTTTAATTGCCGAAGAGATAACAGATGCTACTTCCACCCCTGTTGTTTTGGATACCGTTACCTTAACGACTTCAACGAGCGATCAAACAATCGCAACTTCTTCTCCGATTAATGATCAGATCCAAACAACGTCAACTCCTTCTTCCAGCCAAGATAGTCTAGTGGTGGTTCAAGCCGAAATACTGGCCGAACCAATAAACGAGAATAGTTTTACCACCTTAAGTGATGGCGTAACTATTCCTGATCCGATTGTCGTTGATTCTGTCGAGAGTAATGAAAACAACTTCCAAACCCTAGACGCAACACCAATCGAAATAATTGATAACTTGGCCATTAGTGATGAAAATCCTTTTGGCGAGTTTATCAACACGGATAATTTGGCTATCAGTGAGGAACAAAATGGGGAAACGGCTTCAAGTGGAACAGACAACCCGTGGGCCGAGAGCGACGAAAATTCTTTTGTCACTCTCAATCAGCCGGTCGACACGGTAGCGGTAAGCAACGAAGGGTCTTTTAATACCAAAGCTCGGCCAGCCGAGAATTTGACTGTTAGCGCTGAAAATTCTTTCGTTACTCAAACGGCGACAATTAATGATCTTGCGGTGAGTGGTGAGGGTAATTTTATAACTCTCTCTCCAATTGTCGACCTTTTGGCCATCAGTACCGAACAAAATTTTTCTACCCTTGCTATTCTCGTTGATACCTTGGCGATCAGCGGTGAAAATAATTTTATAACTCTCTCTGGCGGGACAACGATCGAACCAGCCATCAGCGCCGAGCATAATTTTACCACTCTCTCGCTAGTGGTTGACACTTTAGCCATTAGTGCCGAACGAAACTTCACCACCCTAACTGTTCCCGTTGATACCTTGGCGATCAGCGGTGAAAACAATTTTATAACAGCAACTATCTCGGTTGATACTTTAGCCGTAAGTGAAGAGAATTCGTTCTCTACTCTAAATACCCCCGCTGATACCTTGAGCATTGGCACTGAATTGACCTTTAATACTCTCGATAATCCAATTGATAATTTAGCCATTAGCGACGAAGAATCTTTTACCACTCTGGATACCCCCGTTTCACCTCCCGGCGGAGGTGGGGGTAGCTACAGCAGTAATGGGATTGTCTTAGGCGAGCAAACTTATCGTTGTCCGATTTTCCTAAAGAAATTTATTAAATATAGCCAGCCAAATGATCGGCGCGAGGTTATTAAACTGCAAGCTTTCTTGAAAGTTTTTGAAGGCTTCAAGAATCTGAAAATTACCGGCGTCTATGATCGGGAAACTTTTGAAGCGGTTAAGATTTTTCAGAGCCGCTATCTACGCGATGTTTTAACACCTTGGGGAATCGATTATCCGACGGGCTGGGTTTATATTACGACTCGCTTAGCGATAAATAATATTTATTGCGGCCGAGAGACTACGAATAATTTGCATTTTCGAAAACAATTGACTTATGAATATCGCCAAGCGACCGGCGAAGAACTTGGATACTATATCATTCCAACTACGACGCCGACCACAACCACTTCAATCATTAAACCCAATGTCTTCTTGGCCGGGGTCGGCGAACTTTTAGATTTTATTGGCAATAATTTCTGCTGGCTATTGAACTTGCTCTTACTCCTCTTGATTTTCTTTTTGCTCTGGTTGCTTTGGCAGATGAGCCGCGATGATGATAATAATGGCGATGGCAAGATTGACGAATTGGAAGTTCCCTTGCCGCCCGGAGCGATGCCAATCGCGGGGGCAATAAATCCAGAAGACGAAGAAGAATTGGCGAAACTGGCAGAAGAGGATGAAGCTAAACTAGAGATGCTTGATAATAATCCTTGGCAGGAAGCAATTCTGCTTGGTCCGGAAGCATCTAAAACTAAAGAAGACCATCCCTCTGATTTAGAGACAGGGGAATTATAAAACAAAAATCTTGACATTTTTACTTAAATCTACTAGGAATGGGGTCAGATTGACGACCCTTTAGTTCCTTGTTGGCCTGTGTTGCCAAATAAGGGGAAAGGGCTTTTGTAAAGAGAAAGTTTAGTGTTGCAGTGTACTACATTCCGCTGAGGAGCGGGTCCCCGATTCGGGGAGGAGAAGTACTATGAAGTTCAGGACCGGTGTTTTGATGTTGTGTGTTGTGTTGGGTTTGTTTGGTTGTCCCAAGGTCACGGTGACCGGAGAGCTCTATAACTCTGGCGACGGTATCGTCGCCTCCGGCGCCATCCATGATGGCGACAGGATTACGGACGTTAATCATGGCTCGCTAACCTGTGTTGGGGTCAAACCCGAACAGGTGATCATTCGTCCCGTCGCAGAGAAATGTTGTGCTGACGGTGAAGTTGTCGGGGTGGTTGTTACCGCCGTGGTGATCGGGGCGTCCAATTGGGGAAATCTATTCTCTCCGCCTCCGACGGTGACAGTAAGGATCGACAATATGACCAATGACCTGGTCATGCAAGTCGGATCGTGTATCAACTTCGTCTTAGTCAAGGAAGTAAGTGAAGGCGAAGGTGAGCCGGCTCCGGTTGTGGCGATCACCAGTCCGACTTCTGGCCAGCAGTACGAGGAGGATACAGACATTCTCTTCAAGGCCACAGTTGTCGGCGGGCAGGCGCCGTTTGACTATCGTTGGGACTTCCACGATGGGCAAGAAGCGGACGACACCCGCTCCACTTTCTTTTCGTCCTTTACTGGCCTAGGCTCGGTAACGGTTGAACTAACCGTCACTGACGCCAATGAAAAGGTGGGTCGGGACGCAATCGCATTCTTGATCATCGCTGGTGAAGATGAAGGCGAGGGCGAAGGAGAGGGTGAAGGCGAGCCCAAGAATGTCATGGTCCCCAATCTGTCCGGACTCAATTGGGCCCAAGCAGATGTGATTCTGTCCAACGTTGGCCTCTCAGTAGGTCAAGTGACTACCGAGGTCAACAACGCGGTACCGGCGAACATCATAGTTCGTTGGTCACCGATAGGGACAGTGCTGATGGGGACGGCGATTAATCTTGTCGTCTCAACGGGGCCGCCTCCTCAAATGTCGGTGGAAATCACTGTCCCGGCCAGTGGACAGGTTTTCAAGATCGGAGATGTTGTCACGGTAAAGATCTTGCCCCAAGGTGATCCCGCTCGTGGACCTTACCGGCTCTTGGTTCGTGATGCGGAGTTAGCGTCGCGGACAATTTGGGGTGTGACGCTGGGGACAGAATACAGTTTTGACTTCACTCTCACGATGATGGGAGATGGATTCTTCACCGCGTATTTGAAGGGTGGAGGGGCTTCAGTTGGGGCGTATTGCCCTTATTCCGTCATCGAGTAGCGCTCTAACCCTACGGTTCTTCAGGCCGGGGTGCGCTTACGCAACCTCGGCCTTTTTACTATTTGACAAACCTTTTCTCTTTATGCTAGGAATAGGACATTAAAAGATCGATTTATAAGACATTATTAGAGGCTTTTTAAGCCATAATTATAAGTAAAGTATGAGTAAATTTGTAAAGTTAGTCAGTTCAATTGCGATTGTTCTCTTGGTGATCGTTGCTAGCGCCTCGATGGTGTCGGCCGCTGGCCTCGTGGCGAGTATCACCTCGCCAACCAGCGGAGCAACTTACACGGTTGGTCAGACCGTCGATTTGTCGGCCACTAGCGTGAGTGCTGTTGGCGCGGTTAATTACGTTTGGTCTTTTAGCGACGGCACAGCTAGCCGCACCGGTCAAACTCAAACGGTGGCCTTCACTACCGCTGGCGCTAAAACCATCACAGTCATGGCCGGTGATGCCTCTGGCGCTAATAGCGTTAAGACCGTCAATGTTACGATTAATGCCGTCACTTCCCAGAAGCCGGTGATCACCAATATTGCCACGAGCAATATTACCCAAACCAGCGTGACAATTACTTGGACAACTGATATCGTCTCAACTAGCCGAGTCATTTATGACTCAATTAGCCATCCCGATATCTCCGGCCAAGTCGCGCCAAATTTCGGTTACGTCGCTTCGACCGAAGAATCTGACATTACCACCAAAGTAACTAGTCACTCGGTTACCCTGTCTGGTTTGAATCCGGGCACCAAGTATTATTTCCGCGTTTTGTCCCAGGGCTAAATTTTAGCCAAACAAAAAGTCCCGCCAATCGGCGGGGTTTTTTGTTTAAGCTAGCTTTTTGCTATGATAAGCTAGTGAAGTTGCAAGAAAATTTTCCCCTTTCTAAGATTATCACTTTCAAACTGGGCGGGCCGGCCAAGTTTTATTTGCGAGTCAATTCACCCGAAGAAGTCGTCGCGGCCGTTTTAACGGCCAAAGCCAAAAAGATCAAATCTTGCTTAGTCGGCGGTGGGAGTAACTTGGTTTTTGCTGATCGAGGTTTCTCGGGGCTGGTGATTCATTGGCAATTAGCTAAACCAAAACCAGTTGATCTAAAAATTACTGATTCAGAAATTACCGTCTCGGCGGGAGTAAAATTATCGGATTTAATTAAGGCCGCTAATAAAAAATCTTTGGCCGGTTTAGAAAAACTGGCGGGGATCCCGGGCGGGGTAGGCGGAGCGATCATTGGCAATGCTGGCGCTTATGGTCAAGCGATTAGCGATTATTTGCGCTGGGTCGAAATTTTTGACGGTGAAAGAATTCGCCGGCTGGCGAAAAAAGATTGTTGTTTTGATTACCGCGAGAGCGTCTTCAAACGCCAATCTTGGCTGGTTTTACGAGTGGCTTTTAAACTTAAAAAGGGCAAGGCTGAAGACTTAATTAACGAGAGTAAAAAAATTACTAAAATTCGCTGGGCTAAATTTGGCCGACAACCACTTTGCGCGGGCAGTTTTTTTAAAAATGTTGTTATTGCCGGCGAAGAAGTCTCAGCTGCCAGTTTAATTGAACAAGCGAGGCTGGCGTGTTTGAAACAGGGCGGAATTAGTATCGCGCCGTGGCATCATAATTTTTTAATTAATGACGGTACGGGGACAACGAGTGACTTGAAAAAATTAAAAGAAAAAATAAAAAAAGTAATCCACAAAAAACTAGGAATTAAATTAGAAGAAGAAGTCCGCCTTATGCTATAATCTAAATTAGTAATTACTAATCTAAAAAATTCAAAAAAATTATGATCAAAAAATACCTCGGGCCAACTTTAATTTTATTAGGCATCTTTATTTTAGTCGCTCTGGTGATGACCTTGGCTCAAGTTGGTTTGCCTTGGTCAAACAACCCAATCAGCTCTCGCGTTGTGGGCCTGGGCGGGGGAGTCGCCCCTGAAGGTTTGGCTCCAAACGCTAAAATGATGGCGACCGATCAAACGATGATTGCGCCAATGTCGGCCTCAACTCCAGCCCCAATTAAACCAAGTATCACGCGCAAAATTACCAAGACGGGCAATTTGAGTATCTTAGTCGAGACGGCTGAAACGGCGGCCCAAAATATTCAAGCGATCGCCGAGAGTGTGGCTGGTTACGTCAGCGATTCCAATCTCTACGAAGTAACGCCGGGCGTTAAAGCCGGTTCAATTACGATTCGCGTGCCGGCCGATAAATTTGATCAAACGATTGGGCGAATTAAGGAATTGGCGCTCAAAGTGGAAAACGAAAGTGTTAACGCTAACGATGTTACCGATCAATTTATCGATCTTGAAGCTCGTTTAAAAAATCTTAAAGCGGAAGAACTTCAATATCTCGATATTTTGAAAAAAGCGCAAAAAATCGAAGATATTGTTAATGTTACTAATCACCTAAATGAAATTCGCAGCCAAATCGAGAGCTGGCAGGGGCAACTTAAATATCTCAACAGTCAAGTTGATCTCTCCTCAATTACCGTTAATTTAACCGCCGAAAAAGAGGTGCAAATTTTTGGCATCAATTGGCGACCGCTCACCATCATTAATCAAGCAATTCACTCTCTCTTAACCGGTTTGGTTAATTACGCCAACATTATAATCGCCATCGTTATCTTCTTGCCGGTGATTATCCTCTGGCTAGCGACAATTCTGCTTATTACTTGGCTCATTTGGCGAGTAGTTCGATTCTCTAAAAAACATTGCTGTTCGACAAAAAAAGTTAAAAAACCGGCGATTAAATCGTAACTTTTATTTCGCTTTTGTTTGTGTATAATTAGTTCTATGTCCTATCAACCGACGATCGGTTTGGAGATTCATGTGGAATTGAAAACGGCGACCAAGATGTTTTGTCGGTGCAAGAATAATCCGGATGAAAAACGGCCCAATGTTAATATTTGTCCAGTTTGCACGGCTCAACCCGGGTCTTTGCCGGTGATCAACAAAGAAGCCGTCAGACATGTTTTACGAGTGGGCTCGGCTTTAGCTGGCCAGATTGTCAACTTTACCGAGTTTGACCGCAAAAATTATTTTTATCCCGATATTCCCAAGGGTTATCAGATTAGTCAGTACAAATACCCGCTTATTACTGGTGGCGAATTAAACGGCGTGACAATCACTCGTCTGCACTTGGAGGAAGACACTGCCAAATCAACCCATCGCAATAATGTTGATGAAAGTTATATTGATTTCAATCGGGGGGGCTTGCCACTAATGGAATTGGTGACTGAACCGGTGATTCATAACGGTCAGACGGCTTCGGCTTTTGCCAGAGAGTTCCAGCTTCTTCTTCGCTATCTCGGCGCGTCCGAAGCCAATATGGAGAAAGGGCAGATGAGAATTGAAGCGAATATCTCAATCGCCTCAAGTTCTGCCGGCGAGTTGGGGGTCAAAGTTGAAGTTAAAAATTTAAATTCTTTTAAATCGGTTGAGAAGGCGATTGAATTTGAAATTGACCGCCAAATTAAAGAATTAGAAAACGGAGGCAGAATTATTCAGGAGACGCGGGGCTGGGATGAAAATAAGCAAAAAACTTTTAGCCAGCGTTTGAAGGAATCGTCTCATGACTACCGCTATTTCCCGGATCCGGATTTGCCAAAACTTTTTTTGAGCGAAATCCCCGAATTTAGGGCTGAAACGATCAAAAAATCTTTGCCTCAATTGCCGTGGCAGAGGCGCCGGCATTACACCGAAGTTTTTGGTTTGAAGGGGGAGGATGTCGAAGTTTTTGTGGCCGATCATCAATTGTCTAAATTTTTTACCGAAGTGGCGGAGAGTTTTGATCTTAGTTTAGAAACGGCCAAGGCCTATCTCCAAACCGCGGCCAATTACATTACCTCTGATCTTTTGGGTTTAGCCATGGTGACTGGAGAGCTTCGTTTGCCGGAGCCCCAAGCTTATGTCGAATTGATAAAAATGGTAATGGCGAAAGAAGTTTCTTCGCGGGGCGCGAAAGATATTTTGGCCGCGATGTTGAAAGACGGCAGGGAGCCAAAGGCGATTGCCGAAGCCAAAGGTCTCTTTCAAGTTCACGACGAGGGCGCTATTTCAGCGATTATTGATAAAGTCATTGCCGATAATCCGGAGGTTTTTGTTGAATTTAAGGGCGGGAAAGAGAAATCTTTGCAATTTTTGATTGGTCGAGCGATGAAAGAAAGCCAGGGCTCGGCCAATCCGGAAATACTCAAAAAACTATTTAAAAATAAAGCTAAATAAGGTTACCATTTTATCAGCTTGACAAGTTTTTGGGTTATGCTATACTCGAGGGCGGATGGGTTCTGGTGCTGGGGTAGTCCCAAGCGAACAAGAATCCAATTTGGGCCTTGTTGCCCAGAAGGAGGAAATGAATCATGCTCCATCGATGTACGACCGCAACCCCCGACACCTTTATTTTGAATGGCACGAGCGATGCATTCACGGGCATCTCCGGCACGACGGCGACGTAGCCCCCATTCCGGGTACGTTGTCACGATGATGATGGAGGAAGGTTTCGATGCACACACGCGAACCCCCCGAGACGGGGTACCGTAAGGAAGGTTTGATAGCGCTTATCGAAAGGTAAGCGCTATTGTTTTTTAAAAATTTTATTCTGTTACAATTAACCTTATTGAGTAATGATGCTTTAGCATCATAAAAATCTTCACCCAATGGAATAGCTTGCTATATTCCACAAGGTAAAAGATTTTTTACTCAACAGGGTAAATCATTAACATCTAATTTTTTAAATTATGGATAATCAAATTTCGACGGGCGGGAAAAAGGTGAGAGTGGCGATTAATGGTCTGGGACGCATCGGACGGGCCTTTCTTAAATTGGCAATTAAAAATTCTAATATCCAAATTGTCGGGGTGAACGACTTGGGCGATTTAGATAATATTGCCTATCTTTTAAAATATGACAGCGCTTACGGCAAATTTGCCGGCGAAATTAAAACGGCTGACGGCAAATTGATTGTCGATGGCCAAGAAATTAAATTTACCCAAGAAAAAGACCCAGCCCAACTTCCTTGGGGCGAATTGATGGTTGATGTGGTCGTCGAATCAACCGGTGTGTTTGAAACTTACACTAAGGCCAAAGCGCACTTGGATGCCGGCGCGCGCAAGGTGGTCATTTCGGCGCCGGTTAAAGACGAACCTCTGCCGGGCATTCCGGGCGGCACTTTTCTTATTAACATTAATGATGAAAAATTAAGCGAGCAAGTTATCACCTCAAATGGTTCCTGCACGACTAATTGCGCCGCACCGGTGATTAAAATTATGGATGAGACAATTGGCGTGGAGAAAGCTTTGCTCAACACGATTCACGGCTATACCGCGACGCAAAAATTGGTGGATGTCGCCGATGCCAAAGATTGGCGGAGAGGCCGAGCCGGTGCCGTTAATCTTATTCCATCCACCACGGGCGCGGCAGTAGCCGTGGGGCAAGTGATCCCCTCGATTCAAGGCAAATTCGACGGCATTGCTATTCGGGTGCCAGTAATTACCGGTTCGATGGTTGATGTTACTTTTATCGCCAAACGCAATACTTCGATTGAAGAAGTAAATGTAATATTAGAGAAAGCGGCCTCTCTGCCCCGGTGGCAAAAAACTTTTAGCGTGACCAAAGAAGCGCTCGTCTCGTCGGATATTCTCGGGAGTCCTTTTGCCTCCATTGCTGACTTAAGTTATACCAAAGTCGTTGACGGTAATCTCGTTAAAGTGATGGCTTGGTACGACAACGAAGCCGGCTATACTACCACCCTAATTGAACACGTGATTAAATTAGGACAATAAACTGTGAATTGCACCAATAGTTTGTTTCGTGTAGTATGTTATGTATGGCTATAGATTGGACTAAAATATACAAAAAATACAAGGGCTTGTGGGTGGCGCTAGCCGAGGATGAGGAAACAGTCCTTGGATTTGGAAAGACTGCTATGGAAGCATTAAACAAAGCCAAAAAGAAAACTGATAGTGTCCCCTTGCTAACCAAGATGCCATCTGAGTTAATTTCTTATGTTGGGACTTATGAAGTTTCGCTATAAGAAATATGATGGCCAAATACTACGACCGGTTTTACCGATAATTGTTAAGAATGGTGATAAACAAGTTGGATATGAAGTTCTTGTCGATTCTGGTGCAGATCTTTGTATTTTCGACGGGCAGATCGGGGAAATTCTTGGCATTAAGGTAAAAAACGAAAAACCGCAGGAAGTTTTTGGTGTTGGTGGAAAAGCTTCTATATATTATATTCACGATATTGAAATGAAGATTGGTGGTTGGCCATATAAAATAAAGGCCGGTTTTATGCCTAATGTTGCTGGAATTATGCCATATGGCGTTGTCGGGCAGAAAGGATTTTTTGATAAATTTGTTGTTAAATTTGATTTATTGAAAGAGGAAATAGAATTGAAGCCAAGAGGATAAAATAACAATTATGGAAGAATATAATAAATTGGTTAGAGATAAAATTCCCAAAATTCTTGACGAGAAGGGTGTTCCTTATGAAAAAAGAATTGCTTCAATTGAGGAATACAAAGAAGCGTTAATCAGGAAATTAAATGAGGAAGTGGGAGAATTTCTGACAGAGAAGAGCCCGAAAGAACTAGCTGATGTGATAGAAGTAATTGGGGCATTGAAAAAATTGACGGGCTTTGAGAGAGTGGAGGAATTACGGGTAAAAAAATTTGAAGCGCGGGGCGGATTTGAACAAAGAATTATTTTGAAAGGCGAAAAGTGATATTAACATCGAAATGTGAAGCACTCAGTGCTTCACATTATGACGAGCTATACAACAAATAGCTGTTTTTTGTTATAATCTAGGCATGAACATCTATTTGGGCACCGACCATGCGGGGTTTGAGTTGAAGGAGAAAATCAAAACCTATTTAAAAGAGAAGGGGTTTTTGGTCCAGGATCAAGGCGCTTTTGCCGTCGATCCCAATGATGATTATACCGATTATGTGAAAATTGTGGCCAAAATGGTGCAAGGCGATCCGGAGAGCAAGGGGATTATCTTGGGTGGTTCAGGCCAGGGCGAAGCGATTTGCGCCAATCGGTTTAAAGGAATTCGAGCGGCGCTTTTTTATGGCGGTTCGTTGGAAATAATTAAACTTTCGCGCCAGCATAACGATGCCAATATCTTGTCGCTTGGAGCGCGATTTATAAATTTTGATCAGGCTAAAGAGGGGATTGACTTGTGGCTCGCAACGCCTTTTTCTCAAGACGAACATCACACTCGCCGGATTTATGAAATTGATGATAATTCCCTGGGGCGAGTAATATAAATTATGATCGAAATTATCCCTTCAATTATTGCTCAAGACGCTGGCGAGGTTCGCGCTAAAATCGCCCGTGTTGATGGCTTGGTTAATTGGGTAGAGCTTGATATCGCTGATGGGGTGTTTGTGCCGAGCTTTACTTGGCCGACGCTTTTAGGTCAAGCGCCGGAGGATTTGAAAGAAGTTGATGGTAAAACCAAAATCAGCGCTCACTTGATGGTCGAGCACCCTGAGACCATTATCGAAGATTGGCAAGAAATGGTTGACCGAATCATTATCCATTACGAAGCCACCGATGAACCCGATAAAATAATTGCCAATAAAGGCGCGCATGTCAGTTTGGGCATTGCGCTAGAATTAAACACGCCAGTCGAGAAAATTTATTCTTATCTCGATAAAATAAAATTAGTTCAACTCATGAGCATTGAGCGCGTTGGTTATTCGGGCGAAAAATTTGACGAGCGGGTTTTTGAGAAAATTAAAACGCTGAAAACTAATTGGCCGGATGTGCAAATAATTGTCGATGGCGGAATCGACTTGGCGATCGGTAAACGTCTGGTCGAAGCCGGCGCCGACGGCTTGGCCGTGAACTCCCGTATTTGGCAAGCCCAAAATATCGAAGAAGCCATAAAAGAATTTCAATCCTTATAAAAATTGATTTTAACAGATGACAAACTTAAATATTTAGAAGACAAAGCGAAAAATATCAGGCGCTCGATTATTTCGATGCTGGTCGAGGCGCGGTCAGGACACACAGCTGGGGCCTTGGGGATGGCCGATATTTTTACTGCCCTTTATTTTGGACTGCTCAATCATGACCCGAAAAAACCCGATTGGCCGGAGCGCGATCGAGTAATTTTATCAAACGGCCACATTTGCCCGGTTCTTTACGCCACGTTAGCCGAGGCCGGTTATATTGAGAAAAAAGAATTAGCCACCTTGCGCCAATATGGTTCGCGCCTGCAGGGTCATCCGCACCGGGAATTTTTGCCACTGGCCGAAACCAGCTCTGGTCCTCTGGGCGAAGGTCTAGCGCAAGCCGTGGGTATGGCTTTGGCTGATCGGATAGATAATGTCGCGACCCGCCTAGCCGGCGGGCAAGCTTCGCAAAGATTTTTCTATTGTTTGATGAGCGACGGGGAATTAGATGAGGGTAGTACTTGGGAAGCAATGATGCTAGCGGGCAAGGAAAAACCGCATAATCTTATCGCTATTATTGATCGCAATAATATCCAAATCGACGGCCACACCGAAGATGTGATGCCTCTTGAGCCATTGGCCGATAAATGGCGCGCTTTTGGCTGGCAAGTGACCGAAATTGACGGGCATAGCTTCCCCGAGATTTTTGACGCTGTCGGCATGGCCAAGTCGGTTTTTAATCGCCCCTCGGTTATTATTGCTCATACCACCCCGGGCAAAGGCGTGCCCGAATTCGAAAACAAATTCGAATGGCATGGCAAACCACCGACAAAAGAAGAAGGAGATAAAGCGATAAAAGAAATATGAGTAATCTCAACCTAAAAATTTATGAGTTAAATGTCGAACAGAAAGCCATTCGCGATGGGTTTGGCGAGGGGGTAATTGAAGCGGGAGAGAAAAATAAAAATGTGGTCGCGTTGTGCACTGATTTAAAGGAATCAACACGGGTGGATGGGTTTGCCAAAAAATGGCCGGAGCGATTTTTTGAATTGGGCGTGGCCGAGCAAAATATGGCCAGTGTCGCGGCGGGAATGGCCGCGATGGGTAAAATTCCTTTTATCGCTTCGTACGCGATTTTTTCACCCGGGCGCAATTGGGAAATGATTCGGACGACCATTTGCTATAACAATACTAATGTTAAGGTTGTTGGGGCACATGCCGGTTTGAATGTTGGTCCCGACGGCGGATCGCACCAAATGCTTGAAGATATTGCCTTAATGCAGGTTTTGCCTAAAATGACGATCATCGTACCTTGCGATGCTCTAGAGGCCAAGAAGGCAACTCTAGCTATTGCCGAACTAGTTGGTCCGGCTTATCTGCGTTTGGCCCGCGAAAAAAGCCCGGTCGTGACGACTGATGAATCTCCTTTTAAAATTGGCCAAGCCGAAGTGCTGATCGAATCTGACCAAGCTGAAGCGGTGATTATTGCTTGCGGACTTATGGTTTATCGCGCGCTAATCTCTGCGCGCAAATTGGAACAAGAGGGGATTAAAGTTTCAGTGATCAACAACCATACCATTAAACCCTTGGATGAAAAAACGATTTTGGTGGCGGCGCAAAAAGCTGGCGCGATTGTCACCGCCGAAGAACATCAGCAAGCGGGCGGGCTGGGAAGCGCCATTGCCGAATTTTTGGCAAAAACCAATCCGGTGCCGATTGAATTTGTCGGCGTGGCTGATCGCTTCGGTCAATCCGGCGAACCAGCCGAACTCTTGGAACATTACGGCTTAGGCGTGGATGATATTATTGAAGCGGTGAAAAAAGTAACTAAACGAAAAAATGGAAATTAAGCCAGGAATTTACGAACATTATAAAGATCATCAATATCGGGTGGTTGGTGTAGCTAAGCACAGCGAAACTTTGGAGGACTTGGTAATTTATGAAGCCCTTTATGATAATAAAGTGTCCAAGCTTTGGCCTCGTCCGGCCGAGATGTTTGCCGGAGAGGTGGAAGTTAATGGTCAAAAAATTTCCCGTTTTAAATTTATTTCTGACTGAGCTTGTTTTCTTATAAATTTTTATTTAGTACAATATAAACGGTCGTACAACTTGTACTAATATTTTTACATCATGATAACAAAAAGAACAAACATAAAAGGTCTTATTCTTAACACAATAGAACTAGCAGGCTTAATCTCCGTGGCCATGGTGGCTCCAGGAGTTTTGGTTGCCTTAAATAAAGTTCAAAAACAAAAGAGACAATATCAACAAAGATATCATGTTAACCGAGCGATCAAAGAAATGATTACTGTTGGCTTGGTTGAATATCATAAAAACAATCAAGGGATAAATTGTTTGTGTTTGACAGAGAAAGGGAAGGCCAAGCTTAAAGATTATGCGATTGAAAATTTGAAAATAAAAAAACCTTGGCGTTGGGACAAAAAATATCGAGTAATAATTTTTGATATCAAAGAGTTTAAAAGAAAAATTCGCGACCAACTAAGAAGATGGTTAGAACATTTAGGCTTTGTTCGGCTCCAGAATAGTGTTTGGGTCTACCCTTATGAATGTCGTGAGGTGATTGTTTTACTAAAATCTCATTTTCAAATTGGTAAGGAAGTTCTATATATGACCGTTGATTCGATCGAGAATGATAAGTGGTTAAAAAAAGAATTTAATTTAGATTAGTACATCATTAACGGTCGTAAGACTTGTACTAATTATCTAGAAGTAGGAAATTCGTAGCAGAGGTAATTAAGGCAGTTTTTCTTCAATTTCGGCGTGGGTGAGAAGGCCGGCGTGAGGGCCGATTTTGGTGACGACTGAGGCCGAGTTAATAGCGCCCCAAGTGAGGGCTTTGTCGGCTGGTAAACTGGCAATAGTGGCGGCGAGATAGGCCGAAGCGAAGGCGTCGCCGGCCCCGGTGCGTTCAATGGCCGGCCCAAAAATTTTTGAAGCGGGGATTTGATAAAAATTATTTTCGCCGTCCAGGACGCTAGCGCCTCGCTCGCCGTCGGTGATAACAATAGTTTTGGGACCGAGCTTTTTTATTTGCGACCACACCTCGGGCTCACTAGAGGTCTGGTCGCGGGGAATAAAAGAGGCAATCTTTTCGGCCTCCTGTTTATTGCAAAAAAGAATTTCAGTCCGAGCGTAAATGGCTTTTAATTTTTCAACTCCCGCTTTTATCTGCCAGGTGCCGGGGCTGAAAGCCAGTTTGGTTTCTGGCTGAACGGCGAGCCAATCGGTAATTTTCTCGTGAAGCGAAAAATCGCTATCGCTGACGGACGAAAGATAAAGCCAGCTTGGAGCTGGCAAATCATTCGGCCAAGTACCCGGATAATTTTCGTGTTTAACTAAAATAGTTCGATCGTCGGCATACCAGAGAACATAATTATAATTAGTTGGCCGGCCGATATTTTTTTTGACCCAAGTCGCGTCGACGCCGGCTTCAGCCAATTTACTCAAGGTCCTCTCGCCAGGTCCGTCAGCACCAACATTAGAAACATAGGCCACTTTTAATCCAAGCTTGGCGGCGCCCAGGGCGACATTGGAACTATTCCCGCCGGCGGGAACTTCTGTGACTGATTCATAGGGTATTTTAGCGGCAAATTTCATGCAGATTTTGCACTCGGGACGATTAATGTCGCAATTTAACTCGGCTTCGCTTAGTCTGATAAAAGCGTCGGTCGCATTGTCGCCAACCGCGGCTAGATCAAATTTTGTCATATGATATGATTATAATATGAAAACTCTAAAAGAGGTAATTTACGAGGCGGATAAAAATAAGGTTGCCATTGGCCATTTTAATATCTCCAACATTGAGGGTTTGTGGGGGATTTTTCGGGCCGCGAAAGACCTTAATTTGCCTGTAATTATCGGAGTGTCTGAAGGCGAGCGCGATTTTATCGGCGTGCAACAGGTCAGAGCTTTAGTCTCTAGTATTCAAAAAGAATTTGATTACCCAATTTGGCTATCGGCCGATCACACCCCATCTTTCGATCGGGCCAAAGAGGTAATCGACGCCGGTTTCGATCTGATTGTTTTTGACCGAAGCGAATTGTCCTTGGAGGAAAATATCGCTGAAACTAAAAAATGTGTTGAATATGCGCGAAGAATTAACCTCGAAATTTTAGTCGAGGGCGAATTAGGTTATATCGGCAAATCATCAGAAATACTCGATGAGATTCCGGCGGGAGCGGCGATTGGCGACGAAGCCATTACTAAAGCTCTCGAAGCGGCCAGATTGGTTAAAGAAACCGGCGTCGATCTTTTTTCACCGGCGGTCGGTAATTTGCACGGCATGCTCAAGCAGGCGCCGAACCCAAGACTAAATATTGCCCGGATTAAAGAAATTCGCGAGGCGGCCGGCGTTCCGCTGGTTTTGCATGGCGGATCAGGAATTACCGATGAAGATTTTATCTCGGCCATCAAGGCCGGGGTAGCGGTTATTCATATTAATACTGAATTGCGTTTGGCCTATCGTGACGCTTTGCGCGAAGCCCTCCAAAATTATCCCGAAGAAATTGCCCCCTACAAAATTCTTAAAGGAGCGGTCGGAGCCATGAAGGCGATAACTGAAAAAAGACTTAAACTTTTTTCTCGTCTTTCTTAATCTAAGAACCCCTTTACATTATTGGTTTTTTTGATATGCTTAGTCCGCGATGATGTTAAAATTAACGGCCAAACCGCGAACGGCTTTTGGCAAGAAAGTTAAATCTCTTCGCCAAGCGGGCTTGGTTCCGGCGATTGTTTATGGCAGCCTGCCTGCGCAGGCAGGCCAAAAGGGAACTTTGCCTATTTCTCTTAGCTTGCCAGAATTTAAAAAGGTTTTAAATCAGGCGGGGGAATCAACCATTATTTCTTTGGAATTAGGAGGCGAAAGGCATGATGTTCTTATTCACGATGTTCAGACTGATCCGCTCTCGGGACTACCAATTCATGCTGATTTTTATATCGTTAGCCAAGATAAAGAGCTTGAGGTGGCGGTGCCTTTGGTTTTTGAGGGGGTGGCGCCGGCGGTTAAAGATTTCGGCGGGAGCTTGGTTAAAGTTTTGCACGAACTAGAAATTCGCGCTTTGCCCAAGAATTTGCCCCATGACATCAAGGTGGATATTTCTTCGCTTAAAACTTTAGATGATCAGATTTTGATTAAAGATTTGAAATTGCCAGCCGGAGTTGAATCGAGGCTCGAGGCTGACGAAGTGGTGGCCGCTATTACCGAAGCCGGCGAAGAAGTAATCGAAGAGGCAGTGCCGGTTGATCTCTCGGCGATTGAAGTGGAGAAGAAAGGCAAACAAGAAGAGGAAGCGGAGGGTGAAGAAAAATCCGAAACAGGGGAGAAATAATCAAAACCCCCAGCCCCGCCAGACCTCAAGTGAGCCCGAGGTCTGGCGGGGCTGGTGAGCTGTAGTTGTAAAAAATGCAGGATTTGATAATATCAACTTATGAATAGCTTACTTTTTAATCTTCCAATGTTAATAACCAAGCAAAATAAATGTTTTGTCGCTTATACTCCTGTGCTTGATATCTCAACCTCGGGAAAAACCGAAAAGGAAGCCAAAGTTCGTTTTGTCGAATTAGTTAACATATTTTTAGAGGAACTTATCGAGGCTGGTACGGTTAATGATGTTCTCTCTGAACTGGGTTGGAAAAAAGAACAAAAAAAGTGGATACCACCCAAAATAATGTCTTCTAAGTCTATTAGTTTGCGAATTCCTGCTTTAGTATAATTTCTATGTCCCACATTAAAGCCACCCATTGGAAGGAGTTTGAAAAATTTCTTCTGGCGGTTGGCTGTGAATTTAAAAGAGAAAAAGGCGATCATCGCATTTATTGGAAAAAGGGAATTAAGCGCCCGATTGTTATTCCGCGCGACATTTCTTTACCCGCTTTTATCATCCTTAATAATTTGAGAATTTTAGGCGTATCACGAGAAGAATATCTAAAAAGCGTAAAATAAAATACATACCTATTCCTTAATTTGCTTGCGGGGGGGCTTAAATGTTATGCTTAACTTAAGCTTTTTAGAGGTTAAACCTCTAGTGAGCCCGAGGTTTAACCTCTTGGATTTATTGCTAATTATTATTAAAAATTTAATCTAATGAAAAAATATATTTTTTCGCTTTTCCTTGTCGCTTTGCTAGTTATGCCGTTAGCTAGTTAGGCAGCGACGCTAGCTCAACTCTATGCGCTTTTGGCTCAAATCCAAGCGCAAATCACAGCATTGCAAAGTGGTCAAACAGTGCCCACTTGCCGACTCAATCAAGATTTATCGGTTGGTGATGGCGATGAAGGGAACGGCTTATCAGGACAAGTAACAATTTTGCAACGGAAGCTAATTTCTGGTGGCTATCTAAACATTAATCGACCGACTGGTTGGTTTGGTAAAATGACCGTCTCGGCACTTAAGAAATGGCAACAAGCTAATAATCTGACGGCTACGGGTGATATCGGGGCAAGCGATAGAGCTGTTTTGTGTGGTGGCGTTACGGCTCCCGCCACTCAACCTGTGGTTACTACTCCGGGGACATTTTCTCGTCCCTATATCTCTTCAATTAGTCCGCAATCTGGACCAGCTGGAACAGTATTGACCTTAACTGGAAGTGGGTTTGGTTCAGCTTCAGTTTTTGATATGTGGGGTCCTATTGCTCCTGGATTTGCCTCTGAACATGTTGGTATGGCTATTTCATCTGTCACTTCAGGGAAAATAGTTGTTCCTACTCGGGGTACACTAGATGTTGGTAATTATAATGTTCAAGTTGTTGGTGGAGGTCAACAAATTTGGGGCACCGCACCGACAAGTAATATGGTTAGTTTTACGGTTACGCCATCTTCTTCAGCGCAAAGTTATATACCTGTTTTGTTGAAGGATGTTAGCGGCTATTTTAGCACTACGGCGAACAACTTTGTTTCAACTTCGGGGACAATTGTTAGTGTAAGTAATAACGACAGCAATATTCAAATTCTTCTAACTGACAACAATAGTCATTATCTTTTGGTGACAAGCGCACGTGCTTTTGCTGGAAACTATTCAGTGTTAATCGGGCAATTGAAGGTTGGTCAGACTATAACAGTTAAGGGTCGCGCTGGTTATACTAACATTTATAACAATCTTGGAATGATTGGGATGATTTCGCTCTCCCCTCAAGACGGCATACAGATATAAAAAGGGTGAGGTTCGACCTCACCTCGGGGGTCAAATGTGTTGTAATTTTGTTTTGGTTGATGTAACTAATCTGCACGGTCGTGACACTTTGTGACATCAGACTTTTGATTGGGTCCGAAGTCCGACTTCGGGCTCACTTGAAGTCGGACTTCAAACAACCATACGACACCCGCCACACCTCGGGCTCACTTGAGGTCTGACGGGAAAAGGAAAGGGAGAGTTTTGGTCTCAGGTTTTTGTTGCTATAATATTTCTAATGGGGAAGCGGGCAATTTTTTTATGGCTCGGGTTATTCGTTGGCTTGACTTTGGGATTTTTCCCGGCGGTAACCTGGGCGGAAACAGCCCAAGAAAAAGAGACTCGGCTAAATGCTGAATTGCAGATAGTCGAGGCCGATATTGCCAATCAAAAAAACCTACTACAGGCGAAGCAAAAAGAAACCGCCAGCATTAAGCGCGATGTGGATATTTTGACTTACAAAATAAATACCGCTCAACTTAATATTAGGGCTAAACAAATAGAAATTTCTCGCTTAGGCGGGGATATTGTTCAAAAACAAAAAACAATCAATGTTCTCAATGACCGTTTAGACACAGAAAAAACCTCCTTGTCCGAATTATTGCGCCAAACTCGAGAACTTGATGATAATACTTTCGCCGAAATCGTTTTGGCTCCGCAAACATTGTCTAATTTATTTGTTGATCTCCAGCGTTTTCACGCGGTTGAAAATAATATCCAAACTTCACTCGATGCCGTCCGGGGGGATAAGAAAAATACCGAAACCCAAAAGACGGCTCTTGAAGATCGCCGCGATGCCGAAACTAACGCCGAAAAAGCGATTGAAGCCGAAAAAGCGAACATTGAGCAATTAAACAAAGAAAAGACCGTTCTCCTGAATGCCAGCAAGGCGAAAGAGAATTCCTATAAAGCAATTATTGCCCAGAAAGAAAAACAGCGCTCGGCTATTTTAAATGCCTTGTATACCCTGCGCGGGGCCAAGAGCATTACTTTTGGTCAAGCGCTGGAACATGCCAAATTTGTTTCGGCTAAAACCGGAGTTCGGGTGGCATTTCTCTTGGCGATTATTACCCAGGAGTCCAATTTGGGTGAAAATATCGGCACTTGCAATCGGCCGGGCGATCCCGCTAGTAAAAGTTATAAAGCCGTAATGAAACCGGATCGCGATATTGGCCCGTTTGAAAATATTTGCCGGCAACTGGGAATTGAGCCGGTCGGCCAGCCGGTATCTTGTCCTTATCAAGGCGGTTACGGCGGAGCGATGGGTCCGGCTCAATTTATCCCGTCAACCTGGCTGGGGATGGCGAACGCCATTACAGCCGTAACCGGCAATAATCCGCCTAACCCGTGGAGTCCACGCGATGCGTTCACGGCCTCCGGTCTTTATCTCCGAGATCTCGGGGCTGATAGTGGAACTTATACGGCCGAGCGCCGGTCGGCTCTTAAGTATTACGCGGGAAATAATTGGTCTAATCCCAAAAACGCTTTTTATGGCGACGAAGTCATGGCGATTGCCACCCGTTACCAGGGGCAAATCAACGTCTTGCAGAATGAATAATAATCTGTTATATTTGAGCCCATGAGGAAAGATATTCATCCTCAATATTACGATGCTAAAGTCACTTGCGCTTGCGGCAACTCTTTTACCGTGGGCGCTTCGGTGAAGAAAATTCAAGTAGAAATTTGTAGCGCTTGCCATCCCTTTTTTACCGGTAATGAGAAAGTGGTGGATACGGCCGGGATGGTAGAAAAATTTAGGGGCCGAGCGGCCAAAGCCACTAAAACTACTAAAGCTATTACTGTCAAAAAAATCAGTAAGCCTGCCTCCGCTAACCTGCCTGCCGGCAAGGCAGGAGCTTCGGCGGGCAAGTAGATTGTGATGGAAATTGTTGATTTTAGAGTCGATAATAAAACCGCTTATTTGGCTGGTTTGTACGATGGTTTAACGCGGAAAATAGCCGAAGCGCGGGCTTTGGCGGCGGCGGACGATTCCGTCAGAGATTTGGCCGAGGCGGAAATTAAAGATTTAGAAATTCAGCAAACTGACTTGCTGGCCAAGATGGAAGAAATTTTGAAACCCAAGGCGGGAGAAAATAACTCGGCTGACCCGAGAATCGTCATGATCGAATTGCGGGCCGGCGCCGGCGGGGAAGAAGCCGCGCTTTTTGCTTACGAATTAGCGCAAACTTATGCTAAGTACGCGGCCACTAAAGGTTGGACTTTTGATTTGGTCGACGAATCACTTTCACTAATGGGGGGCTATAAAGAAGCCACTTTTGAAATTACCGGTAATGGCGCTTATGATTCTTTTAAATATGAAATGGGGGTGCATCGCGTTCAGCGCGTGCCAGCGACCGAGAAGTCGGGTCGCGTTCACACCTCTACTATTTCCGTCGCCGTTTTGCCGGTCAAAGAGGTGAGTGAGATCAAAATTAATCCAGCTGATTTAGATATTGAATTCACGCGAAGTGGTGGCGCCGGCGGGCAAAATGTTAATAAAGTGGAGACGGCGGTGCGGATAGTGCATAAACCAACTGGTCTCATGGTGCGCTGTCAAAGCGAACGAACTCAATTGCGCAATAAAGAGAAGGCCTTAGAAATTTTGGCGGCTAAGATTGAAAACCAAGAGCGTCAGGCCGAAGAAGCCAAGTACTCGGCTGAACGCAAAAGCCAAATCGGCACCGCCGACCGCTCCGAGAAAATCCGCACCTACAATTTTCTCCAAGACCGCCTTACCGACCACCGCATCAAAAAATCCTGGCACGGTCTCGAGCGCATCATGGCCGGCAACCTCGACCAAGTTTTCACCGACCTGAAAGAGGGTCTTGCTAAATAAGGTTATTTTTGTTAAACTCTTACGGTATGGTTGAAGCCGTTAAAGACCAAATTAAAGAGGATTTGGTTAAAAAAATGTTTGATTTGGGGGCGCACTTCGGCTATGGCCGGAATAGTCGCCATCCGTCGAGCAAAGCTTTTTTGTTTGGGTTAAAAAACAAGACGGTGATTATTGATTTGGAGAAAACGGCCGAGAGCTTGAATACGGCTAAGGCCTTTGCTAAAGAATTGGGCCACAACAAAAAGGCCATCATCTTTGTCGGGACAAAAACCGAAGCGCGAAAGTCAATCGCTAGCGCCGCCAATTTAGCCAATTTGCCCTATGTGACCGAGCGCTGGATCGGCGGGACGATGACCAATTTTAAAGAAATTCGCCGCCGCATCGACCGCTTGTTAACGCTTAAAGATGAGGAGGCCAAGGGCGAATTAGCCAAGTATACCAAGAAGGAGCGCGGGGTGATTGCTAAAGAAGTGGCTGACTTGGAACGCTATTTTGGCAATCTCACTGGTTTGACCAAATTACCCGGAGCGATTTTTGTGGTTGACCCGAAAAAAGAAGAAATTGCCGTCGCCGAAGCCAAGAAATTAAATATCCCGGTTATTGCTTTGGCTAATTCAGATTGTAATATTAAAGATCTGACCTATCCCATTGTTGCCAATGACGCCCAACAAAAAGTTATTGACTTTATTAGCCACGAAATTGTCGGAGCTTACAATGACGGGGTTAAAGAAGGCGATTTGGTGGCAACTGAACAATTAAAACAATGATCACAACCGAACAAATCAAAGAATTACGAGACCGGACGGGAATCTCCATTACCCAATGCAAAAAAGCGCTAAAGGATGCCACCGGCGATATTAATCAAGCACTCGCGTTTTTGAAAGAGAAAGGAACTGAAATTGCCGAAAAGAAATCCTCGCGCGAATTGCGTGCCGGCGTGGTGAGCGCTTACGTGCACGCAGGCGGTAAACTAGGCGCTTTGGTCCAAGTTCACTCGGAAACCGACTTTGTGGCCAGAAATAATGACTTCAAAATTTTCACTGATGATCTGGCCATGCAGATCGCCGCCATGAACCCAGCCGACATCGCTGAACTTTTGGCCCAACCCTTCATTAAGGATCCAGCTTTAACGATTAATGATTTAGTCAAAAATCATATTCAGAAATTTGGCGAGCGGATTGAGATTGCTCGTTTTGTTCGTTTGGACGCTAACAATTAAAACCGCCTTATGATTTATTATATCTTAGCGATAATCACGCTTATTTCACTGGCGGCTTTGCTCGCGATTTTTCGGCGGCAAATTATTATTAATCGGGGCAAAAACCTTGACTATAACGAATTAAGCCATTATGCCGTTACCAATTTAGTGATTGATTATCTGGCGTTCAAAATCGTGCGCTTTTGCCAAACCATCCTCAAAAAGTTTTATATCTTCTCTCTCCACTTTATCAAAAACTCAATGGCCGCGATCCGTTCGGCCATTGTCAAAATCGAGAAGCATTTTAATAAAATCGTTGATTCTGCCCCCGGTCCAGAGGATATTCACAAAACCGACAAAGTCTCTTTTTTCTTAAAAGAAATTAAGGAGCATAAAGAAGCGGCGATGGCCGAAATTCAAAACGAGGTCAATGAGGCGCAAAAGGAGAAGATTGAAAAATGAGCCAGCAGGAGGATTCGAACCCCCGGCCTTCGCTTTACAAAAGCGTTGCTCTACCAACTGAGCTATGCTGGCGCTTATACATTAAAGCGTATTTTGGGAGATCGGGCAATTTGTTTTTACCTCTTTTTTCGCTATAATCTATAAATGGCCGAACGAGAGAAAGCGGGACATGTTCATCCGTTGACACAAATCATTTGGGAGGCGTCAAAAATCTTTGAAGAGATGGGTTTTTCGGTAGCGCAAGGGCCGGAGCTGGAGACAGAGTTCAATAATTTTAATGCTCTAAATATTCCGGCTAATCATCCGGCGCGCGCGATGCAAGATACCTTTTGGTTAAAGCCGAGAGACGAAAACTTATTATTGCGCACTCATATGACCGCCGTGTCGCTTCGCGAGCTGGCGAAAAAACGATTGCCTTTGCGGGTAGTGTCGCCCGGCCGGGTTTTTCGCAACGAAGCGACTGACGCGACACACGAGGCGCAATTTTACCAGTTCGACGGCTTGGCGATCGATAAACCCGGCAAGATTACCCTGGCTGATTTGAAAGGGTCGCTGGAGCGTTTTTATCGGGAACTGTTCGGCCAAAAAATTGAAATGCGGCTACGAGCCAGCTTCTTTCCTTTTGTCGAGCCGGGCGTGGAGATGGATATTAAATGGGGCGATCGCTGGTTGGAAGTTTGCGGCGCCGGGATGTTGCACCCCAATGTTTTTAAAGCGGCGGGGATTAATCCGAACGATTGGCAGGGCTTGGCTTTTGGCAGCACGATTGACCGGCTAGCGATGATCAAATACGGGATCGAAGATATTCGCCATTTTTACACCGGCGATTTGCGTTTCCTTGAACAATTTTAATTTTATGCGTTTTAATTATAAAGAATTGGGAAAATATTTTGTTGAACCATTGCCGGCCGTGGACGATTTGGCTGAGGAGCTTACCGCGCATTTTTCAGAAGTTGAAGAAATAATTCCCAAAGGCGACAATGACTGGGATTTAGAAATTAAGATTTTGCCTGATCGGGCACAGGATGCTAAAACTCCGTTTGGACTAGCTCGAGAAATTAAGGCTTTGTTTCCGAAACTCAAACCAAAAGAAATCTGGTCCTTGCCTGACAAAAAAACCGCGCGACAAGAAATTATTTTTACTGTTGAGCAAATTAATAATTTACTAGGAATTGATTTAACCAAAGAACAAATCGTCGATCTTCTCAATCGAGTCAGAGTCGTGGTCGAAACTGACTTGGAGGCTAAACCTCTACTTGAAAGTTTAACTTCCAAGTCACTGGTGGCGTTAATTCCCGTTGATAGACAGGATTTAAATATCAAAGAAGACTTGGCCGATGAAGTGGCGCGTCTCTCCGGTTATGACCAAATTCCGACACGTGTTTTGACAAGCGATATTCCAGTTAGTCATAATTCGACTTTTAATTTAGCTAACCAAATTCGCGCCAAATTGGCGGGTGAAGGTTATACCGAAATTTATGGTTATACTTTTACCAACCAGGGCGAGCTGGCGGTTGAAAAACCGCTAGCTTCAGATAAGTCATATCTGCGCGATAGCTTAAGCACTGGGTTGAAGAAGATCGTGGAATTTAATCTCAATCGGATTTTGTTTGATGAAGACGAAATAAAACTTTTTGAAATCGGCGCGGTTTTTCTGGCTGATTATGAGGAAATTAGAATAGCGACTGGTGTGGGTCGTAAAAAGCCCAAGCCGACAATTGAAGTAATCGAGAAAAAATTAACTGATTTTGATTTGGGGAAGGCGTCTGATAATCTCGATTCCTTTATCAATCAGCAAGTTCATTATCGACCAGTTTCTATTTATCCGCGCATTATCCGTGACCTAGCGGTCTGGGTGCCGAATGAAATCAAAGCCGAAACAGTGTCTGAAATAATCAAAAATTCGGCTAGCGAATTATTAGTCGAGAGCCCGGTGTTGTTTGATGATTTTTCGAAAGATGGACGGAAATCGCTCGCCTTTCGTCTCGTTTTTCAATCTTCTGCCAAAACTCTCTCCGACGACGAGGCCAACACCCAGATAACTAAAGTTATTGAAGCGCTCGAAAAGCAAACTGGTTTTGAAGTAAGGAAATAAAAAAAGAAAAAACTGGGGTCGGTACGAACCTTCCCCAGAGCTATTTTGCGTCAGCGCGAGCGCCACTCGTTTAGTGTGAGGTGTCGCTGTAACTTACCAGTCGACTCCTGCCCGTGTGGGCTAAGGTTTACTACGCGATGTTATGGTAACTACGCCTTCTCCCTTCTCCTGTGTGAGATCACCCTTCGACATTGACACCCCTGTTGGGTCGATTTGGTAAGAACTTAAGACGCAGCCATATCTCGGGTCCCTCCACTTGAGTTACGCTTCTTTTCCTCGTAGAAGCAACTCGATTAACTCATCCAGACCATCAGTCTGGACTCCTCTTTAAGATTAGCACCACCTAAAAAGTCGTCAAGGGGGTAAAAGACTTGAAGTGGATAACTTGTTTTTGACCGGCTTTATGCTATAATAACCTTGTGAATAGCCCTAAAACACGTAAATACGGGGCCGATGATATCATTGTCCTCGAAGGTCTTGAGCCGGTGCGGAAGCGCCCCGGGATGTATATTGGTTCGACTGGCGAAGACGGCCTCCATCATCTCTTAGTGGAGATTTTTGATAACTCGCGCGACGAGGCGATGAACGGCTTTTGCAATGAGATTGAAGTCGCTTTATTGCCTGACGGGATAGTTCGGATTGTGGATAATGGCGCGGGCATTCCGGTTGAGATTCATAAAAAAACTAAAGTCTCGGCGCTGGAAACCGTGCTCACGGTTTTGCACGCCGGCGGTAAATTTGAGGGCGATGGTTACAAAATCTCTGGTGGTTTGCATGGGGTTGGCGCTTCAGTGGTTAATGCTCTTTCAACTTGGCTTAAGGCGGAGGTTCATCGCGATGGCGGTAAATATGCGCAGGAATACGCCCAGGGCCAGAAAAAATATAATGTTAAAAAAGTCGGAAGTTCCCAGCACCATGGCACGGTTATCACTTTTCAGCCGGATCCAACTATTTTCTCCGAAACCGTTTATAATTGGGAGCGGATCATTAACCATTTGCGCGGGCAAGCTTATTTGGTCAAGGGTTTGCGCGTCCGGGCGCTTGATGCGCGCGGCGTGAACCCAAAAATCAATCTTGATAAGATTTTTTATCTGAAGGATCTTGAGCTTGAAACGCCGTCCCAAACCTTTTATTTTGAAGGCGGACTCCTGTCGCTTATTCGTTATTACAATCGCCAAGACAAACCGCTTCATCGAGAAATTTTTTATGTTGATAAAGAGGCAAATGGAGTGATGGTGGAAGTCGCTCTCCAATATGTTGACGATATTGACGCCAAAGAAGTTAGTTTTACCAATAATACTATTACGCCCGAAGGCGGGATGCATTTAACCGGTTTTCGCACGGCCCTTACTCGCATCTTAAACGATTACGGCAAGAAAAATAATATCTTGAAGGAGAGCGAAGGGGGCTTGACTGGCGATGACGTGCGCGAAGGGCTCACGGCGGTAGTATCGGTCAAATTGCGCAATCCGCAATTCGAGGGTCAAACCAAGGCCAAATTGGGGAGCGTGGAGGCCCGCGGAGCCGTCGAGACGGTCTTTGGCGAGGCCTTTGGCGCTTATCTGGAAGAGCATCCAGACGACGCTCGGGCCATCATCAGCAAGTCGGTTTTGGCCCTTAAATCGCGCAAAGCGGCCAAAGCGGCTAAGGACAGTGTGATTCGCAAAGGGGCGCTTGAGGGTATGACTTTGCCGGGCAAGCTCGCTGATTGCCAGTCGCGTAATCCAGAGGAGTCAGAGATATTCATTGTCGAGGGCGATTCGGCCGGCGGTTCGGGCAAGCAAGGTCGCGATCGTTATACTCAAGCCGTGCTCCCGCTTAAAGGTAAAATTTTAAATGTCGAAAAAGCGCGCTTGGATAAAATGCTCGCTTTCAAAGAAATTAAATCGCTCATCATTGCCATGGGCGTGGGGATCGGCGACATGATGGATCTCTCTAAATTGCGTTATCATAAAATTATTATTGCGACCGATGCCGATGTGGACGGGGCGCATATTACCACTTTGCTCCTGACTTTCTTTTTCCGTTATTACAAACAATTGATTGATGAGGGGCGCATTTTTATCGCTCAACCGCCGTTATATAAAATCAAAAAAGGCAAGGAGATTATCTATGCCTATAGCGATGAAGAAAAAGTTAAAGTGATTAAATCGCTTGGCCCCGCCTCCGCCGAGGCTTCGGCGGGCAAGGGCAATACTGAAATAGAGGAAGTTGAAATTATGGAGGGAGAAGAGGAGGAAGGAGATGAGATGGAGACTAAAACCAAATCAAGCAGAATTTCGATCCAACGCTACAAGGGCTTGGGTGAAATGAACCCTGAAGAATTATGGGAAACGACGATGAACCCAGCCACCCGCGTCTTAAAACAAGTAATCGTGCCCGATGTCGAAGAAGCCGACAAGACCTTTGATGTCTTAATGGGCAGTGAAGTGGAACCCAGAAAGATATTTATACAGACACATGCCAAGCTAGCCAATATTGACGTCTAAGTCACTCGGCTTAGATTAATTGAAAAACCTCGCCTTAGAATTTCCCGGCGAGAAATTCTTTTTGGGACCGAGCCGAGAAAAAGCTCAGAAAGTCAAAGAGCAACTTCTCGAGATCATGAGGGAGATTTTGAAACTGGAGACAGACATTCTCTTCCTTGACACAGAGTTCCTATACATCCGAACAGGACCCCCGTGATTCCCGTGCCAGGAATTCACACCCCGTAGCCAGCCTGCTGTGCTACGGGGTTTTCGTTTGCTTATTTTTTCCCATCGCTCAGAATTTCAACGGTCGTATGAAATCTGAGCCGTAGGACAAATTACCAAAACTGCCCGGCCATTGATAGTTGGTAATTACTTTTTATTCGAGATTGGATATCGAAAGATAAGGCTATTTTCTATTTTTGATTTCGGAAAGAATTTTGGTGGTAAAATCAGCTAAAGACATTTTTTCACCTTTATTATCGAAACCTCGAGTTTCGACGGTGATCATTTTTTCGTCCACTTCTTTTTCGCCGATAACGATCAGGTAGGGAATTTTTTGCAGCTTGGCGTTGCGGATTTTTTTGCCGAGCGTTTCGTTGCTTTCGTCAAGCTCTACCCTGATATTATTTTTTTTCAATTCTTGTTCAACCGATTTTGCATAGTCCATTTGCTTTTCGCTAATCGGCAAAATTTTTACTTGCACCGGCGCCAGCCAAGTGGGGAAATTACCGGCCGAGCTCTCAATCAAGATACCAATAAATCTTTCGAGCGAGCCATAGACAACTCGATGAACCACGACCGGTGTCTTTTTGTGGCCGTCTTTGTCGGTGTACTCCAATCCAAAACGTTGAGGTAATTGGAAATCTAATTGAATCGTTCCCATTTGCCAGTCGCGACCGAGAGAATCTTTCATAATAATGTCAACTTTTGGCCCGTAAAAAGCGCCATCGCCTTCCGCGAGATAATATTTTTTACCGGATTGGTCCAGGATATTTTTTAAGGAGGATTCGGCTTTATCCCAGGTGCTTTTCTCGCCAAGAAAACTTTCCGGCCGGGTGCCGAGGCGGAAAGAATACTCTAAGTTAAAGATGCCATAAAAATTTTTACAAATGGCGAAAATATGTTCATACTCGGCGCCAATCATTTCTTCGGAAATAAAATTATGCGAATCATCCTGCTGGAATGAGCGACAACGCAAGAGGCCGTTTAAAGTGCCAGAACGTTCATAGCGATGCAGGCGGTCGGTGTCAGACAAGCGTAGGGGCAAATCTTTGTAGCTTACTTGGCGCGATTTAAAGACGAGCATGGCGTTAGGGCAATTCATTGGTTTGATACCATAAACCTCATTTTCGCCCATATCGGCAATGAACATATCCTCTTTATAATGGTCCCAATGGCCGGAAATTTTCCACAATTCGGCTTTGTTGACTAGGGGACTGGAGATTTCTTGATAGCCGAATTTTCCGTGCTCGAGGCGCCAATAATTAACCAATTCGTTGTAGAGGATTAAACCCTTGGGTAACCAATAGGGCATACCCGGCGCGGTCTCATGGAACATGAAGAGGTCCAATTCTTTGCCTAATTTTTTATGATCGCGAGCTTCGGCCAGAGCCAACATTTCCAAATACTTATCTAGTTCGCCTTTGTTGGCAAAGGCAACACCGTAGATACGGATAAGCATCTTATTTTTTTCGTTTCCTTTCCAATAAGCGCCGGCGACGCGGGTCAGGCGAAAAGCGTCGCGGGCAATTTCGCCGGTGCCGGCGACGTGAGGCCCGGCGCAAAGGTCAACCAAATCATGCGAGCGATAAATAGAAATTTTTTCGCCAGCCTTATTTAGTTCCTCAATTAATTCCAATTTGTACGACTCCTCGGCAAAAATTTTCCGCGCTTCATCGGCGCTAATTTCTTCGTGGATAAAAGCAATATTTTGACTGACCAACGAACGCATTTCTTTATCAAGGGCTAATAAATCATTTTCGGCCGGCACGATGGCGCCGAAATCAAAATCATAATAAAAGCCGTTTTCAATGGTTGGGCCAATACCCAATTTAGCTTCAGGATATTTGGCCTTAACCGCAATGGCCAATAAGTGAGCCAGCGAATGTCGGATTTTATCTAGGTTGTTTTCCATTTGATTTATCGTAACATAATTTTATAATTCTTTCACGGCCTCAATAATAATACTCGGTTCACCGTTGCGGTGAGAGATTTTGCCGCGGAGGGCGACGACTTTGTCGGGGACGAGGAGGTCGTGATATTTTTCGTAAACATCGGAAAAGGCAACGGCTTCGATATTGTCGGTAAAATCAAACATTTTAATAAAGGCCATTCGTTTATTATTTTTGGTAATAATTTCGCGCGCGGTATCGATAATTCCGCCGGCGACAACCAGCGTCTCATTAGCTAGTTCGCGATGGTGTTTAATCGTATTTTCTGGTTTATCAAATCTGTCGCGATATGGTTCAAGGGGATGGCCAGAAACATATAAGCCGAGTAATTCTTTTTCCCAGGCCAACCTAGTTGTTTGATTGGCTGATTCGGTTGGTTTCAATTTTAGAGCTGGCGGCCCGACCGTTTCCGGCATTAAACCGAAGAGCGAGGTTTGGTTAGTATTGCTATTTAACTCTTGGCGATTATAAGCTAAGGCCTCATCGATATTGCCGAGAATTTGTCCGCGTTCTATCCCCAAACTGTCAAAAGCACCAGTTTTAGCTAAGGCCTCGAGCGATTTCTTATTCAGATTTTTATGTTTGACCCGCGTGAGAAAATCAGCGAAATCTTGGTATAAGCCATTGGTCTTTCTTTCTTCAACAATAAAGTGAGCAATTTCTTCGCCTAGATTTTTGATCGTGACTAAACCGAAGCGGATTTTATCGATGCCGTCAGTATTTTTTTTCGACAATAATTCGGCGGCTTCGCTTAAACCGGCGGTGCCGAGACCTTTAATCACTGTGAAATCTTCAAAACTTTCATTAGCATCTGGTGGCAAGACGGGCAAGTTCATGCGTCGGCACTCGGTAATTATTTCGGCGATTTTTTCCGTATCGCCCGCTTCGGCCGAAAGAACGGCGGTCATATATTCGGACGGATAATTGGCCTTCAGATAACTCGTTTGGTAAGCGACCCGGCCATAACTGGCGGCATGCGCTTTGTTGAAGCCGTAAGCGGCGAAGGGTTCAATCAGCGACCAGAGCTCTTGAGCTTTTTTCTCTGATAATCCATTCTTGATTAAACCCTCGATTAGCTTCTCTTTCTGAGCCGCCATTTCTTTGGGAATCTTCTTACCCATGGCTTTGCGCAATTTGTCCGCTTCAGTCCAAGAATAACCGGCAAGATGAATCGCTGTGAGCATAACGTCGTCTTGATAAACCAGCACGCCGAAGGAGTGGTGGAGAATTGGTTCGAGCCGCGGATCAAGATATTTGATTAGCTGGGGATTATGTTTGCGCTTGATATACTCGGGGATCATTTCCATCGGGCCCGGGCGATACAGAGCCACCATCGCATTGATGTCAAAGATTGTTGTTGGCCGAAGCTCTTTGAGCCAGCGGGTCAGGCCGGCGCCGTTTAGCTGGAAGAGGCCGGTTGTCTCGCCCTTGGCGAGCATGGCAAAAGTTTTTGAGTCAGCGAGAGGGATATTATCAATATCAATTTTGATGCCGTGGACTTTTTTGATAATTTTGACAGCGTCTTCGAGAATGGAAAGATTGCGAATACCGAGAAAGTCGTATTTGAGAAGGCCAGCGTCTTCAACCGCGTGCATTTCATATTGAGTGATTGTTTTCCCCCCTTTGGGATCAAATTGAATCGGGGTGAAGTCGGTGATTTCCGATGGAGCAATAACAACGCCGGCCGCGTGAACTGAAATATGCCGAGCGCAACCCTCAATCTTTTTTGCTAGGTCAATAATCTTTTTTATATCCGGATTGTCTTTATACCGATCGGCTAGTTCGGGGATCATTTCCACGGCTCGATCAATCGTCATCGGGAAACCTTGCGAACCCATAGGAATAAGTTTGGCGATCTGGTCGCCAAGCACGTAAGGGTAACCCAAAGCTCGGGCCACATCACGCACGGCGCCTCGGGCCAGCATCGAACCAAAAGTCCCAACTTGAGCAACCTGATCTTCGCCGTATTTGCGTCTGGCGTATTCAATAACCTCATCGCGCCGTTTATCGGCAAAGTCCATGTCGATATCCGGCGGTGAGGGTCGGTCAGTATTTAAAAAACGTTCGAACGGGAGTTCGTAATAAAGAGGATCAACATTAGTAATCCCGATGATATAAGAAATTAAGGAACCAGCGGCTGAACCTCTCGTGTTGGTAAAGATACCGGTCTCATGGGCATGGTTGATTAAATCCGACACGACCAGAAAGTAGGGCGAATAACCTTTTTTACTAATCACGTCAAACTCATAATCAACCCTTTTTCTGGCTTCTTCGGCTCGGTCGGGGTTTTGTTTGAGATATTCTTGCAGACCGAGTTCGACCATTTTCTTGAGTTCTTGGTTGTAATTAGAATCAACGGGCACTGGATAATTGGGGAAATTCCATTTGCCGAGTTCCAAAATTACATTACACTGCTCGGCAATTTTCAAAGTATTCTCAATTGCTTCGGGGACTTGAGCAAAATTTTTTGCCATCTCTTCGCCGGACAGGAAAGAGAAATCCTCTTTGATATTAGTTACGCCCTTAATGTCCGACAAATCATTGCCGGTTTGAATGGAGAGTAAAGTATGATGAGCGAGCGCGTCTTCGCGCTTGAGATAATGAGTGTCTTGGGTGGCGACCAAGGGAATATTTAATTTCCGGCCTAACTCAATAATTTTAGCTGTTATTTCTTGGTGGCCTTCGATGTTAGGATGATGCATTATTTCCAGGTAATAATTATCAATGCCAAAAATATCTTGATGCTCTTTAATTATTTTCTCAGCCTGGCCTGGTTCGTAAGTTAAAACGCGAGACAATTCTCCGCCCATACAGCCGGAAAGACAAATCAAACCTTCGTGATATTCGTGTAAAAGTTCTTTATCGGCCCGCGGTTTATAATAATAACCTTCGAGGTTGGACTTGGTCACGATCTTAATTAGGTTGTGATAGCCGACTAAGTTTTTGGCAAGTAAAGTGAGATGATAACGGCGAGCGTCAATCTGCGGTTCTTTGTTAAATCGGCTTCGAGCGGCGACATATAGCTCACAACCCAAAATTGGTTTAATCCCCTCGGTTTGGCATTTTTTATAAAATTCGATCACTCCATACATATTGCCATGATCGGTAATCGCCACGGCCGGCATACCGTATTCCTTGGCTTTTTTGACCAATTGAGGGATTTTAATCAGTCCGTCAAGCAAGCTATAATGGGTATGATTATGCAGATGAACAAAAGACATAAAGTGATTATAGCAAAAAATATCAAATTCTTAATCGGGATCGATGAAACCGGGCGGGGGGCGTTAGCCGGGCCGGTGGCGGTGGGAGCGGTCAGGTGGGCGAAGGAGAATTGGCCAAAAATCAAAAAATTTTTAAAAGATTATTCGATCGGGAAGGATTCGAAAAAATTAACGCCCAAACAGAGAGATTTTTGGTTTGAGAAGATAAGGGAATTGGAAAAACAAAAATTATTAAAATCCCAAGTCACTTTTTCGAGCAATAAAATTATTGATAAAAAAGGAATCAATTTCGCGGTAAGACAGGGGATTAAGAAATGTTTGGAGAAATTAGATTGCCCCGAGGACAGTCCCTTGGGAGCAGTTCAAGGACTGTCCTCGGGGCAATC
>Ga0315286_10000348_pt1 | contig 38367 bp, 28 predicted proteins | sample YL17G10_0_MG_FD_205038 | JGI IMG/M metagenome (GOLD analysis project Ga0315286, IMG submission 205038) | Sediment microbial communities from Yellowstone Lake, YNP, Wyoming, USA - YL17G10_0 | ecosystem: Environmental > Aquatic > Freshwater > Lake > Sediment | place: USA: Wyoming | collected...
CCAGATCGACCTCACCTCCCGGGAACCGGGCTTCGCCCACCTTCGCGCCGTCCACGTACACAGTCGCGTAAGAATTCAGGCACTCGATAGAGATCGCAATGCGACGGCCCGCCCACTGGCTGGGGATCGCTATCTCCCTCTCATACCAGGCCGCCGTAATGCTGCCAAGCCTCCGATCCTTCCAACTCGGATGAGCGTGGACCGTCTGGCTGTCTTTCTGCATATAGTCGCCGATGCCGGGCCAGCACCCGGGGACTTTGAAATAGCCCCAGTTCGCCGTGGGCGTTTGATCCGCCTTGGCCTCGACCGGCTGCCACCGCCAGAGCCCGTTGATGCAAACTCGCTCGCGGGTAGGCGTCGTCTCGCGATATGCCTTGCCCAGGTCCCAAACCACCTTCACACCGGGCGGCAAAACCACGGCGGACTGCTCCGCGCCAATTGCCGAACTCACCGCCATCACAAGGAGACCGATCCAAACGTGTCGCTTCATGCTTCTCGATCCTTTCACTCACTGCTAAACAGAGTCTACGGGGCAGACGTCAGTTCGAGTATCTCCTGGCCATACGCCGGCAGAGTCACTTCGACACCCGTGGATTGCAGTTGCCGACCCGCGAAGGTCCCCAGCCGCTGCTCGCCAAACGACGCGACCACCACGTACCGGCGATCCGGTTTGACCCACGGGACGTTGATCGCCCGGCGCTCGGCGCCCCTGCCGCCGCGCACCACAACCACCGCGCCGCAGCCTTCGTCGTTCAGCTTGCCCCACCAGTGCCATTCCTCATCGCTCGGTGCGGGCACGCCGCTGAACTGGAAGTGACGGTAGATGTCCCACGATTGGTGCAGGCGATTCACCAGAGCGAAGCGTTTCTGATAATGCGCCAAGTGTTGAGCCGAGAGTGTGCTCAGGTCGCCCGAGAAGACCAGCGGCGCACCCAGCAGCCAACTGACAACCTGCCGGTCCTGGACCTCGGGGGTCAGGCTGCCCTGATGATCCTCGGTGGCTGCGCCGTAGAATTCGAGGCAATACAGCGGCAGGCCGCGATGCGAGTAGAAAATCTGCCGCGCCTGGTAGCAGGCGGCGAGCAGCTCCGCGCGAAGCTTCTGCGGGTCGATGGCGGGCGCGGTCTGGCCCGGCCTGGGGCGAGGAGCGATGCCCCGGCAGGCGTTGGGCGAGACGTGATAGCGGGCCGCGTGCTTGAGGGCCGCCAGATCGCACGGAGCGCCGGGCGTGTCCCAGTAGATCTCATGGGTCATTTCGTTCATCACTTCCGGCGCGAGGGTGCGGAGCCGGTCCTGGGCCTCCAGCAGTCCGCGCAGACCGCGCAGGAGCGATTCCTTGCGCGTGCGGCTCGGATGAGTGTCCGCCAAGTCGCCGTAGAGGATGTTGCTGAAATCCTGCTTGAAATAGGCCACCCCATAGCGTTGGTGCAGCCGGGCCAGGTCCTGGGCATAGAACTCACGCCAAGGCGTGGTGAAGCTCATCGCAATGCCGCCCAGCCGCGTGACCACCGGTAACGAGCGGGCCTCGGGCCATGCTTTCAGGTCGGGGGAATTCGCGTCGCGGAAACAGGACAGCCACAGCCCCAGCTTGAGGCCACGAGAGCGGACATAATCGGCTGTCGCCGCGAAGTCCGGGAACCTGGTCCGGTCCGGCTCCGTGCCGAGCCGGCCGCGCTGCCAGCCGTCGTCCATGAGGAACTGCACGAAGCCGGCGCGAGCGGCCAGATCGGCCTGTTGGCGGATCATCGCAGCGTTGAGGTCGGGGCCAAAGTTGGCCCAGGTGAGCCACTGGGGTGCATCGCACGGCAGCCGCTCGCCTACGATGCCGATGTGCCGCGACAAGAAACGTTGGAAGGGACCTTCGACGGTCCGGTCCAAGGGCGTCGAGCGAGCAGAGAGGGTCTGCTCCACCGGGCCGCTGAAGGCGTAGAGGAACACGGGTTCCGAGACGAACTTCTCGCCGGGCGCCAGCACCCACTCGAACATCGCGGCGTGATAGCCCATCGCCCCATTGCTTGCGATGGTCCGCAGCGCAGAGGGAATCTCGCTGGCAGCAATCACGCCGAAAGTGCCGTCGGACGACGTAAAGCCGATCATGCTCGGCTGGGCCCCGTAGCCGGCAGGCGTCAGCGGCACTCGCTCGGAAATGCTCGCAGCGAGAGCCAAGTCGTCAATCGTCAACTGCTCGATCTTGCGCCAAACGCTGCCCTCGTTGGCGATCTGGACCCACTTGCGCACGACCGGCTCATCGCGATAGACCTCATAGGCTACCGTGAGGACCAGTCCATCCAACGCATGGTCTTTTCGAGCGCGGGCACGAATGGTCAGGCGAGACACGTCGGGAGACGGCGTGCTGACTTCAGGCGTCCCGAGGGTGAAGCTTTGGGCCCATTGGCTGGCGCGGATGCGGACCGGCTCGATCCAACGAGTCATTTGGCCGAGGCTCGCGTCGTCGTAGGTGCCGGGATCGACGTGCCGGCCCGGACTGAAGGTTCTCACGCTGTCGATGGAACCGCCTTCGCCCGGCTTGAGGCCCTTGGGCCGGGCATTGGGCTCGGCGCGCGTGACGGTGACGCTCAGCTCGAACGCCGGTCCGGCCAGCATCTCATGCCCATCTGTGCGCAGACGGGTCGTGCTCAAATTGCCGTCTGCAAGATCGATCGCCCGCTCCAGGACTCCGGCCGAGATGTGCACCTGGCGGCCGGACACCTCAAACGGTTGTGCGGCGAACACCCTCGGCGATGCACACGCCAGCGTGCCCGAGACCAACCAAAGCACCAGTGACCTTCTCATACAAACACCTTCGATCACGTTCCTTCCGCATTGACGAACAGATCGTATAGTCGCCGCTTGTTTTGGGCAAGCACTATGGTAGACTGACGCACGATGTAGCCCAGCCGCCCTCGGCTGGAATCACCCCCGGGGGCGGGGGTGCCACATTGTTTATGACAGACTGAGGAGACCTCCAATGAGAGCAAGGCACTCAACCGGTTTCATCCCCCTATTGGTCGCTGTAGTGGCTTCATTTTCCACGGTGTTCCCGCAGACAACTCGAGCCGCTGAGTCTGCTGCAGGAGCAAATCTTGCCGTCGTGGCGAAACCATCCAGCTCTTATGTCTCCGGCGACACGACGGCGGCGGCCCTCCACGACGGCTACGATCCCAGAAACTCCCGCGATAACCGCCGGGGATCCTACGGCAACTGGTCCAGGACGGGCACTCAGTGGGTGCAGTATGAGTGGAGCCAGCCCATCAGCACGAGCAAGATCGACGTCTACTGGTGGGCGGATGGCCGCGGCGTGCACGCTCCCAAGGCGTGCCGACTGCTATACTGGGACGGCAATGCGTTCGTCCCGGTAGGCAACCCCTCCGGCCTGGGGGTCGCCGAAAACCAATACAATACGACGACCTTCGACGAGGTCCGCACCTCCAAGCTCAAGCTCGAAATCGACGCGGACGGCACGTTCTCGACTGGTATTCTCGAATGGAAGGTTTACGACAGCGGCAAATCGCCCGATTTCCCGCCTATGGTGACGGCGGGGGTGGACCGCGTCGTCGTGCTGGGCGGCAAGACCTACCTGGCCGGCGCGGTGAAGACACTGAGCAGCAAGGGTGATGCCGTGGCGGTGACTTGGAGCAAAGTATCCGGCCCCGGCAAGGTCACGTTCGAGAACGCCAAGGCAACGGTCACGACGGCCATCTTTTCAAAGAAAGGTGAGTACGCCCTGCAATTGACGGCGGCGAAAGGCCCCCTGAGCGCCTCCTCCACCCTGGTCGTCAAGGCAGTTCCGGCACCGCCCAAGGACCGCTTGGACGTGGTCTATACGAAGAACTACAAGATCGACAGTCCCCTGTGGAACTCGCGGGCCAAGGCCCTGATCGTGAACTGGATCCCCCATTGCATCGACCAGATCAACGACCCCAACCTCAAGCAAGGCCAAGGCGGCATCGACAATTTCATCGAAGCGGCCAAGGCCCTGCGAGGCGAAGCCCACGGGCGTCACAAAGGCTACGTGTTCTCCAATGCCTGGGTGCACCAGACGGTCGAGTCGATGAGCATCGCGCTGATGGTCGATCCGAAGGGCGATCCGGAGATCATCAAGGCCCAGGAGAAGATGAAAGCGACGCTGGAGGACTGGATCCCGAAGATCCTGACCGCCCAGGAGCCAGACGGCTACCTGCAGACAGCGTACACCTTGGCCGACCGCAATCGCTGGCCCCAGCGCTGGTCCGTGCGCAATAGGGGCGACCATGAAGGGTACGTCGCCGGTTATTTTCTGGAGTCGGCCATCAACCACTACACGTTGACCAACGGCACCGACAAGCGTCTCTACGATGCCGCCAAGAAACTGGCCGATTGCTGGGTTGCCAACCTCGGCCCAGGCAAGAAAGACTGGTATGACGGCCACCAGGAAATGGAGCAGGCCCTCGTCCGCTTCGGCCGGTTCGTGAACGACATGGAAGGCCCCGGCAGCCACGGCGACAGCTACATCAAGCTGGCCAAGTTCCTGCTCGATTCCCGCAAGGACGGCAGCGAGTACGACCAAAGCCACGTCCCAGTGCAGCAACAGTACGAGGCGGTCGGGCACGCCGTACGAGCTGCCTACAACTATTCGGGCATGGCTGACGTGGCCGCCGAGACCCACGACATCGACTATCAGAGCGCCGTCATGAGCCTCTGGGACAACATGGTCAACAAGAAGTACTACGTCACCGGCGGCATCGGCAGCGGCGAGACCGCCGAGGGCTTCGGCCCGAACTACTCGCTCCGCCAGAACGCCTACAATGAATCCTGCTCGACCTGCGGCCTGATCTTCTTCCAGTACAAGATGAACCTCGCCTACCACGACGCCAGGTACGCGGACCTGTATGAGGAGTCGCTGTACAACGCTCTGTTGGGCTCCATCGACCTGGAAGGCAAGAACTTCTACTATGACAACCCGCTGGACTCCCACGGCCCCCGCTACGCGTGGCACGTCTGTCCGTGCTGCGTTGGCAACATCCCCCGGACCCTGCTGATGATCCCCACCTGGACCTACGTCAAGGGCAAGGACGGCATCTACGTCAACCTCTTCATCGGCAGCACGATCGACATCGAAAAGGTGGCCGGCACCGACGTCCAGATGGTGCAGAAGACCGATTACCCCTGGAGCGGCAACGTCTCGATCACCGTCAATCCGAAACAGGCCGGCAAATTCACGGTCTACGTGCGCGTGCCGAACCGCACGACCAGCGAGCTCTATACCCTCACGCCGCAGGTCAGCGGCTTGAAGTCTATCTCCGTGAATGGCTCGGCCGTCTCCGCCAAAATCGCAAACGGCTACGCGGCAATTACGCGGAAATGGAAGGCCGGCGACAAGATCGACCTGGTCCTGCCGATGCAGGTCCAGAGAATCAAGGCCAGCGACAAGATCGCCGCCACAACCGGAAAGGTAGCCCTGCGCTATGGGCCGTTGCTCTACAGCGCCGAAGCTGCGGACCAGAGTCTCGACAAGGTCCTTAGCCCCGAGTCCGCGTTGACCACCGAGTGGAGGAGCGATCTGCTGGGCGGCGTGATGGTCGTCAAAAGCGCCTGGGCCGACGGCGCCGCGCTGACGGCGATCCCGAATTATGCCCGGGACAATCGCCTGCCGCAGAACAACACGGCTTCGACCCCGCCGTCACCCCGCCGCGGTCCTCGCGCGGTCAGCTCTGTCGTCTGGCTAAAGGATCGATAAGAGATTGTGTAGGGTGGGTTGAGAACCCACCCTACGATAGGCTTTTGGAACCGAGTTGGAGTCAATATGGTTCGCCAACTGCATGTTTTGCCGCTCGTGGTGGTCATTGCCATCGCCCCTCTGAAAATCTGCCTCGGTCAAGCTGCGTATCAGGTCAAGACAGCGCACCCGCGACTATTGATTGATGACGTGCGGGAGGTGGCCCGGCGGTGCGACGGCCCGCTGGCTACCGATTATGAGATCGTCAAGCAACGCGCGGACGACGCTGTAAAAAGGGGTGGCATCCAGTACGTCACCAATGCCTGGTCCATTCCTGAAGACCTGATGAACTGTGGTCTCGCCTACCTCGTCGAGCGGGAACGGGGACACAATGCCCGCCCGTACGCCGAGGTCATCATCAAGCAATGGGGCGACGGCACCCTCATCGCAAACCGCGAAGGCAGTCATTTCGGCTATCACGCCATCGCCTACGATTGGATTTGCGATGCCTTGACGCCCCAGCAGCGAGTCCAATTCGGCGACGCCCTGGGCTCCTGGCTGCGATACTTCACCGACGACCCTCGCATCCTGCTCAAATGGGGCCACTGGGAATACAACCAGACGTGGGGACCGATCCATCTGAACATCGGCAATACGCGCGATGCGATCACGCAGAAGCTGTTCATCGCACTGGCCATCTCCGGCGAAGGCACGAAGTTCGAGGCGGATGCCAAGACCTTCCTTGATTCCTGGAATCAGCGAGTTCCGGCCGAGTGCGTGCCGGCCTTCAACCGGATGGGCGGCGTCTGGTCGGAGTCCTTCGGCCATGGTGGCTACGGCCCGGTCACCGTCATCCCCTATGCCTTTCACGCGTGGCGCACGGCAACGGGCATCGACCTGTTCAAGCAGTTGAAGCCCTGGGGCTATCCCGTGGAGTCCCCCCGATGGGTGGCCTATTCGATGATGCCCCACAACGACCGCACCGCCTGGATCGACGATGGCGACGGCTCCCGACCTGCCGCGTTCGCCCGAGCGGCGCCGATGCTCCACGATGGGCTTTCGCAATGGTTTTGCGACCGGGGACAGACGTGGCTCCGTGAGCGATGGCAGCGAGCGGCATGTTACGACCCTTCGATCCAGGCAACGCCGCCGGACAGGCTGCCGCTGGGCTACCTCTTCCCCGGGGCCGGACACGTCTACATGCGGAGCGCCTGGAACGATCCCAACGCAACCTGGGCGTTCTTCGGCTGCGGCCCGCAATTCGCCGGCCACGCACGGGATGATGAAGGCCATTTCCTGATCTGTAAGCGAAGCTCGCTGGTCTCGCGCCAAGGTGGGCAGGGCCACAATGACACCGACTACTTTGCAGGTGGCTCGCTCATCTACAATATCGTGACGATCTTCGATCCCAACGAGAAGTTCCGCCGGGACAAGGGCAACGAAAACGACGGCGGCCTGTTGCGGCACGTCTACGAGAGCGGCCCTTTTCCCCGCGAGCGGGGTCACATCGTGGCCTTCGAGCACAACCAGAGCTACACCTACGCCGCCGCCGACATCACCAAGGGCTATAGCGACAAGAAGGCCCGCGAGGTGACGCGACAGTTCCTCTACCTGCGCGGCGACCGGGAGTTCTTTGTCGTGCTCGACCGCGTGGAGGCGACGCGCCCCGATCTCGCCCGGCACTTCTTTCTCCACGTCCCCACCGAACCGCAGCATCAGGACGGTTCTCTCACGTGGCTCAGCTTGCCCGAAGCTGACGGCGACAAGGCGGTCTTGTCCCACGACCGGTCGCGGATGTTCCTGCACACCCTGCTGCCCCAGAAGGCCGAGACCGTTCTGAGAGGGGGGCCGGGTAAGGAAGCGTGGGGCCATCCTCTGGAAAAGACGGCCCAATACAACCACATGACCCAAGGCCGAACGAGACCCCCGATCTGTCCCTGGCGAATTGAGGTGGGCGACACCAACAGCGGAAGCCGATCCCTGTTCCTGCACGTGTTCGAGATCACGGACGAGTCGGTGCAACGGGCGACTTCAGTCACGTTCGTAGCGCCGGCGGGAATCAACATCGCGGACCGATGGCAGGTGCGTTTCAACGCGACGGGCGAGCTCGGCGGCGCAGTCAATAACAAGCCTCTGACGACAACCATCAGGATCGAATCGCAGTATCCTCCGGAGGAGAAGTGAAACCATGAATCGTCGCGAATTCATCAAGGACTTCGGCCTGGTGACGCTATCGCCGGTGGCCGGCAACCTGCTCGGTGCGTCCGATGCCGACCCGACTCGGGATTGGCTCGCCCGGTGGGAGAAGAACATCCTCGGCGCCGCAAGCAGACGTTACTGCGACAAGGAAATGGGCGAAGAACTCGGCTGGCTCGTCAGCCCGTTTCTCAACGGCTTCTATTATGGGTATCTGGCAACCCGCGACCCGAAGTGGGTCGAGATGCTGATCGATTGGACGGATTCCTGCATCCGGCGCGGCGTCAAGGAGCCGGATGGCTTCCTCGGCTGGCCCAAAAGCGGCACGGGAGGCACCATCGAAGAAGGCTTTTACTCCGATAGCCTACTGGGAGAGGCAATGGCTCTGCGCCCGACCGTGTTGATGGCGGATGAGATTCTCAAAACGCCCGCACTCAAAGACAAGTTCGGCCCGCAGGCCCAGGAGTACCTCAAGCTGGCCGAACAGGTCTTCGAGAAGTGGGACTCGCGCGGCTGCTGGCGCGAGGTCCCGGACGGCGGGCTGTGGGTGGTTCCCCTTTTCGGCATCGACTCGAAGACCGGCAACTGGACCGAGGGCTACGCCCGGCGCAGCACCGACGGGTTCTCCAATCCCGACAACAAGGAGAACCACGTCGCCCGCTGGCTCCTGGTGATGTACGACGTGACGAAAAAGCCCGTCTACCGTGAGCGGGCGGAGAAATGGTTCCGGCTGATGAAATCGCGCATGAAGACACGCGAGGATGGCAAATACTCCGTCTGGAACTACTGGGACCCCGCCGGGCCGTGGGACTACAAAGCCAACGGTACACCCAAGCACTGGGTCGGCGTCCACCCGAACGGCGGCTATTACGGCATCGACGTCGAGGCCATCGTCACGGCCTTCGAGCATGGGCTCGTCTTCACGAAGGAGGACATCCAGCGGCTCATCGCCACGAACCGCGACTTCATGTGGAACCAGCAAGTGGCCGGGGCCAAGTTCCAGCGAATCGACGGCGGGAGCGCCGACCCGCGATGGAGGAACTCGCCTGGTGTGCTCTGGACATCGCTGGTTCCCTATGACGAGACGCTGCGCAAGGTCTTCCTGGCCAACCACAATCCATCCGGCTGGGGCGGCCTGTCCGCCACGCCCTGGTTTCTCGCGCGCGAACGGGCACGGTCCACCGGCACACTGTAGGCAAGAGGATTCCCAACTTACATGCTCGGCGTAGGAAACAAACAACGGGAGGCATCGTCAAGGCCGAAGGCCTTGGCGATAGTCTAATCCATAGGCTATCAAGCCATCGCCAAGCTGCGCTTGACGATGCCACCCATCATAGACAAGAAGGAGTGGGCTTATGAAGACTCAAGTTGGTTTGAACCGCCGTCAACTTCTCCAGACAGCCGCACTCGCGGCCTCCGGACTGTCACTGCCGGCAACGGCAGCGCAGCCACCGTCACGTGCCCAAGGCAAGCCCAAAGTCGGGTGCCTGAGCTGGTGCTTTCACAGTCTGGGCCCCGCCGCCGACCCGGAGCCGGCCCTCGACATCATCGGGGGCCTGGGCTTCGACGGCGTCGAGCTGATCGTGACCGCACGCAGAGACCTCAAGGACTTCTGGACGGACGCCAAGATCGACCGGCTCAACCAGAAGCTCCAGCGGAACAAACTGCGTGTCTCGCAGTTCGCCGCGTTCCAGCCGGTGGTCGAGGACCTGTCGAGCACGGAACCGGCGGCCCGCGAGCAGGCATTGAGCTACTTCGAGGCGGCGTGTCGAATCGGCAAGAAGCTGGGTGCGCCGATCATGAATATCGTGGCGCCCTGGGCCCGCGAGTTGAAAGGGCCGACGGAGTATCTGCCCCGTTACTACGAGATCGAGAAGCCCAAGCCCGGCCAGAAATACCACATCGACATCGCCGAGGGATTCGATTGGGACCGGGTGTGGAACGCATACGTGGAAACCACCAAGGCCTGCCTGGCGCGGGCCAAGGCGCACGGCCTGAAGTTCTCCATCGAGCAGCACACGCATTGCCTGGTCCCGGATGCCGCGTCGTTCCTGCGGCTGTGGGACCAGATCCGCGATGACGATCTGGGCTACAACATGGACGCGGGCTGGACGCTGCTCCAGCGCGAATACCCGCCGGTCGCAATTCACAAGATTGGTAGGCACCTGATGAACGTGCACATGCGCGACATCGACGGCGTGATGCGGCAGTTCCCGGCATTCGGCCGGGGCGTGATGGATGTCCAGGCGATCGTCACAGCACTGAAGAACGTCGGCTTCAACGGCTTCGCCTCCATCGAGCAGGACGGACATCCCGGCGACCCCGACATCCGGGACACCTGCCGCGACTACCTGCGGATCATGCGGGAGTCTGGCATTTCGTAGGTCTCGTTACTATGGCGGCAGGAGATTGCCTCGTTGCTTTGCTCCTCGCAATAACATAGACAACCACTGGATGTCATTGCGAGCGAAGCGCGGCAATCTATAACCGAACGATTTCTGAAAGGCGGTAGGCGTATGAGACGCCGTAGGTTCTTCTCAGCCCTGAAATGCCTGGCCCTGATGCTGTCGGTGTTGACATCTTCCAACTACGGGGCAGGCCAATCGTCAATCCGCAATTGGGAGCCCCTCGGCCTGTCCGGCGGAGGCGGCATGTTTGCTCCCGCGATCTCGCCGGCCGACCCCAACCTGATGATGCTCAACTGCGACATGAGTGCCGCCTACATCTCCGAGGATGGCGGCCACAACTGGCGGATGATCCACCAGGGGCAGTTGCGTACCGACACGCAATGCCGGCCGGGCTTTCACCCGTCCGATTCCAATGTGATCTACGCCTCTTCCAGCGGCCGGCTGAAGGTCAGCCGCGACCGGGGCCGGACCTTCACAAACATCGGCGACCTCAAGGATTCCTTGTCCGGCGAAATCGCGATCAATCCCTCCGACCCGAGCCTCATGCTCGTCGGCACACGCAGCGGCCAGTGCCGGCTGTCGCACGATGCGGGCGTTACCTGGACCGCCTGTCCGGGTCCGCAAGGTCAGGTGATCGGGTTCCATTTCGACCGCACGAGCAATGGCCGCACGATGTTCGCCGCCACGGCCACAGGTATCTGGCGCAGCGATGACGGTGGGAGAACCTGGGCGGAGAAGACCGAGGGCCTGCCTTGGAAAGAGATCAAGGGATTCGCTGGCGGCTCCGATTCGGCCGGCAGCATCATGCTCTACTGCACCGTCACCAGCAAACTGGACACCGGCGTCTTGCGCGGGGGTGTCTACCGCTCCCGCGATCGCGGCGAAACTTGGCAATCGGCGATGGGCCGGGGCATCAATGTGGACACGATGAAGGCCGACCAGTGGTCCTACGGCGTTATCGCCCAGTACAAGCAGGTCCTGGCCACCGACGCCAAGCCACTGACCGTGTGCGTCACGAATACAAGCACCGGCTTTCATCCTCCTCACCATGAGACCGTCTATCGCAGCGACGACGGCGGCGACACCTGGCGCGCCACCTTCTTCCAGGACCCGCGTTTCAAAGAGTACAACGTGGCTCCCAACTACGTCACCGCCTCCGCGGGACAGTCGTTCAAGGGAGGCGAAACGCCCTTCGGCGCCGCCATCTGCAACAGCGACCCCGACCGATTGATCCTGGTGTGGAGTCAGTCCTACATCACCCATAATGGCGGCAACACGTGGTTCAACGGCGACACCTATCCCGCCCCCGGCCAGCAGCCCAAGCCGGGCAGCGCGCGGGCCTGCACCGGCCTGGTGGTCACCACGACGTGGAACTACTATATCGACCCCTTCGAGGCCAACCGCCACTACATCGCCTATACGGACATCGGCTTCGCCCGGTCCATCGACAGCGGCAAAACGTGGATCTGGTGGGACAAGAACACCTGGGCGCCGTGGCGAAACACCTGCTACGAGATCGCGTTCGATCCCGAAATCCCGGGCAAGATGTGGGGCGGGTTCTCCGACGTGCACGACATCCCCAATGACAACATCATCTCCGAGCGTCACGGCCACAACGGTCCCGGCGGCGTCTGCATCTCGCGCGACTTCGGTGCCTCCTGGAAGCCGCAAGCCCAGGGTCTGCCGCTGCGGCCGGTGACCTCCATCGTGCTCGACCCCCGCAGCCCCAAGAACGCCCGCACGCTCTACGCCAGCGTCTTCCTGGAAGGCGTGTACAAATCGGCCGACGACGGCAAGACCTGGACGCTAAAGAAGAACGGCCTGGGCCACCCGCTGAACATGCGCGTCTCCCGCGTGATCCTGCACAAGGATGGAACACTCTTTGCGATGATTTGCGCCATGCGGCCCGCCCAGGGCAAGCCACTCATGAGCGAAGGAGTCGGGCTGTACCGGTCCAGAGACGGCGCCGAGACCTGGGAGAAGGTCAACGCCTCGCAGCTTTTCCTCTATCCCAAAGACTTCTCAGTCCACCCGCAAAACAGCAGCATCATCCTGGTAGGCGTCTGCGACGCGGGCGGGGGCGATCAGTCCGGCGGCCTGTGGCGCACGACAAACGCCGGTCGGGCGTGGCAACTCATCGGCCGCCAGGCCCGACAAACCTTCGGCGGCTACTTCCACCCGAAGCACGATGGTTGGATCTACATGACGCTCACCGAGGGCGCCCCCGGCGCCGGTCTGTGGCTCTCGCAAGACAACGGCCAAACCTGGCAGCCGTTCGACGACCTCCCGTTCTCGAATATCCAGCGCGTAACCTTCGACCCATCCGACGAAAGCCTGCTCTACGTCACCACCTTCGGCGGCAGCATCTGGCGCGGCCCCGCCGTGCCGCACCAGGAATGAGGGTTGTGTTAAAGGCGTCTGATGCAATGAAGAGTATTCAAGGACCGGCTCTGTCTCCTTGTCATTCCCGCGTAGGCGGGAATCCAGACACGCCGCGGCTTTCCTGGACCCCTGCCTGCGCAGGGGTGACAAGAGGGGCTTTGCGTGCCGTTCATCCTGTTTCTGTACAGAGATAGAGATTGGTGTTGCGAATCACGCGGTATCAGGTGAGAATTGCACACGGAGCGTTTTCTTCATGTTGTTGTGTTAGGGATTCGGTGAAGGATGGCACCGCAGAAGACGAGATTCAAGTGGTACTGGCTTCTTGACACCCCGCCCTTGGCGACAGTCATTGTGGCAACATGGTTCATAGTGAGACTGCTCGACCTCGATGCTGACCTTGAATTCATGATCACGTTCTCCATAGCGGTTGTGTGCGCGATCGGAATGATAGGCGGAGTCGTATTGCTCCCCAGATGCCTTGGTTCGGACAGGGTTGAGTCTCCCTCATGGTTCAGACTGTTGAGCCTCTCCGTCTTTGTAGTGGTGCTATTGGCTTTTATCCTGCTTCGGAGACATTGATATCGCGGATCGGTCCGGGCAGAGTTCATCCGCCAAGGGCGTTCAAGGTCTTCTGGCGGTTTGTCATCGCGATAGACTTATTGGTGGCCCTGGCATGCATAGTCCTTTCGGAGCTGCGCCCGGAGATACTAGGATGAGGATAGCTGTGGACGTACCCTGAATGAGAATCCACTGATCGTCGAAAGGAGCTTGTGAGATATGTCTAAGAGGAAGCTGGCCAGTTGCGGGATAGTCCTGTTGGTAGCCCTTGTGCTGCTGACTGCAATAGGTCATTTCTTCTGGACAAGAGGGGTCTACGTAAGCATTACCAACAACACGCAGGACACTCTCAAACATATGAATATAGTCTACCGGAGCGGCGTTATTCACATTGCGGAGTTGGAACCAAAGACGTCCTGTGGCCGGTACGTGAATCCTACCTGCGAATCGGACTTGACATTAGAGTGGCTCGATTCCTCCGGGGCAAAGCATTCTCACGGGGTCGATACATATCTCGACCCCAATTACGCAGGAAGCGTCAAGATCACATTGAAGCCCGACAATAAAATATCCGTGACTCAGAAGGTGAGAGTAGGGCTGATATGGAGGGGCCCAGGAGAACGCACCTACTCTCTACAAGGCGATACGAATGGTATACGCTAGAAGGAGGCAAACCGGATGGCTGACCGCCGGACTATCTTGCGTTCATCCAAACCTCAGCCGCGCGTCTCGCGGCGAGCAGTTCTGAAAGGCTCGGCCGCCGCAGTGTTAGGAGCGGTGACGCTGTCATCGGCACGCGGCATGGCCGTCGGGCAAACTGCGCCCGGTGCGTCGAGCGGCCCGCAACCAAAAGGCAAGGTCATCGACTGTCACGCGCACTTGAATCATCACAGCCGCGCGACGTGGGAGGCGGACGACCGCAAGCTCATTGAGGCGGCAGACAAATTGGGAATCGACCAACTGTGCTGCTCGACCCTCACGCCGCACTGGCCGGCAAGCCTCGACGGCTTTCGGGAGTGCAACCAGTGGACGGCTGAGGGGATGCAGCGGTTCCCCGGCCGGGTGCTCGGCTACTGCTACGTCAATCCCGGCTACGGCCGGGAGGCGTTGGAGGAAATCCGCCGCTACGTGGGCGACCACGGGTTCATGGGCATCAAGCTCTACAACGAGTACACCTGCACCGAGCCGGTGGTTTTTCCCATCGTGGAGCTGGCGATCGAGTTGGGCGTGCCGATCCTGCACCACGCAAGCCACTCCCACTACTTCGTGGAGGACCAGCCGCGTCTGACCGACAGCGGACATCTCGCGGAGCTGGCCCGCCGCTACCCCGAGGCCATGCTGATCTGCGCCCACATCTCCGGCGGCGGCGATTGGGAGTGGACGGTCAAGGCCGCACGCCACGCGCCGAACGTCTTCCTCGACACCAGCGGCAGCGTCACGGACGCCGACTCCGTGGACCTGGCGGTCGCCGTGGCTGGCGCGGATCGCGTTGTGTTCGGCTGCGACTCGTCCATGACGGCGGGGGTCGGCAAGATTCGCGGGGCGGATCTGAGCGCACAGGACAAAGCCAAAATCCTGGGCGGGAACATGATGAGGCTCCTCGGGAGGCGAAAATCATGATTATTGACGTCAATGCCTATCTCGGCCATTTTGCGTTCCGGCGGCTGCGGCACAACACCGCCGATTCGCTGCTGGCGCTCATGGACGCTAAGAAGATCGACAAAGCGGTCGTCTCCAGCGCCGCCGCCATCACCTACCGCAACGCCCAGGCGGGCAATGAGGAGGTGGCGGACCAGATCAAGGGCCATCGCGACCGGCTGATTCCATTCGCGGTCATCAATCCGTTCTACGCCGGCTGGCAGGACGATCTGAAGATCTGCCACGAGGAATTCGGCATGACGGGCCTGCGCCTCTATCCCAAGTGGCACAACTACAGCCTCTCCAGCCCGTCCTGCCGGGAGCTGGTCAGGGCCGCGACGGAGCGGGGCATGGTCATCTCCATCCCCATCCGCGTGGAGGACAACCGCGAGCGAAGCTGGCTGCTGAACATCCCCGACGTGCCGCTGGAGGAGGTCGTTGAGCTGGTGAAAGCCCACCCAAAGTCGCGTTTCCTCCTGCTCAACGGCCTCGGCTACACCGGCTCCCCGCTGGGGCGAAAGAACAACGGCCTGCCGTCCAATTATGCCATCGAGCTATCCCGCCTGAGTGCCCTGCTGGCGAACGAGCTTGGCCAGCTCATCGCGAACCTGGGCGCTGACCGGCTGATGTTCGGGACCGGGATGCCCTTCAACTATCCCGATCCCGCGTTGATAAAAGTGGAAGTGCTGGACGCCAGCGAGTCGGACAAAGAGAAAATCCGCTGGCAAAACGCAGCGAGCTGGTTGCGATTGTAGGGTGTGCCGTGCACACCTTCTCCATCTGAAAAGGAGTTGGATGCAGACAGCGGTTCCCGTTTCTGATGGTTTTCCCGCCGACCTTGTTGACCTGCGCGACATGTGATGCTATGATCATCATAGTTCAAGTATTGCATGGAGAGCCATGATGAGCCGGTTTCCTTGCCCCTACCTGACGGGTGAAGTCGAACTGACTGAGGAACGGGAGCGTCACATTGCCGAACGACATCCCGATCTGCTGCCGGAACACCGGAAACAACTAATCGAGACCGTGGCCGCCCCTGACCAAGTCCGAAGAAGCATGCGGTTCGGGAATGCCAGACTCTTCTCCCGATGGTATACGGATGTGAAGAAGGGCAAGTATGTGGTAGTGGTTGTGGTCGGCGAGCCGGACGCGACGAGCCGCCACTGGATCATCACGGCCTATCTGACGAGTAGACTTGTCGAAGGAGAAGTCGAATGGAAGCGAAGTTGACATTCAAGTACGACCGGGAGGCCGACATCCTCCACATCGACAAGTGCCCGCCTTACGCGAAGCAGGAATCGGAGGAACTGCCGGACGAGATCATCGCGCGGCTCAATCCCGACACGGGCGAGGTCGAGAGCCTGGAGGTGTTGTTCTTCTCGACGCGGCTCCTGCGAACAGATCTCTTCGAACTGCCGGTCAGTGCCGACCTGCGCCTCACAGGCACGGGGGGCGGTTAGCCAAGCCATGAACAAAGTAGTGCAGACGGCTTTCCGTAACACCGTCGAGTTCTTTCGATCAGAGGTCGAGTTGATGCCACTGAGTCGATGGAATGAATCGGTATTACGCTCTTATTTCTGCCGTTTCCTTGCGGCGACATATCCGCAAGTCGAGCAGTATGTCGAGTGTGACAAAATAGACCTCGTGCTCAGGCAACCGCCGCAGGTCGCATTCATTGAGTTCAAGTTCTACAGACACCCTCGCCGGTATGATCCATACGACGCAAGGCCACGCGGTTACAAGGGCGGCCCCGGACGAAAGAACATGGGCGAGTTTCAGGCGTGCATCGATCAGCTTTATGAGCGTCCCTCGGCACCAAACCTGTCGAAGTACGTCATTCTCGTTTACGCGGATCCAACAGACGGCAGCAGACCAAATTGCAGGTTCTCCCACTACTACGACGATTATCACCACCTGCGTGACGGTGTCTCGCTCCGGCGGATAGAGTGCAGCGCACCAATCGAAACCACCGAGGCCCTCGTGCGGGCACAGTTGTATGAAGTCGCTTGATGCATCAGAAGCGCGCGGGAGACGCGATGAAGAACGTCGAGGGGATCAAACAATACAAGGAAAGGAGGATCATTGAGTTATGCGATTCGGATTGATGGTTTCTCTGGTCATGGGGATGTGCGGGGTGGGGGCGGCGGTGGGGGCGGATAAGCCGTTAGTGGTTGAAATTTGGCCGGGGAAGGCTCCGGAGGAAACAGGCAGCATCGGTGAGGAGATGGTCCGGATGTCGCCGAAGCTGGACCGCAAGCAGGTCGAGGTCACCGAGCAGGCCCGGCTGGTGACCAACGTCACCAAGCCGAGCCTCACGATCTATCGGCCGGCGAAGGACAAGGACACCGGGACCGCCGTGCTGATCTGCCCCGGGGGCGGCTATTGGGACCTCTACTGGCAACTGGAAGGCGAGGAAGTGGCCGCGTGGCTGAACTCGATCGGCGCCACCGGCATCATCCTCAAGTACCGTGTGCCGCGACGGCCCGATGAGATCAAGGGCGAGCCGGCCCGGCGCCCGCTCCAGGATGCGCAGCGAGCCGTCCGGTTGGTGCGGAGCAAAGCCGCTGAGTGGGGCATTCAGCCGCAGCAGATCGGCATGGTGGGTTTCTCCGCCGGCGGTCATTTGGCTATTGCGACGGCGACGAGCTTCGATCAGCGGACCTACGAGCCAGTCGATGACGTGGACAAAATCAGTTGCCGGCCCGACTTCGCCATCGGGGTCTATTCAGGCTACCTCAAGGTGAAGGACAAGGACGAGATCGCTCCCGGCCTGCGCATCCCGGCGGGGACCCCTCCGGTCTTCCTCGCGCACGGCGGGGCCGACATCATCAGCCCGCCGGAGCACAGTGTATTGATGTACCTCGCACTGAAGAAGGCCGGAATTCCGGCGGAACTGCACATCTACGCCACCGCCGCCCACGACTTCGGTGTCCGCCCGAGCGACCATCCGTGCTCCACGTGGACGCAGGCCTGTGCCAACTGGCTGCGGCATCAAGGCTTCCTCAAGCCGCCCGCGCCGCTGCCATAGGTCAGAAGACTTCTTTCGCTTGTTGAGGGGAGTCTGTCACGCCGATATCGACGCTCAGAAGCTGTCGGCGACGACCTCGAAATACGCCTGCGGGTGTTTGCAGACGGGGCAGATCGGCACCGCCTTCTCGCCCTCGTGGGTGAATCCGCACTCGCGGCAACGCCATCGCACACGCTGCGGCTTGGTGAAAACTCGGCCGGACTGGAAGTTCTCCAGCAACCTTTTGTACCGCTCTTCGTGCTCCTTCTCGATCTTCGCCAGGCCGTCGAACAGGCGGGCGATCTCGTCGAAGCCTTCCTGCCTCGCGACCTTCGCCATGCCGGGGTACATGCTGGTCCACTCGTGATTCTCGCCCCCGGCCGCCTCCTTCAGATTGGCGGCCGTGTCGCCGATGCCTGCCAGCAGCTTCAGGTGCAGCTTGGCGTGCTCCTTCTCCTGGTCGGCCGTCTCCAGAAAGATGGCGGCGATCTGCTCGTAGCCCTCTTTCTTGGCTGCGGAGGCGAAGTAGGTGTATTTGTTGCGGGCCTGGGATTCGCCTGCAAACGCGTCCTTGAGGTTCTGCTCGGTCCTGCTGCCCTTCAGTTCAGCCATAGTCTTCTCCAACCTGTCGCGGTCATGCGTCTTCGTGGCAATTGCGTACTCGACCAGGCAATGATGCTATCTTTCCTCCCTTTGTGACGCAAGTGCCGCGTGACGGATGAGGCGGAGTCATGGAGAGCAGATCAAGGGAAAGATACTTGACCGCAGACCCGCAAACGCCAGGATCGTGGGACGTTCGACGGCCCGCCCGAGCGGAAAGGTAATGCCCCCGGAGTGTTGCGTCACTCGCCGCCGATGCCGGCGAAGGTGGGTTGGTAGCCGTTTCCCGAATTGCAGGTCAACGTCGTGACGGCCGGGCTGCTCGGGGCATCGGGGCGGGTGGAATTCGCCGCCGTGCAGGTGATCACAAAGCTGGTTTGACCGTTGAACGCGGAAGCCGAGGTGATCGCATAGGCCCCATGCGAGAAATATGTGCCGTCCAGATCGCCGTCCGGGATTCCGATCTCCTCGAAGCCCGGGGCGCCCAAGAAGTTGTCCTTCTCGCTGCCGTAGAAGCGCAGGGCGGAGGCAATCGTTCCCATGGCCATCTTGGCCTCCGACCATTTGGACGCGTCGGTGCGCCCCTTCATCAATGGGACCGCCATGGCGCTCAGCACGCCCACGATCAGAACGACCACCAGGAGCTCAAGTGCCGTGAATCCTCTACGGGCCTCGTCCATTTCTGAATCCGCTGCCTAGATCTTTGCGATTCGCAGGTTCGGGACACACCATCAAGAGCGTCTCCCCTATCAGAGTATACAACAGATTCTATCGGCTGATTCGGGGCGCGCCTTAAGCAGCCAGGGACAGCCAATATCGGACGTTGGCGATTTACATCCTCGTCTGCACCGGCGATTTCACGTCGCGCGCGGATGCCGGGATGCGTTATCGGGTTCTGCCGCGGATGTTATTCTTGCGGAAATCGCACGGGGCAGAGCGATGGCGATCACGCCCAAAACCACCATAAGCGGACCTTCCAGCGCGATCCAGAGCGCAGGCAATCCAAGACTCGCGTCGAGGACCGTGATCTCTATCCCAGGGTCCAGGGTTTGCGGTACTCGTATTGAAGCAGCTTGTTGGCCTGCTTGTTGTTCGTGATGCGCTCGGCCTTGGGGTCCCAGTCAATGCGGGACTTCGTAGCCAACGCGATGTTGGCCAACAAGGCGAACGTCGTCGAGCGGTGCCCCGTCTCAATATCGCAATGGGGCTTCTGCCGCGACTTCACGCAGTCGAGGAAGTTCCGGATGTGCAGGACCGTCAGGTCCGTCCCTTTGCCCCCCGGCTTCTCCTCGGCTTTGATGCGCGGTTTCGACGGCTGGAATTGTCCGCCCGGCGAAGCGACCACCTTGTACCCGCCCCCTTCCGAGCCCGAGTACAGGTTGCCGAGAGTGCCGCGGAATTCGACCTCGCCGTATTCGAGGGGAGCGATCCCGTTCGCTTCGTACTGCCCAAAGACGAGGAGCACGCCGGAAGGCATCTCGAATATCACCTCCATCGTGTCCGGGATCGTGCGGTCGTCGTCCACGGCAAACCGGCCGCCGTGAGCGGAGATCGAGACGGGCGCCTCCTCATTCAACACCCAGCGGATCGCATCGAAGTAGTGAACGCCCCAGTTGCCCACCTGCGACGAATATGCCTCCCACCACCGGAACTTGTACTGCGCGATGTTGTCCTTGTACGGCCGCATCGGGCGGGGGCCGAGCCACATGTCCCAATCCAGCTCCTTCGGCGGGGCCTTGTCGGGGTACTTCCCAATGCCGCCAGGGGACATATTGCTGACGCGATAGGCCCGGGCGACCGTGACCTTGCCGATCTTACCCCCCTGCATCTCTTTGGCCAGCTCGGCGTACATCTGGGACGACCGGCGGTGCAGGCCCACCTGGACCACGCGGTTGTACTTCGTCACGGCCTCGACCATCTTGCGCCCTTCGTGGATGGTCATGGACAGAGGCTTCTCCACGTAGACATCCTTGCCCGCCTGGCAGGCCGCGATCATTTGAATGGCGTGCCAGTGGTCGGGAGTGGCGATGACCACCGCGTCGATATCCTTGCGGTCGAGCACGCGACGGAAATCCTTGTACCGGGCGACCTCGCCGGGGAATCTCTCGCCCATCTTCGGCACCCGCTCGCCGATGGAGTCGATCACATCCTTGCCGACCTGGCCGTAATCCCGGGCCAAATAGGGCTCATAAACATCGCACAAGGCAACGATCCGGGCGTCGTCCTGTGCCATGAATCCCTGAAGCAACTGGCTCCCGCGGTTTCCCACGCCGATGAAACCGACTCGAATCTTCTCATTGGCGCCCCGAACGGGGCGCATTGCGGGCGTGCCCAGGAGATTCAGGCCCAGGGCCATACCGGCCGTGGTGGCGGTCGAATTGCGGAGAAACTGGCGCCGGGTGGTCTTACGGGGATCGGCAGTCATGTCATTACCTCCAAAGAATGGGCGATATAAGGTTCGAACCTATGACCTCACGGGTGTGATCGTAACACACTACTGTTTCGGAAATCACCCTTTTCTTGCCACGCATCAACCATATTCCTCATTACTGCATGATATATGAAGACTTGCGACGCAGCATCTTTTCCCGTTTTTTCGCGCATACATGGCCTCTGCCAACCGGGTCCTGAACGAAATCCTGGAGGTGCGAAGAAGTGAGTGACGCAAGATGGCAGGACTGGAGTTGAACCGGCGACACACGAATTTTCAGTCCGTTCGGGTGCTTTGTAAGTCCTTGCGGCAAAACGATTAACGATTGCAAAATAACGACTTAGGAGATCAGGTGTAGATCAGCCGAAGGCCGGACGTACCTGTCTGGCGCGCACTTTGGCGCGCGCCTGATCGCCGAAGCTGGTAAGACTGGTCCTGTTTTCAGAGCCGTCCAGAATCAACGCAGCGCACGTGTCAGTACAGGGCGTTAGTCTCCCCAAGTCGCATTGAGGGGACTTTCACCCGACTGTGTCGTGTCGACCGTCTGCTTCCCACTGCTATCCTATGTGCCATCTTCTCCCCCGTTTCCCAGTTAAGGCCCAAACTGGTGAAAAGCGCCGAAAAGGGGGCCACCTAAGCCACAAATGGTAGCGTCCGATATGATGCTGTCAACAGGATCCTCCCCGCTCACCACTGAGGGGGAGCAGCCTGGGAATGCCTATTCCTGCTCTTCCTTCCCCTTCTCCAGACTCGACTTGAGCCGATAGCTGTCGCCCACGATCTCCAGGATGTGCACATGGTGCGTCAGCCGGTCGAGGGGAAAGAGACGATGGGGAGTGAACTCGGCATCTTTGTAGCTCGGCCAGAAATCGAGGCGGCGGGCCACTTCGTTCCGCAACCACAGTTGGCGGGTGCGCGCCTTGTTGCCCATAGTGGCCGTGAGAATGCAGTATTCGATCGGGGCGCTATCAGGCTCCCGGTGCAAGGTCAGTTCCAGTTCGTCCGGAGCGTCGCTACGCTGGGTCAAGGTCAAGCCAACATGCGCGCCATTCTCGAAGCGCTCGACCGCAACGTCAATGGTCAGACACTTTGCTCCCGTATCAAGCCGCGTCAGACACCCGGCCGGCAGCTCCGTCGTCGGCCCGACGGGAGTCCCCGGATCCCGGGCCCAGAGACGCTTGCCCCGCATGCCATCGAGTTCACTCCACTCGAGCTCGCTGAATCTTCTACGACCCGACACGACCGGTTCGATGGCGATGAGATTGACGAGGTCGTCGTCGCCGTTCGGCAGCACCGGATAGCGCAGGCGGATGAGACCGCGGGGGCCGGAAGAGGGACCGGTAGAGCCGCTAACGATCGACGATTGGATTGACAAAGGCTTCGACGACGACTGGCTCCCTTTGCCGGACCCGCCGGACCTACCGCCCCTGCTCCTGAATCTCATGCCGTTTGGCGCTCATGTCCGGTAATGTAGGCAAGTTACAAGCCGGGCGCCAGAACAAAATGGGAAATATTCAAAAGAACTCCTTTCCCGCCTCCCCTTACCGCGAATCTCTACGCAAACCGTGTGCCGAACAGGATTGATGGCGTCCCCAGATATCCCCATCTTTTTCATAAGCTCTTTCCAAAAAGTCGCTTATGAACTGAGCATTCTTGCCGGATTGGCAGATATCCTCAACGTGACAGCCAAGTTCACGGACGCCGACACCCACGAGTGGAACGGCACTGTTTCCGTCAAGAAGGGACGCAGAGTAAAAATTTCCTTACTGTCGCACCGCCGTGGCTCCCGGCCATAAAACTTCCTAAACGTACGTGAGGACATGGCCCTGAGCGCATAATTAGTGCGAAAGATGTCAACCGGAGGACTATCATGGATGGACGCAAAGCCAAGGGATTCACGGCACTGGAACCACGCGTAAGAGTTGCTGCAGGGAGACTAACGTATGGCACGCATTTCTACATGCGCGCCCTCCTCCTGCTCGTCATGCCGGCCCTGCTGTCTCAGCCTGGCTGTCGAGAGCAGATGCATGGACAGGGCGCCGCTGTCCCTGCATTGAAGACGGATACAACGGCCAACGACGCAGAGCTTGACAGGGCCCTGGCGGCCGAGCCGAGGCAGCCACCCGCCGCAAGAAAAGGGCCGGCCATCGCCTTCGAAAAGCTCGTATACGATTTCGGCCAGGTCGGTCCCGGAACGAGCCATACGGGTCGTCTGGAGTTTGTCAACTCGGGAAGCAACCGGCTGGAGATCACCGAGGTCAAGGGATGCTGCGGCGTCGTCCCGAAACTCGCCGATAATAAGAAGGAATATGGTCCTGGCGAGCGCGGGACCCTGGAACTCCAGTATAGTGCGGCTTCGCGTCCCGAGCCGGTGGTGCGTCAGATCTATGTCAGTTCCAACGACCCTGCCCACCGTCGCATGGAGCTGACGATCAAGGCCAACATCGTCTCCAAGGTCGCCTATGAGCCCACCACCGTGCAGTTGTCGCTCCTGGAGGAGAACGGCGTCCCTCCGACCCTCACGCTCACCAGCACCGACGGCACGCCCTTCTCCATTGCGTCGATTACGTCGTCGGAATCGCTGCATCACGGCCCGCGTAGACCCCGCGGTGAAAGCAACGACCTTCGTCGTGCCCCTGGAGGTGGACGCGGACAAACTGGGGAGCCGCACCTCCGGTCTCATCGGTCTGGTGCTGACCCATCCGGAGTGCAGTAGGCTCATGATTCCCTTCACCGTGCGGCAAAAGTACCGGGTGACCCCTTCGCAATTCGTCTTGTTGAACACCGTCCCGCAGCAGGCGGTAAAGCGCAACCTCTCGATCGTCAGCGAGGCGGACACCGATTTCACCATCGATTCCGTTGACTCGGAGAAAGGCCTCGTCAAAGTCACAAGTCAAGAGAAGATCGCAAAGGGGTATCGCCTCGGGGTGGAAATAACGCCGCCGGTGCAGGCCGAGGGTGGGCCGTCGGTTTATCGGGACGTGCTGCATGTCCACGTGGGCCCGCACGTGGTCGCCGTGGACGTGCGCGGGATCTACGCCGCTTCGCGGCCACAGGCTCAGGCGGGTGAAGTGCAGTAAACCGATCCCTTCGTGGCAGAATCGTCGAAGCGGCCGGTTTTCGGCCGAGGAGATCAGATAGATGATGCCATGCCTGAAGCCGGTTGGCTTCAGAGAAACGCAGCATGGCTGGTCGCACGGGCAAACCTGAGATCGCAGCCAGCCAGAGAAAATTGTCAGGGAACGACGTTGCCCAGCGTCACGCTTCAATCTTGGGCGACTGGCTCAGATGAAAGGAGGTTGCCTTTGAGACAGGCGGCAGGGACGTGTGTGCTTCGGCGATCGCAGTGGGCGTTGTGATGCCGGCACGGGACAAAATGGGGTGGAGTTCTCAGGAGGAATCGAAACTCTGCAAGGGAAGAAAAGGAAGCACCAAGTTCGCGTCAGAGTATCGTCGGTTCAGATGTTCCCCGCTGATTATGCGAGGAACGACACGAAGAAGGAAGACAGTTGCATTGACAACGTCTGATTTGTAAGGAGACAATCATGAAGACGCTAAAACCGTTTGTGTTAGGAACGCTGGCTCTAACCATCTGTATGGCTGTGTCGGCACAGGGCGTGACGAATAGTCTGGTACTCACCTTCTCGGTGGACGAAAGCTTCACGTACGATAACGGCACCGTCCACTATTCGCTGATCCTGACTAACCAGAACATATCTGGGGCTAACGCCGCCACTGTTGACGTGACGTTCAACCCGCCTGGACCCACCGGTGCCGCGGGTGCTTACGGGGCCCCGGTGACCCTCGACACCGCCGTGAACATACCAGTCGGTACGACCATAACGTATAACTGGGATGGTTCCGGCGGCGCACTCGCGAGGTCCGCGCTGGCCGTTGACTTGGGCGCCATTCCGCTCGACTCCGGCGCGACCGTTGCTTACGCCCTGGCCGGGTTCAACGGGCAATACAATGCCACCCCGGCGTACGATGCTATCGACTCAAGGAACGTTCCTGTGGCGGTCATCCACCCGAGCACGATCACCACCATCTCAGCCTCAGCGGCAAGCGTTGAGGTTGGCGGCACGGTTGACCTGACCGTAACCGAAGAGAACGATGGTGATGTCGATCTGACAGACCCGCAGGTCGTGGTCAACGACGGCACTTCAGACATCGCCACACTGGTGGCCCCGCCCACTAGCGGTGATGATGGTGATGGTGTGCTGGAAGTTGGTGAGACTTGGACGTGGAACGCCACCACTGTGGCCGCGCTCAATGATGTCGTCATCAACGCCGACACGACGTTCACCGCCACGGGTCACGGCGCGGATCCGCTGGATAATGATATCACTTATCCCGGTGACGCCGATGAGCAGGATGCGGCAACTGTCGACGTCCTGACTCCATCGACGATTACCACCATCTCGGCCTCGGCCACCACCGTCGCTCCCGGTGGCTCGGTTGACCTGACCGTAACCGAACAAAACGACGGTCAAGTTGATCTGACCAGCCCGCAGGTAGTGGTCAACGACGGTACCAGCGACATCGCCACCCTTGTGGCCCCGCCTACGAGCGGTGATGATGGTGATGGTGTGCTGGAAGTTGGTGAGACTTGGACGTGGAACGCCACCACTGTGGCCGCGCTCAATGATGTCGTCATCAATGCTACCACTACGTTCACCGCCACGGGTAGCGGTACTGATTCGCTGGATAATGTGATCACGTATCCTGGTGACCCCGATGAGCGAGATGCCGTGACCGTCGATGTTGAGGTCGTGGGCAACGAAGGCTGCACACCCGGCTACTGGAAGAACAGCCCCGACTGTTGGGAGTGCTACACGACGGGTACCAAGTTCAGCGCGGTCTTCGGCCGCCAGATAAAGATCTTCACCGGCGGCAACCCGAAGCAGTCGAGCAACTACATCACCGACCCGACGCTGCTGCAAGCTCTGGGCGCCAACGGCGGTGGCATTAACGCCTTGGCCAGGGATGCCGTGGCCGCACTGCTGAACGCCTGCGATGAGGATATCAACTATCCTCTGAGTGTGGCAGGTGTCATTGCCGCGGTCCAGGCCGCAATCGACGGGGGGGCCGCGACGATCGAATCGGAACACCTCCTGCTGGACCTGTACAACAACTACGGCTGCCCGCAGGATGCGCACTGCAATCCCATCATCCCCGAAGAAGATCTGATTTGACTGGTAGTCGTGCCAACTAACGAGGAATCTACTCAAGAAAGGGACTGGTCTTCCAGCCCCTTTCTTCTTAAGCTTATGCTATCGTCTCGCTATCCGTGGCTGCTGCTGGTCGAACTCGCCTCCATCGAATCTTGCCTTCTCGATTCGCTCGCTTCACCCCCGCCCATACCGACTACGGGGAGCAACATGGCCGACAAGAGGACAATCCCTGCATTCATGGGCAACTCCGCCGCTCAAAACAGATAGCATTCAGCCAACAGAAGCTGTGTGACCAGACCCTCGCCAGCAGGTCACGATTCATGATAGTCTGATGAAAAACGCACTAACCTCAATCATGGCAGACTCCTACGAACGAGTATACTGAATTCGATATGGACGGCAAGGAAACGGCAGCGTCTTCGTTGTCAGCTCATTCTCCGAAACGTCAAGCGCCGGCCGTGTAACCTCCAAGATCAGTTGTTGGCGTTCGTCAACGCTGTGGCCGATCTTTGCGCGGAGACCGGAGCCGCGACGATGACAAGGCGCGTTGCATCCGCGCGAACATGTGTTATCGTATATTGCAACGCTTGCCGGCAATGACAGACACGATCTGGTGGAGCAGAGAAGAATGTTCGCGATGAGAAGGATGAATGGGTGTGTGTCGAGGACCTCGCGAGTTGTGTCCATCGTGTGCCTGGTCGTATCGTGCTGTGGGGCGGACGCCCGGGCCCGGAGCAGGGATGGCTGGGACATCAGTGCGTTCGGCGAGCTGACCCACTGGGCCTCTGAAGCAGACCCGGCGGGGACAGTCTTGCGGCACGGCGGTGCGATCCAGGTGCCGCAGTCGAAGGCGGGCGAATGGAACCTGGGGGTCTGCTGGCAGCAAGAGCGGGACATCCATCGCCTGGAAGTCGTCTATGAGGGAGCCGTGGATCGCGAGTTGGCCGAGGCGACAAAGGTTCAATACTGGTTCCGGACGTGGCCCGGCGAGCCGCCGGCAGGCCATACGATCGAAGACCGCTTTGACGACCCCTGGCAAGGCAGGTGGCTGACCGCGCAAACCGAGGTGAGCCTCGACGGCAGCACCGCGACCTACGGATTCAAGCCTCTTGCCAAGCAAGAGAATAGCCAAGCCGACAATCTGCCTGGGCCGGTAGATTACCGAAGGACGCTGAAGGTCAGACTGCTCTACGGCAAGGAGCCGCCCCGCGTTTCTTCCTTAAGGGTCTACTCGCCAACGGATGCAGAAAACGTCTCCGTGCGCATCGAATTCGGGTGCGGCAGACCCGGGAACAGGCCGGCGGAAGGCCGGTTGGAAATCTACAACGGCTGGATTGAAAAGGTCACCGGCTGGGGATGGGACGGCGGGGACCAAATGGCGGCGCCCAACTCCTGGAAGATTCAACTCGGCGAAGAACCCAAGGGAATCGTGGCGGCACTCCGGGCGGCAAAGCCCCGGTTGCCCGGCTCCAATGACCTGACCATCGCCACGGTCCGTTCGAGTGAAGGCGCCTTTTCCTTCCTGGTGGATGACCTGCAACAGGGTCCGATTCACATACCCACCTACGGCGTCTTCATCACCCGGGCCGACAACCCGAATAGCTTTGCAAACGCAAACGTGGAGAAAGGACGCACGGTTCGCGAAAAGCTCCGAGAGGAGCCGGAGCAGACGTATGACCGCGCCCGCAAGGAAATACCTCCTTTGGACGTGATGCTTCGGGAGGACGGAGGCCGGCTGTATCTGCCCATCGCCGCCGATGCAAGCTGGCAGAAGTTCGCCGTGGAGTGGGGCGGAGGTTTTTTCCTGAACAAGGACAAGACCAAGGCCAAGGGCAAAGAGCGGCAGCGCTGCAACTGGCAAGGGGCCGAGCTGCATTGGCACCTTGGCACGGGCGACAAGCCGGTCTATGACCGCAACGATGTGACCTCGCAAATGTCGGTTCTCAGCGACTATCTGCCGGTGCCTGTCGTCCAGTGGAACCACGATGGGCTCAGCTTCGATGAGGAGGCGTTCGTGACCCTCCTGGAGGGGCCTCTATCGCCGTACGATTCGCAGAGGAGTGAACAGACACCTGCGATTCTGATCGTCCGGCTTCGCATTTCGAACCCTACCGACCACGCGAAGACCGCCCATATCTGGCTGAAGCCCGACCGCTTGAATGACATGGTTCTTCAGGATGGTTTCATCCTGGATAAGATCGGGGGCAATGCGTTCGTGCGGGCTTGTGTGAACGCGCCGAAGGATGCCGTCGCAATAATTGAGAACGGAGCGGTTCATCACACCTTTGCCGTGGCGGCCCACCAATCCGCCGAGCTGTCCATCCGAGTTCCTTTCGTCGGCGACCTTGCCGGGAAAGACGGAGCAAAGATCGCCGCGCTCGACGAGCGGACGGAAAGGGGCCGTGTCGTTTCCTACTGGAGGGACCTCGCGGCCAGGTACAGGCCGTTTGACGTGCCGGAGCCGAAATTCAACGACATGTCCAGATCCGTGATCTGTCACATTCGGATGAGCACGACCAAGGACCCTCAAAGCGGCCTGTTCATGGTTCCGGCCGCCACCTTTGGCTACCAAGTATTCGCCAATGAGTCCGCCTTCCAGACGATCTTCCTCGACCGGATCGGCGACCACGAGACTTCGGCGCATTACCTGGAGACGTTCCTGAGACTTCAAGGCTCCGTGCCCCTGCCCGGAACGTTTACCGGCAGCCAGAAAGGCGTATTGCACGGGACCAGGGTGGATAGCGGCTACAACTACACGATGGGGCCTTATAACCTCGACCACGGCACCGTGCTCTGGGGACTCGCGCAACACTATCTGATGTCCCGCGATTCCCAATGGCTCGAACACGCTGCGGCGGGCATGCTGCAAGCGGCGGACTGGATCATCGAGCAACGGAACGCGACAAAACAGATGGATGAGAACGGCCAGCCGGTCCTGCATTACGGGCTTCTACCCGCCGGCAGGCTGGAGGACAACGATGATTGGGGGTACTGGTTCGCCAATAATGCGTACGCCTGGCTGGGATTGAGGGATACGGCCAGAGCGTTTCAACTGGCGGGCCTGCCCGCCGGCGACCGGCTGGCGCAAGAGGCAGATGCCTATATCAAGGACTTGCGGGCGGCGGTGAAGCGGACCAGCGAGTTGGCCCCCGTGGTCCGGCTGCGGAATCACGTCTATGTGCCGTTCGTCCCATCCCGAGTGTACCAGCGCTTCCGCTACTTCGGCCCGATGCGTTCGGGATACTACAGCCGCTACAAGAAGGACGCGTTGCTCACGTTCCGTCTGTCGGCGACCAGGGAAGCCTTGTACGGCCCGCTGATTCTGATCACCACGGGCGTGCTCGACCCCCACGATGCCTTGTCGGAAGCGATCCTCGACGACTGGGAGGACAATATCACCCTGTCCAGCTCGCTGGGCCAGCACATTCACGGCGTGGTGGACGACGAATACTGGTTCAGCCGAGGAGGCATGGTATTTCAGCCGAACCTGCAGAATCCTATCCAGGCGTATCTATTGCGAAACGAAGTGCCGGCGGCCGTCAGAAGCATCTACAACGCGATGACATCCTGTCTTTATCCCGATGTCACCGCCTTCACCGAGGAGTACCGCCGGTGGCGGGTCGGCAGCGGGCCGATGTACAAGATCCCGGACGAGGCCCGATTCGTGAACCGGGTGTGTGATATGCTCGCTATGGAAGTGGGCGACGAGCTGTGGCTGGCGGCGGGGACCCCGAGGCGCTGGCTCGAGCCGGGTCGGCGGATCGAGGTCTACGACATTGAAACGGCGTTCGGCAAAGTCGCTTACGTGATGCGTCACGGCGACACCCCCGAGACCATCGAGGCCAATGTTGTTGTCCCCAGCCGAATCCGGCCACAGAAAGTCCTGCTGTTTGTTCGCAGCCCGTTCGAGAGACCCATCAAGTCGGTAAGGATCAACGGCGCGGATTGGCGACAGTGGGACAACGGCAGAGAGGCGGTTATCTTGCCAGTCCGGCCGGGGACACTACAGGTGAGTGTAGCTTACGAATGAACCGTTGCGTTTGATCGAGTGGCGTTTTGAAAAGGGCAGAAGAAGTGACCAAGGAAAGACTGGCCATCGACGGCGGCGACAAGGCAGTCCCGAAACTGGGTCCGTTCCCCACTAAGATCGGCAAAGACGAGCTTCTGGAGGTCCTGAGCATGTGGCAGTTCCGCCCGCAGACCGCGCAGAAGCTCAAAAAGCTGATTGAGAACGAGCCCGAGGTAAAGGGCCCTCATCTGTTCCGTTACTACAATCCCCAGCCGAGCAAGGTGGTCGCCGCCGAGGCGGCCATGCGCGAGCTCATCGGCGCCCGCTATTGCCTGGCCGTCAACTCCTGCACCTCGGCCCTCGTGGCGAGTTATCGGGCGCTCGGAATCGGCGCGGGCGATGAGGTCATCGTCCCCGCCTACACGTTCTTCGCCACCAGCGCGACCGTGGCAAGCTCCAACGCGATTCCGGTCATCGTCGACGTCGACGACACCCTGAACCTGGACCCCGGCCAGATCGAGAGGGCCATCACCCCAAGGACCCGGGCGATCGTTCCCGTTCACATGCGGGGTGCGCCCGCCCAGATGGACGCCATCCTGGACCTCGCCGGCCGCAAGGGCCTTCCGGTGGTCGAGGACGTGGCACAGGCCGCCGGCGGCTCCTTCGGCGGCCAGCGCCTGGGCAGTATCGGCACGATGGGCTGCTTCAGCTTCGATTACTACAAGATCATCGTCAGTGGTGAAGGCGGCTTCGTCACCACCGACGACGAATGGCTCTATACCCGTGCGCAGAGCTGGCACGATTGCGCCGCCTGCTGGAGGCCCGACCGTTTTGCCCGGGAGAGGCAAGAGGGCGAGCTGTTCTGCGGCGAGAACTATCGCATGAGCGAGTTGGAGGGCGCGGTCGCGCTGGCGCAAATCCGCAAGACCGGCGCCATGCTCGCCGGCTACCGAAGGGCCAAGAAACAGATCAAGGAAGCCATCGATCGCGTGCCGGGCCTGAGCTTCCGCCGGCTGACCGATGAGCAGGGCGATACGGGAATTTGTCTCGTGATGTTCCTGCCGACGGCGGAACAGACGCGCCGGGCGCTCGAAGCGATGCAGGCCGAGGGTGTCCCGGCGGGCGGAATCTACGATTCCAAAATCAGGGACTGGCACGTCTATAATTATTGGGAGCACGTCCTGGACAAGAAGTCGGTGGCTCGCGACGGACTGCCCTGGAGCGCGGTGCCCGCGGCCGAGCTGCCCAGGTACGCGCGCGACATGTGTCCGCGAACGCTGGACCTGCTGTCGCGGGCGATCATGCTGGATATTCACTGCGACTACGCGCCGCAGGATTGCGCGGCCATCGCCCTGGGCATCAACAAGGTTTTGCGGGCGATTCTCAGGTAAGCAACCGGAGTTTTGCAAAATGGACATTCGGCCTACTTGGGGAGGGGAAAATCGGTTTCACGATTTTTCCCTCCCAAACCGTAAAGAGTTGACAAAGCACAACGTAGGCCGATTCTTCAAGGAAATCGTGAAACCGATTTCCTTGAAGAATATAGGCCGAATATCCATTTTGCAAAACTCCAGCAAGTAAGAGAGGAACGGATATGGAATTCGGATTGTGTATCGAAATGGCGTTCGCGGGCCTGCCCTTCGAAGACAGGATCCGAAAGGCCGCCCAGTGCGGTTTCAAGAACGTGGAGATGTGGTTTGTCGATAGGAGCTTCCAGGGCAAACCCGAGCAGCTCGCGCGGATCGCTCAGACCCACGGCGTCACCATCACCAATACCGTGATCGGCTCTCCCGACGGCTCCATCGGCGGCGGCCTTACCAACCCCGCCAACCGCCCGCAATGGCTCGACAGGGCCGCGCGGACCATCGAATTCACGAGGCAGGCTCAGATCCCCGCCACGATCGTTTGCACGGGAAACGAGGTGGAGGGCACCCGCCGCAGCAAGATGCTCGCCTCGGTCCTCGCCGGCCTCAAGCCTACAGTCGAGATGGCGGAGAAAGCGGGCGTGACGTTGCTTCTGGAGCCGCTGAATACCCGATATGACCATCCCGGATATTTCCTTACGGGCAGTGATGCCGGGGCGGAGATTTGCCGTAAGATCGGATCATCGCGAATGAAGCTGCTGTTCGACTGCTATCATATGCAGATCATGGAGGGCGACCTGGTCAAGCACGTCGAGCGGAATCTCGACGTCATCGGCCATTTCCATTCGGCGGGCGTGCCCGGCCGGCACGAGCTGTACCAGGGTGAGACCGATTACCCGTTCCTGCTGGCGCAGATTGAGAAACTGGGCTATCAAGGCGTCTTCGGCCTCGAATACCAGCCGTCGGTCGACCACGAAGCATCCGTACGAAAAACGCTCGCCTACCTGAAACGGTGACGCTTGTCGTTGAGAGGAGATCAGAATGGGTCGTATTTCCCGAAGAGACCTCATGGGTGCTGCGTTGGGAGCGGTCGCCGCCGCAAGCGTGCCGCAGGATCAGACCATGGCCGGCGCCTCTCCGAAAACGGGCACAAGGTACATCGCCGCCTATGACACCGAGTCGCCGGCCTGCCTGTCCGCGTGCCGGAAGATCATCGAGATCCACAAGCGGCTCCAGATGCCCGCCACGTTCTTCATCACCGGCAGGACTCTCGAAGCGAATGCCAAAGAATATCGAGAGCTCTTCGCCGACCCGCTCTTTGAGGTCGCTTCGCACACGTGGAGTCACAAGCTGCTCCGCGACAACGCTCTCTGCGGTCCGGCGGCATCGCCGGCGGAAAAGCGGGAGGAGATCTTCAGAGCCAAGGAGCTGATCGAACGCATCTTCGAGCGCCCCTGCCTGGGATTGAGGCCGGCCGTCGGTTTCGACAACGCCTTCAAGGGCGCCGTCGATGTGCTGAAACTGATCCGGGAAGCCGGGTTCAAATATGTCAGCAGTTTGCTGTGGGGGCCGGATTGTTCCATGCCGGCGCTGATCGAGGGACCGTTCCACTACGGTGCGGACGGTTTTGCGGATGTGTGGGAGTTGCCCGGCCACGGCTGGCACGAGAACCTGCTGAAGAACCACAACCGCTGGGGGGGCCGGCGTCTGACCCTGTGGCCTCCGCCCATGCCTGAGGCCATCCCATTACAGTTCGTCAGGACGCCCAACGATGAATTCGAGGTCAACCGGCTTTTTCTCGAAAAGGCCCTCCAAACCAGCAAGCCGCACGTCTCGTTCATCTGGCACCCCTGGTCGCTTCATTCCTTTGATCCGGAAATGAAGATGCTCGAATTGACGTTTGCCCACGCCCGCAAGCTTGGATTGAAGCCCTGTACCTACGCCGACCTTTTCCGGCAGGTCGCGGTCTGAGGAGGTATTCTCCTATGAAATTGCCCTGGCTCAAAGCCCTTTCCGAGCAGGAAATCCTGGCCATTCACAACGCCTCCCTCGAAATCCTGCAGCAGTGCGGCGTCAAGATCCTCAGCAACAGGATGCTCTCGTTCCTGAAGGAAAAGGGACTTGCCGCGGACGAGAAGGCTCGCACCGTCACTTTCACTCGTGCCTGTATCGAGGATGCCCTGAGCCAAATCCCCGCGCAGTTCGAGGTCTTCCGCCGCGACGGGGAATTTGCCTTCGTTCTTGGCGATAGGAAGCCGAAAATCGCGGCGGGTCACAATGCGGTTTTCTGGGTGGATTCCCAGACGGGCAAGAGGCGGGAATCCACGGTGGCCGACGTCGAGCTTTTCACTCGCCTCTGCGACAGGCTGGAGTGCATCGACATGGTCGGCGTGCCCGTGATGCCCCAGGACGTCCCCAATCCCGGGGCAACGCTCCTGTACGGCGTTCGAGCCGTGATCGAGAATACGACCAAGCCAATCTACTTTTCCACCAACAGCACGGCGATCAACAGCCTGTGTATCGAGATGCTGAAGGCGGCCTTCCCAGGCGATTTGCAGGACCGGGTGTATGGCATCAGCCAGCTTTCCTCCACCAGTCCGCTCTACTGGGAAGAGGGCGTGCTGGACGCGATCATGGACACCACGCCCACGGGCGTCCCGATGGCGATCCTTCCCGAGCCAATCGCGGGGATTTCGGCGCCCTTTACGCTGGCGGGTCTGCTTACCATGTGCAACGCGGAATGCCTGTCGGGCCTGGCCATGATCCAGATGCTCCGGCCGCACGCGAGGGTCATGTACGGCAACTCCTGGACAACGTGTGACATGCGAACCGGGGCCGCCCTGGTCGGCTCGGCGGAAACGACCGTCTGCAGGATCGCGGCCGCACAATTGGCCCATTTCTACAAGGTCCCTTCCCATACGACGGCGCCAAACTCGGATAACCATGCGCACGACGAGCAGAATGCGTGGGAGAAGACGCTGAGCCAGTTCTGCTCTGTTGCCGCCGGGCACGACCTGATCGTCAACTGCGGCATGTTCGCCACCGGGCTGACGTGCAGCAACGAGCAACTGCTCCTGGACGAAGAGATATCGGCCGTCTGCCGAAGGATTGCCGCCGGAATGCGCGTGGACGAAGAGACCATCGCCCAGGACCTGATCATCCAGACAGGTCCGCAGAATCCATCGTATCTGACGGCCGACCATACCCTGAAGTGGCTCTACTCGGATGAATACGTCGCGCCGCGGCTGTCCGTCCGCGAACCGTACGGCTCCTGGGCGAACCAAGGCGCGAAAGATGTCTACCAGCGGGCGCGGGACAAGGTGGACGATTACGCCCGGGCGGAGCCGAACAAGCCCTCTTCGACGCAGATGGCCAGGCTCGCCGAGATTCTCGCTTCGTTCGACGAGTGACTACCAGAATCGCACGTAGATGGCCGCGAAGATCGCCAGATTCACCAGCCACCAAAACCAGATGCTCTTATACCATGGCGACCGGCCTACGGGCGAACTCCGCAGCATCGAGCGATTCCACATGCAACTGTCGCCCGTTTCTCGCGAGCTGACGTACCAGCCATAGACCATTGCGGCAATGTAGGACGAAATGATGAGGACCGCGATCAACGCTGGATTGGCGTTGATCAGCCAAAAAATGAGAGTGGCCGCCGCGGCGCTGTAAAGCAGACAGGCCGCCAGTGATCGCACCAGTGAAAACACTGCAAGCAGGACGATGGAGAAGATGAACACGCCGCCACCGAAGAGGAGAGAGTTCTCAAGATTCGGCGGCAGAACGTGGATGCCGGCATCCGCCAGAAACGACTTCAGAAACGTCAGCGGTACCGTCAGCATGGCCAGCAGCAGGCAGGCGACGGCGCCTCGCTGTCGGGCGGGTCGCCAGAGGGCACCGGCCACGAAGACCACGACCGCCGGCGCCGCCATCGGGGCCCAGATGTCCTGACAATAGCGGAAGATGCTGTCCCATTTCATGACCACCGGCGCAAAGAGGGCCCCGAGGACCAGGGCGGCGGCGCCGGACCATTGCCCGAACCGAACCAGCCGGTGCTCGGGCCAGTCCCTGCCTTTCCATCGGCGGAACAGGTCCAAGGTCACCATCGTCGATGTGGAGTTCACCAGGCCCGAGATCGTGGACATGATGGCGCCGATCACGGCGGCCACGACAAGGCCTCGCATCCCCGCGGGAATCAACTCCGCGACAACGGAGGTATAGGCGGCGTTGTGATCGGGCAGGGCGGGGTTCATCACGAAGTAGATCATCCCGGGAGCGGCTGTGGCCAGCGGCAGCAGCAGTTGCAGACCTCCGGCAAAAAGGACACCCATCTTGGAATGCCACTCATTCTTGGCTCCGAGACATCGCTGGTTGATGAACTGGTCTGTCGCGTAGTACCACACGTTCGTGGACAGCGCCAGAATCACCAGGGCCGTCCACGGCACCTCGTGACTTTGCGGGGCGATCAAGTGGGCGCGCTGGCCGCTGCCGACGACCGCGGCGAAATTCCAGTCCAGGTGGTGCATGCCCGCAAAGAAGACGTAGAGTCCTCCGCCCATCAGCAGCAGGCACTGGAAGAAATCGGTCCAGGCCACCGACAGCATCCCGCCGTAGATCGTGTATGCTCCCGTGGCGATCGCCAATAACCAGACCGCTGCAATCCGGTTAAAGCCCCACATCTTCTCCAAGGCGTAACCACCCGTGTAGAACACCAAGGCGAAGTTCACGAAGATGTAGCTGGCAATGATCAGCACGGCGTAGAGCGTGCGGGCGTGCGGGCCGTAACGGCGCTCCAGGTATTCCGGCATGGTCGTGATGCGATGGCGCACGTAGAGCGGGATAAAGATCAACAGCAGGATCGACAGGGCCGGGAAAACCATCCATTCCCAGTTCATCACGGGCATGCCGAGTTTGTACGCGTACCCGACCTCGCCCACGAATTGCTCGGAACTGACCCCCGCCGCGATGATGGACGCGCCGATCACGTACCAGGGCAGGCGGTTTCCGGCGCGGAAATACTCCTGAACGGTCGGCTTCTCCCGTCGGGCCACGGCGAAGCCGATGATCAACACGACAACGATGTACCCAAAGAAGAATACGGCGTCGAACAGTCCAAACATAGAACGTAGCCCTATCCGAGGTCCTCAACCCGGCTTTCCGGCATTTTCCGACCCCATCCGGCGGACAACTGCCGAAGTACCGTAGATTGCCTTTGGGACAAGGATACCCGACGACGTGTGGGCGGACAATGGGCACCGGGCGAGAGATCGGGCACGGATCGGTGAGAGTGACAGTGGATCGATCCGCGTGGGCGGCAAGCCCGTCCATCCTACTCATGCCTGTCGGTCTGCTCGTGGATTCGGGCGTCACCGGCGGCCATCACCCCAACGCATCGACCCGCCTCCATCCCCGACCTCCTGCGGAAGCGCAGGGCCAGAAAATGGGCGAATTCACAGCCTCGGCCGCGACGGCCTGTCCCATTGTATCGAACCGGTTGAGAAAAGTGCGTTTTGCGCGCCCATTTCTTCTATTCTTGCACGTCTATGTGGTGAGAAGCCAAATGGTTGGTTGGATTCTCTCAGGGCAGTCTATATGGGAAGTGCCAATCTACAGCGTGGAACGGACAAATGTGCTTGCCAGTAGCGAGAACTCGAAAGGAGCCTGCTATGAGAAGAACGGTATACATCCTGGCTGTCATTGGGCTTGCCACGACGGTGTGTCTGGTCGTCGTTGCCGTGAGAACCGGCCGCGGCAACAAGGCGCAACTTGTTTCCCTGGAGCAGGGCACTGCAATCCCTCGCCCAGGCCGGTGCCAAGGGACGGTTCAGCGATGACCGCATCGGCATGCTTATGGCACGGTATGACTACTTCCTCAACGAAGGGGTCTCCGATGCAGCCGCACTGGGACTATCGGCATTCACCTTGCCGCTGGAACATCTGGCGATGATCAGACAGCTTGGAAACCAGTCCATCGAGCAGGTCCGCGCATTATCCGCCGCCGGCCGGACGGACGAGGCCCTGAAGATCGCCCAGGATACTGCCAACGTCGGCCAAACAGTCTCCTCGTCGGGGCGGTTCCTCATCCATGACCGCGTCGGCATCGCGTTACAGTAGGCAGGGCTCACCGAGCAGCGACGGATCTATGAGGCCCTGGGGGACGCTGCCCAAACCCAGAAGATTGACTCAAAACTCCAGGCGATCCGGGAGCGATCGGCGACCATCGACACGATGGCCCAGAGCTTCGGTTCAGTCATGGCCAACATGACCGAAGAGGACCTTGCGGCCTACGTGGACGGGGTGATCCTCAACGGCGAATTCGCGACGCTCCAGAACATCCCGGAGATCGCACAGGCATTGCAGCAGGCCCAGGCGTCTCCACAGATACAGGCCACCCAGACGAACCCACGCAATAAATAACAGACCGCACATTCCCAGATTGGCCCGGTATCATGCACGTCGCGGTCGCATCGGTGCTGAAACGACTTGGCTTTTTGGCAAAGGAGAACTGCTCATGACCCATCGGACGACATCACACGCCATCGTATTATGCCTGATTGCGAGTCTGCACGCGCAATCCTATCCATATCCGAGCAGTGCAGAGATGATCGACGCGAAAGCGGGCGAGGTGATCCTCAAGCCGGGGACCCTGCAGGGATATGCGGCGGATTTCGGCGTGCTCGTGGTTCCCGAAAACCGGGAGAAGAAGGACTCCCGGCTGATTCGCCTACCCGTGGTGCGCATGCGCTCCCGGCGGGAAAACGCCCTGGAGCCGGTGTTCACGCTGGAAGGCGGCCCCGGCGGCACTAACATCAAACCCGACGATGTTCGCGATTGGCTCTTGGAGAACCATGATGTCGTAATGGTCGGCGATCGTGGCGTCGATGGCTCTGTCTCGCTGAGCT
>Ga0315286_10000349_pt1 | contig 38315 bp, 27 predicted proteins | sample YL17G10_0_MG_FD_205038 | JGI IMG/M metagenome (GOLD analysis project Ga0315286, IMG submission 205038) | Sediment microbial communities from Yellowstone Lake, YNP, Wyoming, USA - YL17G10_0 | ecosystem: Environmental > Aquatic > Freshwater > Lake > Sediment | place: USA: Wyoming | collected...
GCCGGACGATACGACTTCATCTATGAAGACGCTTTCAATGGCTACGCCGTGCCGCCTCAATTGGTGACGAAGGAATTCAATGAGAAAGTCGCCGCCCTGCTGGCCGAGGAGGGCGTCTACATGATCCATCTCCTTGACATGTGCCAAGGCGGCCGGCTGCTGGGTGCTATCGTGACCACGTTCAGGGAGACCTTTGGGCACGTCTATGTCATCTCCGGTCAAGCCAGTCTGCTGTCCGCGTACGGCGACTTCGTTGTGGTTGCTGCGAAACGACCGCTTGATCCGCAGGCGATCCTCGAATCGCACAGTGGACATCTACGGTTCTCGCTTCTGGATGATTCCCAGATCGCTTCCCTCAGGGAGGGCTGCGGCGGTGTCATCCTCACGGACGACTATGCACCGGTCGAGAACCTGCTCGCACCGGTGGTGAGGTACGGTGCGACAGCGGTGCTTGCCCGCAAATACGTCGATAAGGCAAGAGAACTCCAGGGCAACTACCAGTACGAGCAGAGCGTCCGATGGTACCGGCTGGCCATGGAGACCGACCCGTCGATGGCCGTGGAGGCCTTCGAGCAGATCGGTCTGATCTACATGGCCCGGAACAAGCCGGAGGAAGCGGCGCAGGCCTTTCGCCAGGCCATTGAGGCCCATGCCCGGATGGGGAACGGGCAGGCGGCGATTGGGCCGGTTCACATGTATCTTGGCGGCCTGCTCGGACGCATGGACAGGCTCAAGGAGGCGAAAGAGCAATTGGCCGAGGCGATCAAGTGCTTTCGAGTTGAGTTGGAGGAGGACCCCATCGCCGTTGTCCGATGGGAATGGCTTGGCGACACCTCGGCCGCCCTGGGTGATTTCAAAGGGGCGTCGGATGCCTTTGACAGGGCGATGGCCCTTGAGCCCCGCAATCCCTCGCACTACCAAAAGCTGGCCCGGGCGCTGGAGTTTCAGCGCCGCTATGACGAGGCGGTTGCGGTCGTGCGAAAACACGTGAAGCTCGTGCAGGAACAAGGCCGGCGGGACTTGGCCACCCAGCTCAGCCAGTACATCGAGGTGCTTGAGTACAAGAAGGTGAAGCAGGCCAAGTAGTCTATGGCTTGCGGTCCGATGCTCTCGTGAAGGTCAGCGGCTTGGTTTCGCCGTAGGTGGGGTTCGTCGACATGTCGAAGGATGGGTTGTCGGGGGTGCGGGCGACGTATTGGGTGAATGTTGTCCACTGCGACTGCCACTGGCCATCCATGGGAGAGATGGGGCCGACAAAAGTGTCCATGCTCGATCCCTCCAGAATATTACCGGCCATTTCCACCCGCACATGGTCCATCGTGATCTTCACGGTGAGCTCTTGCGTGGCCGGAGCGTAGTGAACTGTCCAGAGACCGGGCGTGAAGACGGCGTCATTGCCGCTCCTTGTGGGCATCGTCGTGGTTTGGCCGGGGACTACGCGGACTCGGCCGAGACTGATAACCGCCGAGGAAATCCGGCCATCCGGCTCAAACTGGAATTCCCAGCCATGCTGGCTCGCCTGCCATCGGCCGGCCAGAGAACTGGGAAACCTGCCGCCGCCTTCGACAACTACTTGCACGGTCCCCACCTCATCCTTCAGTGGGCGACTGCACCCACCGATCAATACTACCCACAAGCCCAGCACCAGCGTCCATTTCATGCCACAAGCTTTCCTGCCAATTCCACTCAGAGCCGACATAGTCGCAATTGCCCAGCATGGCCGCACCATTGTGCTATGTGGCACGGCCAGGCTTGTTTGACCGTGCTTGCCTCGATACGTTCTCTCTCACAGGAAGACACGCCCAAACGAGTTTGAGCGTGCCACCCGGTACAAAGTCCGTCAGGCTGAACACGTGCAAGCCGACCGGCCGCCATTGTATCGCGGGGCGTATCAGAGGGCAAAAAAGAAGAGGCAAGTCCTTCGGCTTGCCTCTGTTGCTGCTTGCCATCGTCTTCAAACAACCGCTGGTGTTCGAGACCGGTCAGAATCGGATGCCAACGAACCGTGCCACGGTCACAGGCCGCAATCGGCGGGCACACCGGAACCTGCCGGGGGCTCTTTGACCAGCCAGTTCTCGACCAAACGGTTGAGGTCTGTCTGACCGACGCGATAGAAGCCGGTCTTGGCATTGCCGCCCTGATCGTGAGCGAAGTCGGCGCAAATGCCATTGGTGACGGCCGCGATGCCGGGTCCGAACGGCGGCTCCTTGACCTGCCAGGCCGCGATGAGGATGTTCAGATCGGCGGGGCCAACGTAGTAGAAGCCGGTCTTCTCGCTGCCTTCCTTGATCCCGTCGGCGTCGCCGCGGCACTGTCTCGGGAAGGTCCAGCAAACGGGCTTACCGACGGCGACCCACTCGGCGTAGTCCGGGTGGCTTGTGGTGAGCGTCTCACCGCTGCCGGCGATGGAAATACCTGCCGCCCCGGTCAGATCGACGACCGCCGCGACGTCGGGGTTCGTGAGCACGATGCCGCCCCGAACCTCATTGAGCTTGACGGTCACTTTCGCTTGTTCGCTGAGGGTCAGCTTGAACAACGTCCCCTGGTTGAGCGGGGCATTCGGCGAGGCGTCGTCGGTGGGATAGTACAAGGCACCCATCTCGATGGTAATGCCCTTCGTGCCCAAGCCGCCGAGGGCGCCGGGATCGCAGGGATCGGCGGCGGGGGTATACCCATTGGGGTCCCACTTGGCCACCTCACCGGTGTCGGGATTGACAGTGATGTAGCGAGCGAAGTTGCCCGGGAAAATCCCATAGCCGGGCTTTTCCTTGGTGCTTTCGCCGCGGAGGAAATCGGAGATTCCTTGGATTACACCCTTGTCCACGGTGATGTCGAGGGCGAAAGCCCGGACCTTCTCGCCATCCGTCGCATACTTGATGGTCGGCGTCTTGCCATTCGGTACGACCGTGATTTTTACGGTGGCCAGTGCCGGAGTGGCAATTAGAAGCGCCGCCATTACCAAGCTGAGCTTCTTCATAGTGTTTCCTTCCTTTTCTCTTCTTTCTCTTCTCTTCTTCTTCGCAGAGCGGGACGCTCCGCCTCTTCTTGGATCATCATAGTTATCGGGTGGATTCCTGCGTCTGTCAAGAACGCCTGTCGTCCGTCCACAAACCATCCTTGTCTTCGGGGTTGTGGAGGCAACGGCCCGACTTGCAGGATGAGTCGGTCAGCGAGGTCGTCCTTTTTCTCCTCCTTTCCCGCCAAGAGGCGGCACTGTGTGCCTCCGCGTTGCAGGCACCGGCTCACAGATAGTAACCATCCATCGTCAAAGTACCAAAAACTGTCAAGAAAATCAAGTCAAATGCAAAAAAGGCCCGTTAGAATCCTGCGGATTTCGCGGCTGTCATTCGTGTACGCAGGACAGAGGATATGATATCCTCTCGTCATGCGCAACTTCCTCAAAGGACGCCTCCTTTTTGTTCGGATTTGCCTGCTCGCCAGTGTTGCCATTCTGGTGCTCCTGGGGATTCTGACGATCTATATCGTGGCCAACCCGGTGGAAGCGAGTCCCGCTTTCAATATGGTGTCCCTGGCGGGCTTCTGGAAAAAGCAGATCCTGTTCGCCGTTGTGGGCGCGTTCGGATTTGTCGGCGCGAACCTCGTGAACTACCGCCGGCTGGGGGCGGTCAGCCACTGGCTGTACGCAGGCGTCCTGTTTCTGCTGATTCTGCTGGTCATCAGCAGGTACGTGGTACCTTTGTCTTTCATCCCGGAGATCAACGGCGCCCATTGCTGGATTCGCGTGGGCATAGGCTCGTTTGCCATTCAGCCGTCCGAATTGTGCAAGCTGGCCTACATCCTGGCACTGGCCTGGTATCTCCGTTACCGCAGCAATTACCACAGCTTCCGGGCCCTCATCGGTCCATTCGCGCTGACATTGGTGCCGATCGTGCTGATTCTGGTCGAGCCCGACCTTGGAACCGTGCTGCTGATGATGCCGGTTCTCTTCACGATGCTGTTCATGGCTGGAGCGAGGGTCAAGCACCTTGTGCTCATCCTTCTGCTGGCTGTCCTCGTCAGCCCCTTGCTGTGGCTCAAGATGAAGCCATACCAGCGATCCAGGGTCAGCGCCGTGGTTCTGCAGAGCAGTTGGATCCGGGAGAAGGCCGAGCAAAGCCCGGCCTTGAGCAAGATCCTCGTTGGTCGCGAGTTCAGTCAGAAGCGATGGCGAAGTGACTGGGGATACCATATCACACGCTCCAAGCTCGCCATAGCCTCCGGCGGATGGAGCGGTCAGGGAATCGGCTGCGGTGATTTCACCAAGTACAACTTTCTGCCGCACCGGCACAATGACTTCATCTTCTCCGTCATTGCCCATCAGTGCGGTTTTCTGGGGTGCATTGCCTTTCTGGGACTCTACGTCATTGTGGTCTGGTGCGGATTGGAGATTGCGGCGGACAATATCGATCCATTCGCCCGGCTGTTGGCCGTGGGGATCGTCGCGATGATTGTGGTCGAAGTGCTCGAGCACGTGGGCATGACGGTAGGCCTGATGCCTATCACGGGCTTGACGCTGCCGTTTGTCAGTTACGGCGGGTCCAGCTTGCTCGTCAACATGATGGCCGTCGGTCTGCTCAACAATGTGGGCCGGTGTCGCCCGTTCACGGTCGCCCCCAAGAAATAGAGACGTTGGTTGCCAATTAGCCCTGTCCTGGCGGCCTTCATCTTGTCCTCCTGAACCTGACGCTGCTCTGGGAGCGGCCGAAGGGCGCCCGGCAGAGGGCAGGGGACGGGAACCCGTGAGGCTCGGCCGTGTCGAATTGTCTGTACATCTGTAACTCTTGTGGCTATAATAGGTAAAGCCTGCACGTGTGTTACCCGAAATACCATGATGGCTGGTTCTTTGCACGGGTTTAAGGAGAACGGGATGTTTAGGAACGGGTCGATCGCAACGCTCGCGGCGATAGTCCTGTTTGCTGCGCCGCTGTGGGCGCAAGCCCAAAAGCCCAAGCAAGGCCAGGTGCCCAAGCAAACCTTTTCTGGACCGCCTCAGGTCAGCAGCGCACGCACTGTCGAGCCATCCTCCTCGCCCCTGGCGGCTGCCCGGTTCTGGGACATCGGCTATGAAATCGCGCACTCGGAGCATGTTACCGGACCCGAGGCGGACCAGGCAATTATTCTGCTGACCGCCGCCAAGAGCCTGAATAGCCAGATTGCGGGCGTTGAGCCGCTGCTATTGCGACTCGCCTCGCGGTACGCCGAGAAGGATTACTCCGAGCCGGTGATTTTCTGGCTGCAGAAGTACGTGAGCGAATCCGCCGACCGCGTGGTTGTAGCAGACGCCGTCCGCTACCTGCTGAGCCGGCTGAATTCGCCGGAAGAACGCAAGGCCATGCTGGAGAGGCTTGCCGCGAAGATCGGGAACAAGAATCCCGCCATCGATTCGGAATTGGCTGCATCGCTTGGCCTGCTCATGCTTGAGAAGGCGAATCTCGAGCCCGCAAAATACTATCTGGTGCAGGCTTACACGAACAACAAGTACAACAGGGTGGCTTTTGCCAAGTTGTCCGAGCTTGCCCCGAGCGAAATCGGTCCGGCGAGTCACCTGGAGCACCTGCGGCTGGTTCTGCGGGAGAACCCGCTCGATCTCAACGGGGCTCTGGCCTTCGCCGGGTATGCAGAGCGGTTGCAGCTCTATGGTCTGGCGGCCCCATCCTATCAGTATTGTGCCGAGTTGTTCCGGTATTTATACCCGTCCGAGCCATTGCCTGTGCACATCTACCTGCCTTGGGCCGTCAGTTGCTACAACACGGAACAGGGCCTGCCGATCTGTCTGCAGATCGCCGAGAACATCCGCAGCCTGAAGAAGTTCGATCTTCTTCTGGAGGCCATTGCCGCCAGGGCCGCCGTGAAGATGGGCAAACTGAAAGAGGCCCGGCAGATTTGTCAGCGGGCGGAGCAAAAGGCCGAGGAATTGCTCCTGTTGGGGCCGGGGCAGCTTCAGACGCCCGGGCGGGACGGAGTGGAGCCGGTCCGTCCGGCCAATGCCAAGCAGCTTGCGTGGTTCTACTGCTTTGCCGACCCGAATGCCGACAAGGCGCTGGACTGGGCCAACAGGGCGTATAACGCTGAGCCGAACTCACCTGCGGCGGGGGCGCTGTTGGCCTATGCCCTGAGCATCAACAACCAGTTGGAATATGCCAAGCCGCTGCTCGCAGCCTCCGAACGGAGCCAGATGGCGGACTTGGTGCAGGCAAAGATCCAGTTTGCCGCGGGCAACAAGGCGGAAGCGATCCAGACGATCAAGGCCGCCGTGGCGAAGGACGCCGGCTCGTTGGCGGCCGAAAAGGGCAAGGAGCTTCTGCGGCAGTTGGGCAGCGAGTACACGCCCTCCATCGACCCGAAGACGTTGATTACCTTCCTTACCGACCGCCTCGGCAACACACTGGTTCCTCAGTTGCTGCCGCCGGACAAGATGGTCGACGTTCAGTTCAGTGTCCGGGGCAACGATTTCTCCTATGGCAACGAGCTGGAAGGCATCGTCGCGATTGTCAACAAGACCTCTGAACCGCTGATAGTCACGGAGAACAGTCTGTTCCAGGGGAACATTCGCGTGAGCGCCGCGGTGGCCGGCGACCTCAAGAGAGAAATCCCGAATCTGGCGTCCGAGACAGTGCGCAGGAATCTGGCGGTCCTGCCGGGCAAGAGCCTCGTCCATACGCTGCGATTGTCCACCGGGGAGCTGCGCGATCTTCTCATGACCCATCCGCAGGCCTCTCTTGAGATCCAATTCACTCTGTATCTTGACCCGGTCATGACCGACAAAGGCGAGATCAGCAACCGGTTGGTGGATGTGAAGCCGGTAACGATGTCCCTCAAGCGTCCCGGCGTGAAGGTCACGGGCGATTTCGTGCGAAGCCGGCTCAACGCCATCTCGACGGGGCAAGAGGCCCAGAGAATCCAGACGGCCCACTTGTTCACCGGCCTGCTGAAGGAGCAATGTGTCATGGCCGAGAAAGGCACGCTGTATCCCTTCCAGTACGCGGATTGGCTGCCGAATCAGCTTCGCCTGGGGCTTACGAGCCCTTCCGGGCTGCTTCTGGGCGGGGGCCAGGGGGACGTGGGGGTGAAAGTCAACGCGATGGCCGACATGCTCTCCATGCCTATGGATCAGGAATTGGCCAACGCCGTGGCGAAGAACCTCAACCAGACCCAGTGGCCTGCTCGACTCATGGCGGTTTACCTTCTGGCCAAGAGTGGCGAAAGCGACTTCGGCAGCGTCCTGGACTGGGCGGCCCAGAATGATGCGGACGAACTGGTTCGCAGCATGGCCGTGTCGCTGCGACCCGGCTCGAACGCCGCCACGACCCAGCGGTCACCAGCCCCCAAACCAGCTCCTGCGGCACGCCCCTGACCGTACTCAATCCTGACGCCGTATCCACCCCTGCGTATGCGCTCATCCCAATGGGCGCGCTACCCCGGCAGATAGGTAGAGAGTTCCGGCCTGCACGCGTATTGCCACTGCGTCCGTCCGGACCCGCAAGCGGGTGATTCGCACCGAATCTGCGGTCGCCAAGCGGAACCAAAACCGTGCTTGGCACGTAGGAATAGTTGATTTGACCGGAGGAGCGCGTCTGTCGCGATTTTCCGAGTTTTCGGTTGTATTTCCGGGGGCACGCGCTATAATTCCGTGTTTCCCAATGTGATTCATGGTTGCTTTTGAAAGGGTACCAGATGCCGGCCGAGGTAAGTCTTGAGAAATGCACGGGTTGTGAGACCTGTGTCGGAGAATGCCCAAGCAGTGCTATCAGCATGACGGAGGGCAAGGCCAAAGTGAACGCGGACAACTGCGTCGATTGCGGTGTCTGCGTTGACGCCTGCCCTGTTGAAGCGATAAGCCTTTAGGATTTACGATTTATGATTTACAATTTACGATTGGGCTGTCGCCTCGCGAGACCCCAAATAGTAAATAGTGAATTGTAAATGATAAATCCTGAGTGGCCCCATCGTCTAGGTAGGTCTAGGACACCGGGTTTTCAACCCGGCAACAGGGGTTCAAATCCCCTTGGGGCTAATGGGATTTGCGATTTATGATTTACGATTTGTTATTTGGCGCACTGCCCGCCTCGCCAAATCGTAAATCTTAAATTGTAAATCGTAAATCCCTACACCTTCATCCCGGAGATCGTTGCCTCGAAGACGAGCGTCCCGGCAACGACGCCCTGAACGTCACACACGTATCTTCTTCCCCGTCTGGCTTCCGTCACGTGGCCCAGCAGATAGAGCCGGCAGCCGGGTTCTATGGGAGCCCGAAACTTCGCCTGCTCGATCCCACCGAAGCCGATAAACCCATGCTCTTGATAGACTTGCGTCACGAAGAAACTGAGCAGTTGAGCCGCGGCTTCAATTTGCATGACTCCCGGCATGAGGGGCCGCCCCGGAATGTGGCCTCGGGTCCAGAACTCCCGGTCCGTGACGTCCTTGTAGCCCAATATGCAGGCCCGGTCCTTGTCGCACCACAAGATGCCATCGAGCTGTTGCATCTCAAAACGCTGCGGGTTGGCTTTGCAGATCGCGTCCTTGTCGAACACGGGTCCACGGTTCAAGTCGATCTGCGTCAAGTCGAATAGCAGAGCAGGCGGCATGGATGACCTCAATGTAGACAATCTTCATGCGACACGTGCGGCGGCCGCAGTATCAGGGGGCAAAACAGACCGGCTTGGCGATCAGAACACCATCCGCAGCTTTGTTGCAGAGGCGATTCGCTGAAGGATATCGGCTGGTTACTCAGTCGATCTCGTCTCAAGGACCCGGTTGCGGACGATCTGTGCGGCCTGCTTGATCTTCTGCATCTGCTTGCGGACGCGTGTTCCGGCTGCCTTGTTTCCGCCCTCGGCCTTGTTGATGTCCGACTCAATCTCGGCGACAAACGTCTTCAGATCTTCATATTCCTGCATCGAATGGATCCTCCACTTGACGATTTAGGATTGCGGCGAATGTACCCATCCGGCGGGCCCGTGTCAAAAGAAAATGCGTTCTTTCGTGAAAAAACGCGTTTTGCCGTTCTTACGCAGGAGTTCAATCAAGGGAACAGCCGCTTTGTCAATGCGGCGACCCTCTGGCCCCGGCGTTCGCATTGCAGCCTGGCCTTCTCGTCGGGCTTGCCGATGGACAGAGGGCCATAGTGAGCACCTTGGGGATCGCCCTGGACGACCATGCCGGCGATCAGCATGGCCTCGATCATGCCCATGACCGTCGTCTCACTGCCGCCGCCGATGTTGGCGGAGCTGGAGAAGGCGGCCCCGACCTTGCCGTTCAACTGTCCGTGTCTGCTTACCAGGTCGTCGATGAGCTGCTTCATTGGGCCGGCCATCTGGCCGTAATAGCACGGCGACCCGATTACGATGGCATCATAAGCAGGAAGGTCGTCCGGCCGCACCTGATCCACGGATTTGCATTCTGTACTCAGCCCGGAACCATTCATCGCCTTGGCGATGATCTCCGCCATCTCCTTCGTGTTGCCGCTTCTGGAATAGTAAACCACAATCCCTTTTGCCATATCTACCCCTTTCCTGCTACAGTGCTGCACGGAAAGTGAAACCTCCTCACTGCCAGGCCTCCCTCTCAAACGGTTCGAAACTGGATGGAGGTCAGCTCTTCCACGGAGGCCCTGGAGGAGATGCGCAGGAACTCCACGCCAACTACTCGGTTATCCTTGTCATAATCCAGGATCACCCCTGGCTGAACTTCCTCGGACTCAACGATCCGACTTTCGTCGAGACGGAAGTACAAGGTGTCGCTTTCTCTGTTTATGCTAATCCTCATAGGGTTATCTCTCTTGAAGCATCTGCCTGAAATGCTTGGTCAAATCCATGGCCCGATTGTATACGATAGTCCTCGCCGGGTAAATGGGGACCATAGCCGCAATGAAGATTGCTGATTCTGTCGGCCGTTGAATCCGTGTCGATCATCGCCGCAGGTAGGCGAGTTGCTTGGGCAGGGGGATGTTGTTGCCGTAGTTGTCTTCTCCGTAGCCGTGTTCCGCCAGCAGCTTGATGTCACTGAGGACCCGCTTATCGCCGACGAATTGCGCCGTCACGTCGACGCCGATGTCGATTTTGCCCATGGCCAGCAGCCGCCCGGTCTCGTTGGTGACTTTCTCGAGGAGCGTGCCTTCCCCCGCGCAGATACGTTCGGGCAGCTCGAGCGGCTGTTCGTAGAGAACCAGCTTGCTCTTTTCGGCCAGCGCCAGCACCACGCTGCGCACGATGGAGGTGGCATCCTCGGGGTCGCAGTGATCCGGGACGAGCCCGAGCCGAACGATCTCCGCCGCGAGCCATCGTCTCTTCTGGGCGTTGATCTTCTCGTTCGCTCGAAACAGATCGAGGGACGAGCCGGCATCGTACACCTCATCCCCGAGCAGCATCTGGACCTTGCTGCCATAGTGGAGCACCAGCTTGGAGATCAAGGTGGACGGCCGCACGTGGAACCCACGGTATTTCGGGATGGGAGCCTCGATGCGGCCCACTTCGGCGTATCGCTTGAGCATCTCCTGGCACAGGCTTACGGCTCGGCTGGTGTACAGATCAATGAAGGCGATGCAGTAGTTCATCAGCACCAGAAGCAGTGCGTCCGGCTCCACCAGGTGCCTCTTGAAGACCGCGGCCGAACATCGCGGCCTGTTGACGTGACGCTCGTAGTAGTGCGCGAACAGCGTGGCGATGCGGAGCAGGTGGAAGACCACACTGGCGTGCCCCCTCAGGACAGGCAGGTCCATGTCCTGATGCTCCGCCTGTGTCCCCGAAACGTACGTATCGTATTGGGACTGGAGGTTGTGGAACTGGAACTCAAGGCTTCGGAGCCGCTCCTCGCTGAGGGCCGCCAAGTTGTGAATGGCGTTTTCCTGCGGCTGCGCGCGGCTTGTAGCCCGGACATCTTCGCACTCGGAGGCGAGGTTCAGGAACGCCGTCGCCAGCAGGGCGACGGTCCCGGCAACCGTATCGACCTGGCGCGCTTCGCAACTGTGTGCCAACCGGCCCTTGGGCAGAGACTCTTGGAATGCGTCCAAATCGCTCTGGCTCGGCGGGATTTTCAGGCCCAGCTCGCGGGCTTGGTTCAGCATCTCCTTGGCGGCCTGGGCGAGAACCAGGCTGGTGAATTCGAGGGCCTCCGTCGTGGCGGCGACGAAATCCCGCTCCACCGGCATGAGGTGATAGGTTGGCACACGGTGCAGGACATGGAGCAATTCGTAGCCGGCATCGGAGAACAGCTTGATCGCGGCCGTGACCGAACGCAGATTGCACCAGTTGCAGCTCTTGCCGGCATCGTACGTGTCGAGAATCTCCTCCAACTGCCACGAATGGGACAACAGGTCGCCCACCAGAGGCCGGGTCAGGGCCTCCCGCGGGGCGGGACGGTTGGCGAGGTAGCCGGTCAGGGCCAATAGCGTCCGCGCCCGTTTCTCGATCAACTCGCGGATTTCCTGCTGATTCACAAGATTCGCATCCATCGTCACATGCCCCTGTTCGAGTGCAGCCGTGGAGGGTATCGACTACCTCGGCTTGCGCTCAACCTGTTTACTGAGAGGGATATTCTCCACACTGAAGCCACGAGGAACATCGACCTGGAACAGCTTGCGATCCAATCCTGCGTTCACTTTGGGATCGGTGAGCTTGATCAGGTAGACGTCTTCTTCCGGCGTGACGGCTTCCACTTGCACGGGAAGGCCGATCTTGCCGTCGATCCAGAAATCGATCGTGACGTAGTCGTCCTTGTAGACGGAGTCCGGTTTGACCTTGAGATGGAGGTGCTGCCTCGGTGCGGGCTGGGGCTGCGGCTCGGGGACGAGCTCAATATCGAACTGCTTTCGCAGATCCTCCACCTTGGAGAAACCCAGGACGGGAACATGCTTGCTGGCCAGCGAAAACGCATCGAGGGGTTTGTTCGGCTCCGCCAACTGGCGGTGGGTGGCCGTTTTCAACTGGTGGTCGATCTCCCACAGCCAGACGCCGTCGAACAGATACTCCTGCTTGCAGGTCTGTTCCTTCTCCTCGTCCTGTTGCAGCGTCTTGAAATCGATCCGCAGGTACGACTTGTCGTCGAACTTGGCATAGTACAGGACGCCGGTGCGGCGCTGCTGGGATTCGAGCAGGGGCTGCTTGAAGACGTAGTCCATATTCACCTGATATGATTTCAGCTCGGCGGCCCTGTCCTGCAGATTCTTGAGCACCCGATCGAGCTCATTCGGATCGGAGGCGGTCTTACAAGCAGGACCGGTCGAATTGGCGTCCGCGCCCCACGACAACCCGGCCGCAAGGCTGACAAACAACACCAAGACTATTCCTTGTATACGCATCAATCCTCCTGGATCTGACAGCGAGACTCGCCATTGTGCCGGTCAATGATGCCAAGCAGCTCGACCAGGTTTGCCACAGTGAAATCTGCATGTTGGGCAAACTCGTCGGCCCGCTCGTGATTGGCCATCAGGACCGGGATGGCCCCGGCGGCGCGGGCGCAGAGCAGATCAAACAGATAGTCTCCAACGAGGAGCGTCTGGGCCGGCTCGACGGCGAACCGCCGGCATAAGTGCAGCACGCCAAAGGCGTTAGGCTTCACCGGGCCATCTTCCCGCCCCACGACGGCGTCGAAGTGCAGGCCATGCTTGTTCGCGACCGCCCAGGCGTTGTCCTTGCGGTTGCGGGTCAAAATGCCGATAGAGATGCCCCGTTCGCGGAGTGCGGCCAGCGTTTCTCTCGCCCCGGCATTGAGCTTGGATTCGGCTACGGCTCTTTCCTCGTGGGCCAGCAGGATCGCCTCGGCACGCTGACGCTGCGAAGGCGTCATCTTCTCCATCGCCTCCAGGATGGGGCCACCGTTCTTATCCAAGCCCATTTCGCTCCGGATCTGGTTGAAGTCCAAGTATGGCTGCGTTATGGTTCCGTCCAGATCGAATATCACTGCTCTTATCAGCATACACAGGCTGCCTCTTCCGTCGACACCCCTAAAAGGCTGCAAATGACCTCGAAGCACCTCCCTCCCCTATGTATACGTTGTGTGGCCGGACAGGTTTTGTCAAGCCTCGTTTATCGTTTGTCCGCGTAGGACGAGCGTCCCCGCTCGCCTAAAGAAGTCGTGCTGAGACGCACGACCTGCGAAGAAACGCCTCACGGCGTCACTGCAAACGGGTCCATTTGCCTACTTTCCCTGTTTTCTCAGCAATTCGATCAAATAGCGTGCCGCCTGACTCATTGTGCGTGCCTTGCGGACAATAATGCCGGTGGGCCGGGTGAATCGCTCGTTTGAGAAGGGGATGGCTTTCAGCGTCCCGCCGGCCGCCTCCTGAACGACCGTGGCCTGCGGCAGGATGCTCACCCCCGCATTGATCTCCACGGCCCGTTTCACGGTCTCGACATTGTCGAACTCCATGACCGTCCGGACAACCGTGTTGTACCGCGACAGCATGTTGTCGATCCAGATGCGGGTGGGCACGTCCTTCTCGAAGGCAATGAAACGCTCGAACTGCAGCTTGTGGATGTCGGCCTTGGATTCGCCGGCGAGGGGATGCTTTGGGCTGCAAACCAGGACCAGCGGTTCCTCCTCAAACTCATACACATCGAGTCTCTTGTCTTTCTTGGGCACGGCGACGAGGCCGATGTCGAACTCGCCGTTGAGAATCAGCTCGTAGACCCTGTCGGCGCTGAAGTACTCGATGTGCATGTTCACGTTTGGCCAGCGGATCATGAATTTCTTCACGTAATCGGGCAGGCTGTGCATCCCGATGCTGAAGATGGCCGCCACGTTGATCCGGGTCTCGACGCCGGTCTTGAGGGCGTTCAGCTCGCTCTTGAACTGATCGTGCCGTTCGAGGATGTCCTTGGCGGCCTTGTAGAACACCTGACCGGCCGTGGTCAGCTCGATCGGCCGCTTCTTGCGGGCGATCAACTGGCACTTGTGCGCCAGCTCAAGCTGCGCCAGTTGCTGGGAAATGGCCGACTGGCTCAGAAGGTGTTTCTCCGCCGTTTTGGAGAAGCTCCGGGAATCCGCCAAGTCGCAAAAGATCTTCAGTGTTTCTATATGCATTATTAAACTTCCTAATGCCATGTATCACGATAAGATGCTTCCCTGATTAGCCATCAGGCCCCATAATATAAGTTCCGCTAATGAATGGCAAGTCTACTTTTAGGTAAGGAGTCGCAAATGAATCTGCTACAGCCCAATGCCAATGAGGCGACGCAAACGATGAACCGCTCCCGTAGCGTTTCGCCGGTCTCGGGTATTTGTACCCGTTGCATCGACGGCTGCCGGGGCAACTGCGAAATTTTCAAAGCGACCTTCCGCGGCCGGGAGGTCATCTATCCCGGGCCCTTCGGGACTCTGACCGCCGGCGCCGACAAGAACTACCCGGTCGACTATTCGCACTTGAATATCGCCGGATACGCGCTCGGCGCCAAGGGTCTGGCGGATGGTGCGGTGGGACACTCCGACAACACGCTGTTTCCGATGGTCAACACGGAGACCGAGTACGGCGTCGGCAAGAAGGTGAAGATGCGCCTGCCGATCTTCACCGGCGCTCTGGGCTCCACCGAGATCGCCCGCAAGAACTGGGAGCAGTTCGCCGCCGGCGCCGCCATATCAGGCATTACGACTGTCTGCGGCGAGAACGTCTGCGGCATCGACCCCGGCCTCGAGCTGGACGCCAAGGGCAAGGTAAAGAAGTCCCCGAACATGGCCGAGCGCGTTGCGCAGTACCGCCGGTATCACGAGGGCTACGGCGACATGATCGTCCAGATGAACGTCGAGGACACCCGTCTGGGCGTTGCCGAGTACGTCGTCAGCAAGCTCGGCGTCGAGTGCGTCGAGCTCAAGTGGGGCCAGGGCGCCAAGTGCATCGGCGGCGAAATCCAGGTCGATTCCCTGGAGCGGGCCCTCGAATTGCAGAAGAGGGGATACCTCGTTACCCCCGATCCGTCCAATGAGGCCAACCAGGCGGCGTTCCGCGACGGCGCCCTGAAGCACTTCGAGAGACATTCCCGGCTGGGATTCGTGGATCGGGAGGGCTTCATGAAAGAGGTCGAGCGCCTGCGCAAGATGGGCGCCAAGCGCGTCACCCTCAAGACCGGCGCCTACCCGATGCGCGAGTTGGCTATGGCGATCAAGTGGGCCTCCGAAGCCAAGCTGGACCTGCTGACGATCGACGGCGCCCCGGGCGGGACCGGAATGAGCCCGTGGCGGATGATGCAGGAGTGGGGCGTGCCCACGTTCTATCTGCAGTCCATGACGCAGGACTTGTGCCAGAAACTGGCCGCCAAGAAGGCGTTTGTCCCCGACATTGCCATCGCGGGCGGCTTCAGTTCCGAAGACGGGGTCTTCAAGGCCCTGGCGATGGGTTCTCCGTTCACCAAGGCGGTCTGCATGGGCCGTGCCCTGATGATCCCGGGCATGGTCGGCAAGAACATCGGCCTATGGCTCAAGGAAGGCCCCGATGCACTGCCGAAGACCGTCAGCGCGTTCGGCAACTCGGTCGAGGAGATCTTCGTCTGCTACGAGGACCTTGTTGCCAAGTACGGCAAAGACGCTGTCAAAGAGATGCCACTCGGCGCAATCGGCCTGTACACCTTCACGGACAAGCTGAAGGTCGGCCTGCAGCAGCTCATGGCCGGCAGCCGCAACTTCCGGGTTTCGACGATCAGCCGCCAGGACCTGATGGCGCTGACTCCCGAAGCCGCCCAGATCTCCGGCATTCCGTACATCATGGATGCCTATAAGGAAGAGGCCTACAAGATCATCAACGGCTGAAACCGCTGTTGGACAGCTTAGGATTGACACAGGGGGCTCCTTCTTAGCAGCAAGGAGCCCCTTTTTCGTACTCGTGCCTGCCGGCGATGTTCCCTGTCACATGGTTGTCTGAAGATAGGTGGTCAGATTCGCATCCGAGTGGGCCAATCCCAGCTTGCGGCGAATCCGCTCCCGGTGCCGGCTGACGGTGGCGGTGGACACGCCGCGTGTCTGGGCGATCTCCTTGCTGCGCAGGCCGGTTCGGATCATGTTGCAGATGCCGATCTCCGTCGGTGTGAGCGAGTGGTACTTGTTCGTGAGCTGGTGGATGAAGGGCGATGAGATCTCCATCAGGTTGTCCCGCAGCAGCTCCACGTAGCGTTTCTGTGGCGCGGGCACCTCGGTCAGCAGGGCGTAGATCACGGGCATCAGCACCTTCTCCACGTTGGCCTGGATGTCCTTGCGGATTTTGAGCTTCTCCTCCTCGATTCGGGTCAAAACGGCCTTCAGGGCTGCATTGGCTTCCCGCAGTGCCTCCCGCTCGACGATCAACTGTTTGTTCGTCTCCTGGAGCTTCTGCTCGGCGGAAAGACGCATGACCACAGCGCCGATGTGCTCGGCGACAGCGTCCAATAGGGCGCGCTCCTCCCGCAGGAACGGCCCCTCGTAGAGGGCGGGCCGCTCCTTCAGGTAGAACACCTCCACTTCCCCCGCAGGCTCACCGAAGACCATGATCTGGGCCGCCTGCCGCCATTTGGTCACCTTGAAGCCCTCGGTCTTGCAGGTCTTGCCCCGTAACGAGATGCGGGCACAGGTGACCTCCGGGTACTGCCAGGCGGGCGGCAGGATGTCGCACACCCGGCGGAGAAACTCGTCCAGAGAGCCGAGACCGCTCTCCGTCAGCCGGGTGATCCCGTACAGGCAGTTCAGTTCCTTGATCCGTTCTCGAAGGGCGATTTCCACCTTTGCGGGGTCTACCTCCGCCGTGGGCGGGATGAACCAGCGGGCGGGATTGTCCTTGCCGAAGCGGGGCGGACGCGAATTCGACCGTCTGGGCGACTGCTTCGCCATGACCTGTTTCTCCCTATCGAAAGAGGGCATTATGTAGGCATCAATAGCGCACGAAACTGCCTACAAGATATAGGCACTCATGGTGCAGTATTATTGCATTTGCATCTCATATCTATCCGTTATGCTTGCTCATGTCAAGGTTTGACTTGGATTCTTATGGTGAAGCCCATGAATACACGTCTATCCCATCACACCACCACGGGAGGCAATTATGTCCAACGAAGTGCTTGAGAAGATCCTGAAGAACCGGCGCAGCCAGCCCCAACAGCTTGTGGAGGTACTTCAGGACGTGCAGGAAGCCTTCGGGTACGTTCCCCAGGAGGCAATGACGACGGTTTCCAGGGAGCTCGGCGTGCCTCTGATCGAGGTATCCCGCGTCGCACATTTCTACAAGGCGTTCTCGCTCAAGCCCCGCGGCAAGCACGTCGTCACGGTCTGCCTGGGCACCGCCTGTCATGTCCGTGGGGCGCCTCGGATGCTCGACCAGGTCAAGGGCGAGCTGGAAATCGAGCCCGGAGAGACGACGGAAGATCGCATGTTCACGCTGGAACGGGTGAACTGCCTTGGGGCCTGTGCGCTGGGCCCGGTCGTCGTTCTGGATGGAGAATATCATCCCAAAATGACCCCGCACAAGCTGCGAGAACTGATCGAGTCGGTGTACGCCGCCGAGAAGGAGGTGACCCGTGAGTGTTAAGCTCAAGACCTTGGCTGATCTGAACCGTGTCCGCGCATCGTCGCAGACGAAGAAGACAAAACCCACAACGGTTACCATGTGCTGCGGCACCGGGTGCCAGGCGTCCAAGAGTCAGCGGGTGGCCGAGGCGATGAAGTCCGCGCTGGCCTCGGCAGGCCTGGCTAATTCGGTCGAGGTGCGGCTGACCGGTTGTCACGGCTTCTGTGAGCAGGGGCCGATCGTGGTCATCGACCCGGCCAACATCCTGTACCGCCACGTCACGCCGGAAGATGTGCCGGAGGTCGTCAACAAGACCATCCGCACGGGAGAGGTGGTTGATCGGCTGCTGTACACGGACCCGGTCTCGGGACGCAAGATCGTCAAAGAGTCGGAAATCCCATTCTATCAGGCCCAGGACCGCATTCTGCTGAGCCAGAATCGACAAGTCGACCCTGCTCACATTGAGGACTACTTTGCCATCGGCGGCTACTCCGCGGCGGCCAAGGTGCTCGGCGGGATGTTGCCCGAGGCGATCATTGAGGAAATCAAGAAATCGGGCCTGCGGGGCCGGGGCGGCGGCGGGTTCCCCACCGGCCGAAAGTGGGAGCAGTGCCGGACCGCAGACGGCGACGAAAAATTCGTGATCTGCAACGCCGACGAGGGCGATCCCGGCGCCTACATGGACCGCAGTGTCCTGGAGGGCAATCCCCATGCGATCCTGGAGGGGATGCTGATCGGCAGCTACGCGATGGGCGCCAATCAGGGCTATATTTACGTGCGCAAAGAATACCCGCTGGCGGTCCAGAACACGCGAAAAGCGATCGAGCAGGCCCGAGAATGGGGCCTCTTGGGTGAGAACATCCTGGGCAGCGGCCACAGTTTCGATGTCGAGGTCGCCCGCGGGGCCGGCGCCTTCGTTTGTGGCGAATCCACCGCGTTGATGAGCTCGCTGGAAGGCAAGGTCGGCGAGCCGAGGCCCAAAGACGTGCATACGGTCAAAGACGGCCTGTGGCACAAGCCCAGTTGCCTAAACAACGTCGAGACCTGGGCCAACGTCCCTATGATTATCAACAACGGGGCCGCCTGGTTTGCCGCCAAAGGCTCGAACGGGAGCACCGGGACGAAGATCTTCGCCTTGACCGGCCGCGTGAAGAATACGGGCTTGGTCGAGGTGGCGATGGGAACGCCGTTGAGGAAGATCGTGCACGACATCGGCGGCGGGGCGTACAACGGCGTCGCGATCAAGGCCGTCCAGACGGGCGGTCCCTCCGGCGGCTGCCTGCCCGCAGACAAGTTCGATCTGCCGGTCGATTTCGACACTTTGGCGGCGGCGGGCTCGATGGTCGGCTCCGGCGGCATGGTCGTCATGGACGAGCACACCTGCATGGTCGATGTGGCCAAGTACTTCCTGGCGTTCCTCCAGGACGAGTCCTGCGGCAAGTGCGTCCCATGCCGGCTGGGTCTGGAGCGGATGCTCGAGATTCTGACCGACATCACGGAAGGCCGAGGCCGGCCCGAGCAGCTTGAATTGCTGGCGGACCTCGGCGAAACGATGGCCCAGACCAGCCTGTGTGCCCTTGGCAAGACCGCCGCGAACCCGGTGCTTTCCACCCTGCGCTATTTCCGCAAGGAGTACGAAGCACACATCGACGGCAAGTCGTGTCCGGCCGGCGTCTGCCGCGAGCTGATCCGGTATGAGATCGATCCTGAGGTCTGCACGGCCTGCGGAGCGTGCTTGAAAGCATGTCCGCACAAGGCTATCAGCGGCAAGGCGAAGCAGCCGCACACTATCGACCAGGATGCCTGCGCCAAGTGCGGGATCTGCAAAGATGTCTGCAAGTTCAACGCCATAAGCGTTTGCTGAGGAGACGAGAATGCAAGAGCATGTGACACTGACAATCGACGGGGCCGTGATTCACGCGGTCAAAGGGGCGTCCGTGCTTGACACGGCGATGGAATACGGCATCTGCATCCCGGCTCTGTGCCACTATCCGGGCCTGTCGGACATCGGCGCCTGCCGGCTGTGCATCGTGGAGAATGTGGCCGGCGGCAAATCCAAGGTGACGACCTCCTGTACGCTGACGGTGGCTGAGGGGATGGTCGTCCACACGGACACGGAGAAGATCCAGCGGCTTCGCCGCAACATCGCCGAGCTGCTGGTGGCCAAGGCGCCGAACTCGCGGGCCATCCAGGACATCGCCGTGCGGTGCGGGGTCAAGAACGTCCGCTACTCGTTCCGCAACGACAACTGCGTGCTCTGCGGCCGTTGCGTGCGGGTCTGCGGCGAGATGTGGCAGGCCAAAGCCCTGGGCTTCATCGGGCGCGGCAAAGACCGCCGGGTCGATTTCCCGTTCGGCCGCAAGCCGGAGTTCTGCAAGACCTGCAACACCTGCATCGACATCTGCCCAATGACGATCACTCCGTGTATTGGGCCGATGAAGAAGGGCCAGGAACGGCTCTGCGGCGGCTGCGAAGGCCAGCTTACGATGACCAAGAACTTCACCGACTCTTGCGTCTGGTGTGAGCTGGGCAAGGGCTTCCAGTGTACGCGGCACGTCCAAATGGCCAGCAGAGAGTAATTGCGGATTGATGATTGCGGATTGCGGATTTGGAGCGAATCCGTAGTCCGCAATCAGCATGCCTGTCCTTGCGTGTGTTCTGCATGATGCTATAATATCATCCATGCCGGACATGGATTTGAACAAGGTGGCTCGCCAGCACCTGGAAATGGAAGGCTTCTTCGCAGGCTTTGCCGTACGAGGCAGGACCGCGATTCCTGCCGTCGAATGTCAGCCCGATGCTGAATCCCCGGCAGCTAATCCGCAATCCGCGGCGGATGCCGCTAAGGAGCTTGGAGCGGTAGCCGCTGAGGTCGGTCAGTGCCGCAGGTGCGAGTTGGGGTCCCTGCGGAAGAATCCCGTGCCCGGGGAGGGTCATCCGAGGGCCCGGATCATGTTCGTGGGCGAGGCCCCGGGGGCCGACGAAGACGCCCAGGGCCGGCCGTTTGTCGGCAGGGCGGGCCAGCTCTTGGACAAGATCATCGCCGCCTGCGGCCTGAGGCGTGACGAGGTCTTCATCGGCAACATCCTGAAGTGCCGGCCGCCGGAGAACCGCGACCCCCGCCCGGACGAGATCATCAACTGCCTGCCCTACCTGCAAAGGCAGATCGAGGCCATCAACCCTGACATCCTCGTGGCCCTGGGGGGCCACGCCGCCAAGACCTTGCTGAACACCGTCAAGCCCATCGGCCAACTGCGGGGCCAGTTCCAGGAGTATTACAGCGGGATCGGCCGCCCGCCCATCAAGCTGATGGCCACCTTCCATCCCGCCTATCTGCTGCGAAACTACAGCGAGCAGAACCGCCGCTACGTCTGGGAGGACATGAAGAAAGTCCTCACCGAGCTCGGCCTGCCCGTCCCGGAGCGCAGCAAGGGCTGACGTGCCAACCGCCTTACGGCTCATCATATTCTCGAGAATCTGCGGAAAAGCCCACTTTTCGCGTAATGTGGTCGCATTTTGTGCGTCTGTTTACACAGATACTGTGAGAAAAGCAGCAGCCGGGGACGAAATCCGGTGGCACAAAGGCACCTGGCCCTTGAAAGACGGACCGTCTTCGGCTATAAGTTAGGTGGTAGGTGTGGCAGGCGCGGAGGTAGGAGTTCCCCCTTGCTTTGATTCATTGTGGCGGTCGATTCGGAAAGGGCGAGAAATGAAAAGAGCCACGTTCGTTGGGATCATTGCGCTGTGTGCGATGGCGGTCACTGCCTCGGCTGTGACTCGAAAAGTGCCGAGCGAATACCCGAAGATTCAGGCGGCGATCGACACCTGCCAGGACGGCGACGTGGTCGTCGTGGCGCTGGGTGTGTACTACGAGACCATCAATTTCGGCGGCAAGAACATCACCGTCACCAGCACGGACCCGAACAATCCCAAGGTTGTGGGCTACACGATCATCAATGCCGATGGGGACGGCACGGCGGTGACCTTCGAGAACCACGAGACCCAGGCCGCCGTGCTGACGGGATTCACGATCACCGGCGGTTTCGGCACCATCAACATCGTGGAGTCAGAGGGGAACTTGAGGATTTTCTGGGGCGCTGGTATCTACTGCAACGGCAGCTCGCCCACGATCACCCACAACGTCATTGCCAACAACCGGGGCCCCGTCGATATGACGGGAAATGACATTACCCAGTGGAAGCTCAGCTATGGGGGAGGGATCTGCTGCTACCACTCCGACGCCGTGATCACCCACAACATTATCCGAGGCAACCGGGCCTATGTGGGTGGAGGCGTGCTCATCTACTTCGGCAAAGCGAAGGTCATGGACAATCTGATCTTCGACAATACCGGGCTGGCTGGCGGGGGCGTGACAATGGTTGAGGGACAACTGGTCAATAACACCATTGTCGCCAACAGTACGGGCCCAGAGGACGGAGGGGCGATAGGTGGGAATGTTTATATCGTATTCGATCCCTCCCTCGAGAACACCCGCGTGTGGAGCAACATTATCTGTAACGCCACCTCCGGCGGCGGGGTTTACTATCAGAGTTATGGGCCGGACAAGGACGCCTTTGCCTTCAATAACGTCTGGGGCAATCTTCCGGGCAACTACGCCATGTCGGATTCCGCCAATCCAAACCAGTTGGTCTGGGACGGCGCGGCCAGCATGACCGGCATCGCAGGCAACATCTCCGAAGACCCGCTTTTTGTGAATCCCATCAATAGGGATTACCATCTGACCTTGGACTCGCCCTGCGTCAACGCGGGCAACCCGAACTATGCCGTGGCCCCGGGTGAAAAGGACTTTGACGGCAACGGCAGGGTATACGCCCATTGCATCGACATAGGAGCCGATGAGTACGTCGGGTACGTCAAGCCAGTCGCATTTGCCGGGCCGGATCAGCACATTCTGACGCCGCTCCAGGCGGTGACTCTCGATGGCAAGCAGAGCTATTTCTTCGATCCGTGTGGCGTTACGACCTATCGCTGGTCTCAGGTCAGCGGGCCGGCGGTGGTCCTGAACGATCCGAACGCCGCCAAGCCGACGCTCACGCCGGCCGTGGAAGGGGAGTATATCCTCCAGTTGGTTGTGGGCGACGACAAGTACAGCAGCAAGCCGGACCAGGTCCTCGTTCTTATAGCGGCAAACCACCTTCCTGTGGCTGACGCAGGGGCCAGCAGCACATGGAGCACCCCGGGCCGGGCGGCCCTGGACGGCACAGGCTCGTACGACCCCGACAAGGTTGACCGGTTGACCTATGAATGGATGCAAGTGGAGGGACCGGCGGTCAAGCTGCACGATGCAAATACGGCCACTCCGTCCCTCGACCTCAAGACCGAGGGACAGTATGTGTTTGAACTGGTGGTCAGCGACGGATTCGCACAGAGCGCGCCGAGCCGGGTCCAGTGTGCCGCCGTTGGGGTCACGACGACGGTGAAAGACCTGAAGCTCGCGCCGACGGGACCGCAGACGTTCTACCCTGACGTGTCCGGCACGAACGCCGTCTTTGTGACCGCCGGCCTTTCTTACATCTACGACGCCAAGATCACCTGCAAGGACCTGGTGAGCGGGAAGATGGAGTCTTTCGGGTCCACCGCCATCAACCTGCATCCGAAGATCGACGGCGATCTCGTCGTTTGGGCCGCCGGCAGCACGGTCCAGAACGCCATGGGCCCGGATACGACGAGCGTTTTCGTCCGGAACATGGCGACGGGCAATCAGCGGGAGCTTCGGGCCCGCGGCAATACCAACTCGTATGGCTATCCTGCCGTCTCGGGCAGCAAAGCCGTGTGGACGCAGCATCTCGGCATCAACAGCAATCAGGCGGCAACGTACGTCAATATGCCGTACGACGTCTGCGGCGCCGATCTGAGCGATTTCGACCATCCGGTCTATTTCACCATCGCCACGAACGTTGGCAAACACAACCCGTATCCCTACAGCAATCCTACGGCCGACTATGAAGGCGTCGTCGACATCTGCGGCAACATCGTCGTCTGGGAAGGCGGGGGCAATATCTACGCCGCCGATATCTCCGACCTTGCCCACATCAAGGTCGTCACCGTGTGCGACCACCCGGCCCGCCAGGCCGATCCGGCGATCTCGGGACGCTTGGTCGTCTGGACCGACGAGCGCAACGACCGCGGCGATATCTATGCGGCCGACCTGTCCGACTGGGAGCGCATACGGGAATTCGACGTCGCCAAAGCTCCTGGGATTCAGCGGCATCCGGCGGTGGATGGATCGCTCATTGTATACACTGACACTACGACGTCGGCCGGAGCAGTCCGGCTGGCTTGCGTGACCTGCCAGTACGGCGTCTTGAATGTCACGGTCCCGAATACCATGATGGCATCGGCGCCGGCGCTGGACGGCACAACGCTTGTCTGGAGGGACGGCGCCCGCGGGGTCGTGCAGGCAACGTCGCTCGGATTCGGCTATTCCATCTTCGACGGCCGAGTGCAGAACACCAAGACGGGCAAACGCTACGACTACATCCAACACGCGGCCAACGAGGCAACGAGTGGCGATCAGATCGTTGCGGGTGCAGACCGCTATGACGAGAAGATCGACTTCCTGGGCAAAGCCGTGACGATCCGCTCGGCCGACCCGAATGACCCGGCCGTGGTGGCCTCTACGGTCCTCAGCAGCAGCGGCGGCGGGAATGTGGCGAGCTTTGTGACGGGGGAGTTGTCCGCGAGCGTTCTGAGTGGCCTCACGATCATGGGCGGAAACCAGGGAATCGTCTGCCACGGGGCATCGCCCACGATCACCCGCTGCGTGATTCGAGAGAATCGTCAGGCCGGTGTGAGACTGATCGGACAGAGCAATCCTGAGATCGCCCGCTGCCAGATCATGGTCAACGGGGGGGCGGGCATCGAAATGTCCGCCTCCGGCGAAGGGCGGGCGGCCAGGCTGAGCGAGGCGACGGCTCGCAACTGCATCATTGCGGCCAACCAGGGCGCTGGCGTTCACGGCGGCAAGCCGAAGCTGATCAATTGCACAATCGTTGAGAATGTGAAGCAGGGCATCAGCACCCAGGCGCCAATGGTAGTGAATTCGATTGTGTACTTCAACGACCGCAATGCGAAGGGCGTTCAGATCGACGGGGCTCGTGCCGCGGTCAGCTTCTCGGATGTCCAGGGCGGTTGGGACGGCGAAGGGAACATCGATGCGGACCCGCTTTTCGCGGCGCTGGGCCGCTGGACGGATCCCTCCTCATCCACCGGTGCGGTCCAAGCCTGGAACGGCCGTCTTGGCTGGGTGGCGGGCGACTACCATCTCCAGAGCCAGGGTTGGCGCTGGAACGCCCGACAGGGCTCCTGGGTTTCGGACACGGCCACGAGCCCCTGCATCGACGCCGGTGACCCGGCCTCCGATCTGTTCGAGGAGCTTCGGACAGCCCCGCAAGACGTAGGCGGAGCGATCATCAACAAGCGAATCGACATGGGCGCCTACGGCGGAACGGTCGAGGCCAGCCTGGCGCCATCAAAGCAGTAGAGACACCGGAGGCTAAGTGCTCGGCCCGAGGAGGATGTACCGCCAGACTCGTTGAGGGTGTCCCAAGTCCTTACAAGTCCTTACAAGTCCTTAAGATTTGGTTGCCGCGAGCCGCGGGGGTGGGTGGCATCGGCAAGGCCGGAGGCTTTGCCGATGGCAAATATGCAGACCGTCGGCAGGCTGCGCTTGCCGTTGCCATCCGACAAGGATTCGGTCGGGTCCAACACGCGGGGGCGGGGGCGGATCGTCAAGATGGCCGGGGCTTGCGGAGCAGATCTTCGAGTCGCTGCAACTCGCCCGGCTTCATGTGGTAGCTGTGTTCCGAATCGGGGAACCGGCCGGCCTTCACTTCGTCGGCGTACTTCTGAAAGGCCTCGACGGTGCGGGCACGCAGGTCGCCGAAGGCCTTGGCGAACTTGGGAGGATGCCCGCCGGAAAGCCCAAGGATGTCCGGGGCGATGAGAATCTGTCCATCGCAGCCGGGGCCTGAGCCGCAACTGAGCACGGGCACATCGGACTTTGTCGTGATAATCTGGGCAACTTCCGCAGCCGTCCCCTCGATAAGAAGGGCACTCGCACCGGCGGCAATCATCTGCTCGGCCAGGTCGATGAGTGCGACGCCCGCTTCCGCCGTGGTTGCCTCTGCATGAAATCGGCCCATCTCCCCAATTCTCTGAGGTAGAATACCGATGTGCGCCATGACCGGAATCCCGGCGTCGCTGATCGCCCGGACGGTATTGAGGTAAGCCCCCGTGGCCTCGATCTTGACCATCTGCGCGCCGGCTTCCGTCATGAATCGCCCGGCGTTGCGAATCGCTTGGCCGAGACTGATGTGGTAAGACAGGAAAGGCATGTCCGCCACGAGATAGGTATTTGGGGCGGCCCGGCGAACGGCGGCGGTGATCGTAACCATGAAATCCATCGTTACGGGCAACGTGGAATCAAAGCCCAGCATCATTTGCGCGGCGGAATCGCCGACGAGAACGAGGTCCACCTGAGCCTGCGATACGAGAGACGCCGTAGTGTAGTCATAGCAGCTCACCGCCGCGATAGCGCGCCGCTGCCGCTTGGCTTCGAGCAGATCGGTGATCGTGATGCGGTCGTTCATCTTCGATCGTTCCCCTGAGAATTAACAGCATTCCGGTTAAGACAACAGAACAAGACTCTCGACTTCGCCGTAAAATAACTTAGTTGAAGGTCGAGAATATGACGATATCGAGCCCGATCGGCAAAAAATCTGGCGATTCAACAATTTAACCCTTGAATTCCGGCGGGAAAAGCATAATTTTACTCGTATGTTCTGTTTTCGTTAAAGATTTTGTCTGCATCTCTACGATGAAAGATGTAGACAACGGTGGGCGAAACAAAGCCCTTCCGAAAGTCAACAAATAGCTTTTCATCACCCTCCTCCGAAGCCAGATTCTCTTTGGAATCTGGCTTTATTTCTGGCGAGCTGGATGTCAGTTTGGCTGGTCTGGGTAAACATGGTCGTTGCAGTTCTTCCGTCGCGATCTGCCCATTTCGGTGGTGCCATGCGCGTTGGGGTTCCCCTTTCGATCTGTGATCCGCGGTATGCACAGGCCGCGTGGCGGTTGTGTTCCGCCGCAAGTTCCCGTAAGATTCTACAGGGCGGCTGCACGTGCAGCGGTCTGTTCTTTGGCGGCAGGCACTTTGGAGTATGAACGGATGGTTCCTCGCATTGCACTATCGAAGCAGGGCCCCGATGTTTCGCGCATCGTCCATGGTCTATGGCGCTTGGCCGAGTGGAAGAAGAGCAAGCGGCAAATTCTCGAGCTTATCCATGGCTGTCTGGAGCAGGGAATCACCACATTCGATCACGCCGATATCTACGGTGATTACACCTGCGAAGGCCGGTTCGGATCGGTGCTGGCCGGGTCCGGGATCGGCCGCGCTGCGATCCAACTTGTCACCAAGTGCGGCATCAAGCTGGTTTCCGCAAACCGGCCCAACCATGTCATCAAATCCTATGACACGAGCTATTCCCACATCGTCGCCTCGGTGGAAAACTCACTGCGATGTCTTCACACCGACTACATCGACTTGCTTCTGATTCACCGGCCGGACCCGCTGATGGACCCGCAGGAGGTCAACAGGGCTTTCGTCAGCCTCAAGCAGTCGGGCAAGGTGCGGTACTTCGGCGTGTCGAACTTCCTGCCTTGCCAGTTCGAGATGCTGGCCTCGAAGCTCGAGGTTCCTCTGGTCACGAATCAGATTGAGTACTCGGTGATGAATCTCGACGCTCACGCCGACGGCAGCATCGACCTGTGTCAGAAGGTCCAGATATGCCCGATGGCCTGGTCGCCGCTGGGGGGCGGGCGGCTGTTCCGTGAGGATTCTGACCGGGCCCATCGCGTGCGCGAGACCCTCACCATGATCGACCGGGATGTGGGCGGAGCTTCGATTGACCAAGTCGCTATCGCCTGGGTCCTCAAGCATCCGGCCGGATTTGCGCCGGTGTTGGGAACCGGGAATCTGCCTCGCATCAAGAAGGCGGTGGAGGCGCTGGATATCGTGCTGTCCTCGGAGCAGTGGTTCGAGATTCGCTGTGCCTCGCTCGGCCGGGAAGTGGCGTAGTCGGATCGCGAGGATCCTCTCGCGTGCGGCTCCTCCCAATCTCCAGTCATCGGCGTTGTTGGTTGACACGCGATGCACAACCCTGCCCGTTATCCGCCGGGGCTGCGAGCGTACCACGCGATACCTTCATACGTCCACGTGTAGCTGTAACTCTCGATGAGCTTGTTCTTCTCGGCCTCGCTCATTGTGTAGAAGTGGGCATTGAGCCGGCCGGACCAGAACCGGTGGACCGGCAGAGCGTCCGGCGGCTGCTGACCTTCGGGAAAACCGTAGAAAGCGATGCCCTCGTACGTCCAGACATGGGAGTAGCTCCCGATGAGTTTCTGTTTCTCCACCTCATCGACCGTGTAGAAGTGCGCGTTGAGGGCGTTCGACCAGAAACGATAGACCGGCGCAAGGCCCTGAATACAGTCCTCCATGTACGCGCGGTAAGCAATCGCCTCGTAGGTCCATGTGCCAGAGTAGAGGTTGATCAGTTTGCTCTTTTCCGCCTCGGACATGGTGTAGAAATGCTTTCCGGTCACGGGCGACCAGAACCGGTGAACCGGCGCCAACAACGCCTGCGGGAAGGGCAATGTCTCGGGTACCACGTGCATCTCGGTCGTGAAGTGATAGTCATAATCGCCGTAGGCTGAGTACTGTGCCGCAAAGGGATTGCCGTAGACCAGTTCCGCGAAGAAGGCCGTCCAGCCGGTGGCAGGCTGCGGCACGCGGGCGATGTAGACCCCGCCGCCCTGGTTGGACAAGGGCGATTTCTGCCACACGGCCCCTATCGTGGTCAAGCGGAAGTCCCGCGCGTTCGGATTGCTCGCCTGCCAGAGGCTCACCGATTTGGGGGAATCGACCGTTTGGACCCTGATGGACCCGTCCTGCTGAATTGACCAGGAGAACCTGGGCCGAGGCTGCGCGTTGAGGATCGCATCGAAATACGGCACAAAACCGTTGACGACCGAGTCGTAGGCGCCGGTGAGGTAGTGGTCGGTATTGGGCACGTGCCGCAGGCAGGTTTCGCCGGGCAGATCGTGCAGGTAGAACCGCACCGAGTCCAGAACGAAGAAGTCGTCGCCGGTGGCGTTGATGATGAACTTGGGCATCGTCAGCCGGTTGCGGTAGGAGAAGGGGTCCACGATCTGCAGCAGGGCCGCCCCTTCGGCGGTGTTGAGCTTGTCGAAGATGCCGAAATCCTCGTAGGGGGCCAGAGCCTCGGCCCAGTGTCCGTACGATCCCAGTTGATGGGCGAAGGAAACCCTCATGTTGAGTGAATCGCTGACGATCGGTGCAATCGCCTTGACCCGATTGTCCACCGCGGCTGTCAGCCAGACCGCCCAGCCCTGCTTGGACCCGCCGGTGAGGACGAAGTAGCGGATCGTCCTTCCACCGCCGGCACCGCTTGCGACAAAGCTGCGGACCGCGTCCATGCACCGGACGACCGATTTGACCATCGGCAATTGCACCGGCCAACTCACATCGCCTGTTTGAAAGTACTTGTGCCATGAGTAGGCGATGATCTGATCTTCCGTCAGGGCCGTCGATTGGTCGGAGAACTGCAGAGGCTGATTGGGTACCGCCGTCATCTCAACGACAACCGCCCGTGTGGCAGCGGCCAGTTGCCGAAGCAGCGGGTCGATTGCCGGCACCGGATCATCGGAGTCGCCGCCACCGACCATAATCAGGGCCGTGTCCTTCGCCGGGGGCAGCGGCGGGAACAGTGGCGACTCGGGCACGATGATCGTCATCCAGTGCTTCCAGACGACATGATCCACCTCGGAGGCGTCCCGCCATGCCTGCGAAGTCAATTGCAGCACATGGCCCCTCGTATAGGTCGAATTGTCAAAAGCGGAGGAGCCGACCTGCACATAAGAGTAGTTAGCGTCAGGCTTTGCGACGTAGTCGTCGAGAGCCGTCCCGCGGACGGAGGAGCACAGGGCCAGGGCCGCCAGGAGGCTGATCGGCGATATCACGCGAGTCTTGGAACCGTAGTCGTGGGGTCTTATAGCGGTCATGGATGAATTCGTCACTCCATACTGTCGGCATCGAAGGCCGGGATTTCGTCAGGACGCAACACTTACCCATTTTACCATAAACCGGGCGAACATCAACAGGGCGGTTTTGCCGTCAAGGGCCGGGCTTGCCTGAAGCCGTAGGACGGGGTATACTGGATCCCGAGATAGGCGGCCTGCAGATCACGGATCTTGGGCCGGGTTTGTCCGCAAGAACACGGCTTTGGGCCGGAACGTATGGAGTCGGAAACTCCGTTGAGACCTGTGACGAACTGGATGGTAATTCAGGAGGCCGGATTTGACGACCACCCGCACGGAAAACCCGCGATTGGCACCCCTCAAGGAGAATCTGCAAAGCGTCATCTACGGCAAGGGCGAGTGCCTCGACGTGATGATCGTCGCCTTGCTGGCGGGAGGCTCCGTCTTGATTGAGGATGTCCCGGGCGTGGGCAAGACCACTCTGGCCAAAGCGCTGGCCAAGAGCATCGACGCCAAGTTCCACAGAATCCAGTTCACGCCGGACCTGCTGCCTGCAGATATTCTGGGGTCTTCCATCTACAACCCCGTCAGCGGCGACTTCCGGTTCGAACCGGGTCCCATTTTTTGCAACATTCTGCTGGCCGACGAGATCAACCGGGCCTCGCCCCGGACCCAGTCGGCCCTGCTGGAGGCCATGAATGAGAACCAGGCGACCATCGAAGGCCAGCGTCGTCCGCTGCCACAGCCTTTCCTGGTGATCGCCACGGAGAACCCCATCGAGTTCCACGGGACGTATCCGCTCCCGGAGGCCCAGTTGGATCGCTTCCTGGTCCGGCTGGCCATCGGCTATCCGGCGGCGGACGTGGAAGTGGATATCCTCAAGTCCCATGCGCGGGCCCAGCCGCTCGAGAAGATCGGTCCCGTGCTCGATCTGGAGCAGGTCCGCCAAGTCCAGCAGGAGGTGACGGGCATTCACGTGGATGACAGCATCCTTGAATACATCGTGGAGATCGTTCACGCCACGCGCCACGACAACCGTCTGGGGCTCGGAATCAGCACGCGCGGGACGCTCATGCTGTCGCGGGCGGCGCAGGCTCACGCCTATTACGAGAGCCGTGAATACGTGATTCCGGACGATGTACTGTGGTGCGCCCCGCACGTGCTGCCGCATCGGGTGATTCTGACCTCGAAGACGCGGTACAGCGGCGCCGGCACCAAGCAGATCATTTCGGATATCATCGGCCATATCAAGGTACCCGTCTGAGGAGACGAATGTCGCTATGGTCAGAGCCGGAAGCAACCTGTCTTTTGGATTGACGGATGCCGGCAGGGTCATTCTGCGGGGAACCTGCTTCGTCGCCCTGGCCGTGCTGATCGTTCCCGCCTTCGGCGTGCTATCGGTCCTGGTCTCGGTCATGCTCGTGGCCTTCGTGGTCGGCATGGTCCTTCGGCCGAGGATTCTCGTCACCGGCCGGCTACCCGATCGCATCATCGCGGGCCAGACGGCGCACTTGACCTATGTGCTCAAGAACGTCGGACGGTTTCCCGCCTACCACTTGCACGTGCGATTCCGGGCGTTGCCCGAGGTGATCGAGCAGGTAGGCGATGCACACCTCGTTTTGCGCCTGGGACGGGGCCAGACAACCGAGGTGGTTGTCGCCATCCGGCCGAGACGTCGCGGGTGCTACCGAATCCGCCAGCCGGTCTGCGAGTCCAGCTTCCCCTTCAACCTGTTTCATTTCGGCGCTTCGCGTAATGGCGAGGAAAGCCTGATGGTCCTGCCGGCGTTCTCGTTGCTGGATGTCTCGCTGCCGTACGTGAGCCGTCACGTGACCGTCAGCAGCATGCGGCCTGCCGGCCGCACCGGGACTTCGCCGGAGTACATTGGGAATCGGCCCTTTCAGCCGGGCGATCCGCCTCGACGGATCGATGTGCGGGCGTGGGCCCGCCTGTCCGTGCCGGCCACCAAGGAGTACGACGACGATCTCGACAACTACGCGGCGCTCATCCTGGACACCCGCGTGCCGGAAAGCGGGCGGAAATCGAAGCCGAAGGAAGCAAGGGCGTTCGAGGCCGCCGTCAGCCTGTGCGCCTCCATGGCTTACACGATTCATAAGGATTGCATGATCGACCTGTTGCTTGCCGGGGCCGATTTGCGTTCGTTCGCTTCGCTGCCGAGGGTGATGCGCCTCGACCAGGTCCACGAGACGTTGGCGGCTGTCGAACCCTCAAGCGACGACACCGCCGAGCAGATTGGCTCGCTCTTGGAGGATCGGCTTGGGGAAATCTCCGAGGTCATTTTCGTCCTGCTGCACTGGGACCCGACATATCAGCAGTTGGCCGAATTGGCCGAGCAGGCGGGATGCCATTGCACGGTCATTGTGGTGGGCGAGCCGGACCCCTCCGATTGCGGATTTCGGATTTCGGATTTCGGATCAGGGCCTCGTGTCGAATCCGCAATCCGCAATCCGCAATCCGCAATTGACCCCATCGGGGACGTCCGGTTCGTGTCGGCCGACGGAGTCTTGGCGGGGCGGAGGGACCCATTGTGAGAATCCAGAGGATGATCGCCGTGGTCATGATCCTGGGAAGCTCGGTGCTGACCGGATGGGCATCGGGGGATATCGCCTTCCCGGCGATCCTGGGCATGCTGGGCCTGCTGGGCACCCGGCGGCGGTTCACCTGGGACATCCGGCCGGAAAGGCATTTCATCACGCCGCTGCTGTTGCTGGTGCTGGCGGCTCTGTTCGCGCTTCATTGCCACTATGCCCGTGTGCGGGCCGATCAAGCCGCCGCGTTTGCGTGGCAGACCATCGCACGCTACTTCTTGGCCTCCATGATTCTGGTCCTCTTTCTCCGGCCGCAGAGGATGCAAGACCGAGGACAGAGGGCAGAGGACGGAGGGCAGACCAGCGAGTCGATTGGTCTTGCGTCTTCGGTCTTCCGTCCTCCGATCTCGAGCTTGCCACCCTCGCTGGGGCTGTTTCACTTGGCCAGCGTGATGGCCGCCGGACAGGTGCTGCTGCTCGAGGACGCGTACGTCGCATTCCGCTTGTCGGAATTGCTGAGCGTCACATTGGTCATTCTGTATGCAGCGACGGCTGCTCTTGCAGTTGACGTTTCAGGTTTGCAGTGTCAAGTTTCAAGTGTTCCACCTTCACACCTCACACTTGGCACTTCAAACTTCAAACTTCAAACGCTTCTCTTTGCCCTGCTGATTGTCGCGGTAAACCTGGGTTGGATCGGCGGCTCCCTGCTGTATCGGCGTGTGGAGATCCTCAATTTTCTGCCGGCATGGCTCTCTCGCGGTGGCGCCGCTTTGGAGAGCACCACGACAGGGGCCGCCCGCGTAGGCTTCTCTGCCAGCGGCGCACTCTCAACGGTTCTGGCAATCAAGGAAGATGCCGATTCCGCGCCGGTCCTGACCATCACCGGCAGCAATCCGACTTACCTGCGGGCCATGGTGTTCGAGACGTACGGCCCGTCCGAATGGGTCGACCGGCCGAGCAAGGAGACGCTCTGGCACGAGCAGAACTCGCCATTCAGCATGCTCCTTGGCGGTAGAACGTACGTGTTTCCCCTGAATGACGATGACCCCTCTGCATACGTGACCGTGCGTCACGAATCCAGCATCGGCGATGTCATGTTCACGCCTCTGGGGACGTGCTCCGTGGAAGCGCCACTCAACATGTTGATGCGTGATAGCGATGACACGATCACCTCCCCGGGTGTGCGGAACCGAATGGCCTACAGAGTCGCGTACACGACATCGAAGACCGGCAATGCTCCGAAGGGGCGGATGTTGGCGGACGTCCCCAAACATCTGGATCCTCGTGTTCAACAAAAGGCCAGTCGCATTTTCCGGGGATGCAACACGACAGCCGAGAAGATCAATGCTGTCACACAATACTTCCACACGAACTACACCTACGTGCTCGGGCTGGAGGTCCCAGCCGATCGGGACGCGATGAACTACTTCCTGCTGGAGGCCTCCTCCGGCTACTGCGAGTACTTCGCCTCGGGTGCGGCGCTCCTGCTGCGTCTGGCCGGTGTCCCAACCCGATACGTCACCGGCTTTCTCGTCACGGAACGGGGCGACGACGGCCGATCCTGGGTCGCACGGAACATGGATGCCCACGCGTGGGCCGAAGCATGGGACCGGGAGCGCCAGCAATGGGTCATCGTCGAGGCCACGACGCAGGAGGGACTAGGCGATGTGTCTCTGGCCGACCAGTTGGCGCGCGGCGCCGGCAGCGGGGCGCCCTTCTTCAAACAACTCGCGGAGGCCCTCTATGAGTACGGCCTGTTCGGCGTGATCGGCCGGTTATTCGCCTCCTACGGCCTGCTGACCGGCGTGTCCCTGTCGATGGTCTTCTTTGGAGCGGCGTTGTGGCTGACGCGGCGGACCCGCCGGCGCGGAAATCTCAGATCTCAATTCTCAAATCCCAAATGGGTGGCGTTGCACAGGATGTTGGCCGCCGTGGATCGCAGGGCCAGGGTCATGGGATATCGGCGCAATCCCGATGAGACGATCCACGCGTTCGCAGGCCGGATCGGCCGTGACGGTTCCCAGTTCCCGGTTCCCAGTTCCCAGCTCTCAAGTGACAGCGGTCAACCGACAACCGTCAACTGGGTGGTTGACTGGTACCTCGATTATGCTGACCTTCGCTACGGCAAAGTGATCGATGCGGGCCGGGTGGAGCGGTTGCATCGCCTCGCACAAGAGCTGCGCAGCGGCCGGTAGAATGTGCGTCGCACGCCAATCCACTACATGGCCATTTCCGGATGGGTGTGCTTGCGGTGCCGTGAGAGTCTGGCGCTCAGGGCCTCCATGTACAGGTAGAAGACAGGCGTGATGTAGAGGGTCAGGGTCTGGGAGAAGAGCAGGCCGCCAACGACGGCCAGGCCCAGTGGCTGGCGGGATTCCGCGCCGGCGCCCAGGCCCAGGGCAATGGGCAAGCTGCCCATCAAGGCGGCCATCGTCGTCATCATGATCGGGCGGAAGCGCACGAGGCTGGCCTCCAGAATGGCGTCGTGCGGGTTCTTGCCTTCCGTGCGCTGCGCCTCGATGGCGAAGTCCACCATCATGATCCCGTTCTTCTTGACCAGACCGACCAGCATGACAATGCCGACGAAGGCGTAGATTGAAAGCTCGACGCCGAAGATCATCAGTGTGACCAAGGCGCCGAAACCGGCAAACGGCAGCGCCGAGAGAATCGTGATCGGGTGGATGAAGCTCTCGTACAGGATTCCGAGCACCAGGTAGATGACCAGAATCGCCAGGGCGAGGAGCCAGCCGAGTCCTTTCATCGAGGACTGGAAAGCCTGGGCGGTGCCCTGGAAGCTGGTGCTGACCGTCGCCGGAAGCGTGTCCCGGGCCACCTTGTTGATCTCGCCGACGGCCTCGCCCAGGGAGGTCCCCGGCGCGAGGTTGAAGGAGACCGTAACGGACGGCAATTGGCCCTGGTGATTGATCGTCAGCGGTCCGACGTTTGTCGTCAGACCGGCCACGGCGTTCAGCGGCACCATCCGCCCGGTCTTGGCGCGGATGTAGAGCATGTTCAGGGCCGCCGGGTCCAGTTGGTACTGGTCCTTCAGCTCCATGACGACGTAGTACTGGTTGTTCGGCGTCAGCATCAGCGACACCTGCCGGGAGCCGTAGGCGTTGTACAGCGCATTCTCGATCTGGGCGGCGGTGAGGCCGGTCGCGGAGGCCTTGTCCCGGTCGATCCCGACGTTGACCTGCGGATTCTTCATCCGCAAGTCGCTGGTGACATCCTGAAAGCCGGGCAGATCGCGGATCTTCTCTTCCATGAGGATCGCGTGCTTGTAGAGTTCCGTGGTATCGGGGCTCTGCATGGTGAACTGGTACTGGCTCCTGGACATGCGGCCGCCGATGGAGATCGTGGGCGGGTTCATCAGGAAGACGCGAATGCCGGGAACGGCGTTCAGGCCGGGCCTCCACTGCTGAATCAGCTCATCGGCGTTGAACTCTCGTTGCGATTTGGGCTTCAGGCGAATCATCAGGAAACCGCTGTTGCCTCCCGAACCGCCGCGCGAGCCGGCACTCGACATGAACGAGGCGATCTCGGATTTTGCCAGGAGAACGGAAGCGACCGCCTGCTGGTGCTGGAACATGGATTTGTAGGAGATGCCCTCCATGGCCTCGGTGGAACCCGAAATCTGGGAACGGTCCTCGCTCGGCAGGAAGCCCTTGGGAATCCGCAGGAATAGAACGACGGTGGCGGCAAGAGTGGCCACCGAGAAGAGCATCGCGCTGCGCTTGTGGGCCAGGACCGCCCGCAGCGTTCGTTCATAGAAACGCAACGTGAGCTGAAAGATCCTCTCGGAGAAGGCGTAGGCCCGGCCATGGTGCGCTTCGCCCGGGGGCCGCAGGAATCGGCTGGACAGCATCGGCGTCAGCGTCAGGGCGATGAACCCGGATACCAGCACGGCCACGCCGATGGTCACGGCGAACTCGCGGAACAGCCGGCCGATCAAGCCACCCATGAAAAGGACCGGGATGAACACGGCGGCCAGCGACAGGGTCATGCTCACGATCGTAAAGCCGACCTCCTGAGCGCCCTCGATCGCCGCCTTGAAGGGGGGTTTGCCCATCTCCAGGTGCCGTACGATGTTCTCCAGCATGACGATGGCGTCGTCCACGACGAAGCCGACCGACAGGGTCAGTGCCATCAGCGAGAGGTTGTCCAGGCTGTAGCCGCAAAGGTACATGACAACGAAGGTCCCCACGATGGCCATCGGCAGCGCCAGGCTCGGGATCACCGTGGCCGACACATTGCGGAGGAACACGAAGATGACCAGCACGACCAGGAAAAGGGTCAGCAGCAAGGTGTATTCGACGTCCCGGACCGATTCCTTGATGGGAAGCGAGCGGTCGAAGAGGATGTGGATCATGACGGAGGCCGGCAGTTGGTCACGGAAAGTAGGCAGAAGCTTCTTGACCGCCTCCGTCACCTGGACCGTATTGGTTCCGGGCTGCCGCTGGACGGCGAGGACCATAGACCGTTGCTGATTCTCGCCGTCGAAGAACCACGCCGCCGACTTATCGTTTTCCACGCTGTCGATGACCTCGGCGACGTCGCCCAGCCGCACGGGGGAGCCATTGCGGTATGCGACGATCAAGGGCCGGTACGCCTCAGCGGTGTTGAGTTGTCCCGATGCCAGAACGGTGAACGCGCGGTGGGAGCCATAGAGAATCCCCGTGGGCATGTTCACGTTGCCGCTCTCGATCGCCGCCGCCACCTCATCGATTCCGATCCCTTTGCTCGACAGCGCCATCGGATCGAGCCGGACGCGCACGGCATACTTCTGGGAGCCGAGGACCTGGACCTGGGCCACCCCCATGACGGTGGAGATTCGCTGGGCCATCAAGGTCTCCGCGTACTCATTCAGCTCGTACAGCGGGAGCGTCGGACTGGTCAGGGCCATATAGAGGATCGGCTGGTCGGCGGGGTTGACCTTCTGATACGTTGGAGGACTGGGCATGTCGCGCGGCAGATGACGCACGGTTCGCGAGATGGCCGCTTGAACGTCCTGGGCGGCGCCGTCGATGTCCCGGGCCAGATTGAACTGGAGTGTGATCTGGACGCTGCCCAACGAGCTGGAGGACAGCATCGAGTCAATCCCGGCGATGGTGGAGAATTGCCGCTCCAGCGGTGTGGCCACGGCGGCCGCCATCGTCTCGGGGCTGGCGCCGGGCAGCGAGGCCGAGACCGAGATCGTGGGGAAGTCGACGTTCGGCAGGTCGCTCATCGGGAGCTGGCGGAACGCGGAGATGCCGAACAGCAGAATCCCGAGCATAACGAGGGTCGTCATGACCGGGCGATTGATGAAGAGGGCCGTGAAATTCATGGATATGTCACCTCGCCGTTTCGGGGCTGTCGGTTCTCCACGCTACTTCTTGATCTGGACCCGTCCGCCCGGAACGAGCCGGAGCTGGCCGTCGGCGACGACCACCTCGCCTGGCTTCACCCCTTCGACAACCGACTCGTTGCCGAGTTCTCGCTTGACGGTGACCGGCCGGGCCTCGACCGTCTGGTCCGATTTCACCACGTAAATGAACTGATTGCTCTGGCCGGTCTGGACGGCCTGGGACGGCACCAGGATGGAATTCGGCTCCTGGGTGATCGTCAGGAGCACTTTGACGTACTGCCCGGGCCAGAGCCGCCGGTCCTTGTTGTCGACCGTGGCCCGCAGATGGATGGTCCGGTTGTCGGGGTCCACCGTGTTGTCGAGGAACGACAGATTGCCGTGGATCGGCTCCGCCTCCTGGCCGGCCAAGGTCACGCCGACGTCGAGCTTATTGGCCGCCATCTGTTTCTGGATGGCCGGCAGGTGCTGCTCCTGGACCCAGAAGCTGACGTAGATCGGGTCGATCTGGCGGATGGTGACGACGGACACATCGTTGGCCTTGATCAGGTTGCCCTGGTTGACGTGCAGACTGCCCACACAGCCGTCCACGGGCGAGCAGATCGAGCAGTAGTCGAGTTGAAGGACCGCGTTTTCGATGGCCGCCTTGTCGGCGTTGACCGCGGCCCGCAACGTCTCCACGGCCGTCATGGTCTGGTCGTAGACATCCTGCGAGGCAAAGCCCTTTTGGTACAGCTCCATCTGCCGGGCGGCCTCCCGTTCGGCGTTCTTCAACTGGGCCTGCTCCTTCTCCAGATTGGCCTGGACCATCTTGAGAGTGGCCTGCGGCTGACGGGGATCGATCGACAGGAGCCGGTCTCCCTTCCTGACCATCTGGCCTTCGGTG
>Ga0315286_10000350_pt1 | contig 38307 bp, 33 predicted proteins | sample YL17G10_0_MG_FD_205038 | JGI IMG/M metagenome (GOLD analysis project Ga0315286, IMG submission 205038) | Sediment microbial communities from Yellowstone Lake, YNP, Wyoming, USA - YL17G10_0 | ecosystem: Environmental > Aquatic > Freshwater > Lake > Sediment | place: USA: Wyoming | collected...
CCGATTCATCTCTTTCATCCGATTCATCTCTTTCATCCGATTCATCTCTTTCATCCGATTCATCTCTTTCATCCGATTCATCTCTTTCATCCGATTCATAAATGATTACGCATTTTACGAGTTTTAATTATCTTTCTCGTTTTAATTATCTTTCTCGTTTTTCTTGTATTTCTCGTTAACTCAGTCGAGATTACAAATTCTGTCCACGGCTCAGACGGTCTATCTTTTAAATATGGTTCTAAATATTTCCATTGACGATTTTTATTACAAAAGTCGGCGGCAGAAAAAGGCATTCCACACGAATTGCCAAAACGAGCCACAAAACCCATTTTGTTCGCCAAATCACTATCGCATACAATTCCGTCAAGCGCTCCTCGTGGAGCAAATGGCTTTGGTCTGCTAGGGTCAGACATGTATTCACGCGCATCCAAATCATAATGAGAACAAACTGTTCGCGAACACGGATTTTCCTTTTTTAAATAGACATCATAATGATCAGAAATGATTCTTTTGGCGATTTCAATATTTATTTTTCCTTTATATTCTTGAACTAAATCGTCCAATCTCACACGACGCGCACCTTGATGACGACGAATGTCATCAAAACCACTATTTACACATTCTATATTTCTTATTCTCGGATCATATGTAGCATTAAAACCAATGTAATAACCATTTGTAGTTCTCTCTATGCTGTGATATTTCAATCCCAATTCAAATCGCATAATTTCATTTGTTTTTGTATCTCCAAAATACCAAGTGTTTGCATAATCACCAGAATTTCCTTGTAATAAAAAATTCACACAGTCATCTATTGTATTTCCATATTGCATTGCTTGACGAATTCGATAACCTACAGGGATGTTGTTTTCATACGGAATAAAACCTCCTATTGTTGTTTCAGTGCCAATAATCCCTTTTGAATTTACGAAAAAATCAGTGCCACTCCATATCCAACACGGAGATGTTTGCATAATAAACCGATTCCCCTTTTCTGGATTTAAATCCAAAATTACATTTGCGCATTGTCCATCTATAAATTCAGTAAAAGAATTGTGTGCTACAACTATTTTACCTGATTCTGTAAAATCTTTACCTACTGCAATAAACACACTACATCTATCACTCGACCCTCCTTCTTTTGGAGATGCACGATGCTGAGCGGATGGATTGACAGAAGAAACCCAATAACTCATTGATAAATAAAAATTCCACGCAATAATTTCGTCGAGTGTGGTTGAAGTTAAAGGTGATGTGTTTTTGTGTGCTGCATTGTATCCTTGCGCAATTCCTTCCATTTCTTCGTATAATTCAGGAAATTCTAATTGCGTTTTTAATTTAATACTTTTGTTAATTTCTTCAATCATATAATCCCACGTTTGTCCAGTTGTATCATATATGAGGAAATTCAACATCTTTTTCACTTCCGTAAATAATTCTGCACATAAATATCCATAGGCATATCCACGTTTTATAGGAGAACCATAAATAGATATATATTTCCAACCATTCAATTCATATGACATTCCATTTTCTATTTTATTTAACTTCATTATATATTAGTGAAGTTAAATATTTTTCATTACATCCCTTCTCTCTCCTTATCTTTCTCTCCTTATCTCTCTCTCCTTATCTTTCTCTCCTTATCTTTCTTATATTACTCAAGCATCAATGCCAACACTATCAACACAATTAAAATAACTGGCAAAAATACAAGCAACCAAGAGATACCTGAATGACCATCTTTACATATTAAATTCAAAATCCACGTCCAAAATAATATATATAACAATTTCACAATAAAAATAACTGGACTATTTTCAAGATTCAACATAGTCGAACCAATCATTAATTCACGGTTATTTCCCATGTTTTGAAAAGCAACCATTAGTAATCCAACAATTGATATGACAAAATAAAACAAGGCAGGATTACACAACTCTTTTAAACTTTTTGGAAACGCCATATATAAATTAAATATATTTTAAAAATTTTGAATTATCTGAAACTAACTGTCCTTCATATGGCATCGGTTTCGGTGGAACAGCATATCCATTCATTTCGTTATTACTTGCTGCAATATTATTCATGAAATTTCTTCCTACATTCACTAAATTTTGAGGCAAAAGTCCTCCTCCGCGATAAGTTTTTTTGTGATTAGAACTGTGTCCTCGACTAGGACCTCGACCGCGTCTACATTTACAACCAGGACCGCAATCAGGACCACAACGATGACGACCCCGACCACCACCACTTAACATTCCATTAAATGGATAATTTGCTCCTATATCAAGCATTTGACGCGAAACATCATTATTATAAGTATTTAATGATAAATGATTCCCATCACCTCCAACACCATTTACTCCCGACCACGTCTCGGGATTTGATGACCACGATGAACCAACCAACCCATTTGCATAACTCGTTCCGGCACCTGTCATTCCACCTCCTCGTATCGTTTGACCAGAATTCAACCATCCCATTGTTCCCCCTGTATCTTTGACTATCGGATATGCTTTGTTTATAGATGCATTATGATTTCCACCTTTTCCTACATATGCCGCATATGGACTTGGGCTTAATGGAACGTGTTTTCCAGTATATGCTAAAGATAAATTTAACGCATCACCTCCTGTAAAGACTTTACTTGTTTGATTACAATTACATTTACATTCTGGCACATTATGTTTATTCAAATGACACACGCATTTACACTTTTTTGAACTTATCTTGCCACGCATTTTACTATGCATTTTCATTTTAGGCTCTATTCCTTTAGCAAAAAAATTGTGTTTATTAGAATGATAATGATTACAAGAACGACGAGACCCAGAACCAGAACACCCTCGCATATTATAACTATGTTTACTCTTATTTTTCCTTGAACCTGACCTTGAATTTGATTTTCTTCTTCTTGTTGTTGTTGTTGTTGACATTATACTATATTAAGAGAATATTATTCAATGTCAACATGAGTTAATAGATGACGACGACAACACATTTTCGTGAGTCCCAATTCATCCAACACTTCTCCTTCAGCCGTTTTTTCAGTGAATTCTTTTGTTAAATAAAGAACACTGTTAATATCTTGCGATTTAGCGAGTTTCCTTTTACGCACTTCTTCTAAATAAAAACGGTATTTGTCGGCGAGAACCATTCCACAAGTGACACATTTAACTGGGATAATCATTCCTTATATTTAGTTGATTTATTTGTTCTTATATTATTTGTTTTATTCAGAAAATTATAATCAATTTTTTATTTATATGTCAGTATTAACCGGATTTACAACAAATGTTAATGGTACTCAAGTGGATTTGTCATATATATTTCAAAACGGCAATTATGTTATTGATTTTTATAATGGTGTTTTGAGTGGAAGTGCTGGATATGTTACACAGTACGGTAGTAGTAATTACAATTTACCTAATTTCTATAATAATAATGTACCACTATTGTTTGATACAACTCAAACAACTGGTGATACATTTACAAATTGTTTACTTACAACCAATTTTAAACAAAATGCTATTGATTTATCATATATACAAGTTACACCAAACCAAGGTACAAATTTTGGAAGTATTGGTTGGTTAAGAAGCAAATATTATATATATCAGTATCCTAATTTAAACGTATATTCTTCTACTTATCTAATTACTCAACAGTCAACGCAAACACTAAACTTACACAGTTCAGTTGTTGGATTTAAGTTTATTGCAATTGGTGGGGGTGGTGCAGGACAAAACGCAGGCGGTTCTAATGGCGCACCATTATATGGTTTTGGAGGTTCTGGTGGGGGATGTGTAGTTGGATATTATAATTTTAGTAATGGAGATAATAAAATATTAACTATACAATGTGGGGTAGGTGGTGTAGCAGGATATTCCGGACAATATGTAAACCCATATTTTGGAAACACATCAGCTGGTCAAGGGTCTCAACCTGGACAAAATGGATATGATAGTTCAATAACATTTCAATCCAATTCTATAACCAAAACTATAATCGCAGGTGGTGGACCAGGAGGTTCATATCCATATCAATCCGGATCAACCTCTACTGCATCAAACGGCATTACATACGGTAAGTGGGAATCCGCAGCTCCAACCTATTCCCAGGTCGGCTCAGATAGCGGTTTTACACAGATTGATAGTAGTCCTCCTTATTCTATTTTACGACAATTAATTCAACCAAACGTATATCAAGTAAATAATACTAATCAAATAATTTTTCAGGATCACACGGGTTCTAGTGAACAGCTTAATCTCTCATATATGTATGGAAATAACTATGTTGTTCCGTCCAGTACTGCGTATTCTAACACTATTACTAATGTTGGAAGTGGCGGTTATGGAGGATGTAGACATGACCAATTATATAGCACAATAGGGTATTATGGAAATAATAATAGTGGCGGACCGAGTGGTGCCGGTCCTGGTTCTGCCGGTGCGCCTGGATTAGTTTTAATTGTTCCACAATTTACTACAATTACATCGTTCTGATCATTACTTTTTCATATAATAATATGAATCCACCACAGTTTTTTCTCCATCTGCATCTGACAAAAAGGTAGGTCCAGATGCCGACCCCGAAACACATTTTGAACCATTTAAATATCCACAACACGCGACTTTCGCGCATCCTTGCCGCGTCAAGCCATTACATTTTTGTTCCAATTCAGCACCGTTATAACTAGAACAAAAACTAGTTGCAGGGTCAAATCCCATTCCAGCAACTTCTTTTTGTATAGACGCATCTATAACGCCATTGTTGTTGTTTCCGTTAGAAAAAGCCTCCAGTTCTAAAACTTGGACAACTTCTTTAGGCGGTTGATTTTTCTCTTCAAGTGTCCATCCGTTCAATTTAAATATAGCAAGAATTGCAAAGAAAACAGCAGAAACGGTCAATATTGTTCTAAGGTTCTCTCTTATATTTTCAAAACCTATCATAATAAAGTTAAGAAAGAAAATAATATAGTTATATTTTATAAAATGGTTCATCATCGTCGTTCTCGTTCTCATCATCGTCGCCGTGGTTCTAAGAAAAATCTTCTTATGAATGGTTTAGAAAATGTCGGTTCCTCTGTTCAATCCGTTGCTAGAAAATCCGCACCAGCGCTGAAAAACGGATTCCACAATTTATTTGGACTATTGTCAAAAGGAGTCAATTCAGGAGTTCAAGGAGTGCGTTCTTTAACAAGAGGACGCCGCAGGCGCCACCGAGGAACTCGCAAACATTAAAAATAAGTATTTTATATTATTTAACATTAAAGAATCAAATAATATAAACAATACCAATAATAGCAACACCGAATCCAAAGAACATAACAAATAATTATACCATTTTTAACTGTTTAGGTGATTTCCTTTTTAAGTTTAATTTTGGTTTTAAAAGGAGCTTCGCTCCTTCATTTGGTGAAATAATCCGATGAAACTCATCGTGGCATTTTTCACATACAGTCATCAAATTCGCAGCAATGTTTTTATGAAAAGGCACGCCGTTTTTCACTATAATACCATCCTCATTTGCTTCGCGTTGTTGTTCCAAATGATGGACTTCTTTTCCCATTAGTTTGCCGCATTTTTCACAGAGCCCCATTATTTTTCGTGAATTATAATGACTTGTTTTGAGAGAAAGAATACTTCTTCCTTCCATTGCCGCCGCCGTCGTGTTTGCAGATGCATATTTCTCGCGAATCGCATATGCCGCATCTAAAAATTCCGCGGGTAAATTCAATGATTTACATACTTCTAGTCCATACATGCTATTTCCTGGACCATCACGCAATTTACGATCATATTCCAGACAATCTTTCTCTCTGTTATAAATTACAGACATATGTTTTAATTTAACTGTTTTCAAGTCAGAGATTTCATCATAACCAACAATTTCGTGTAAATGTGTAGCAAATATAAAACTACTCCGCATAGTTGCCATCTTTTGTATTCCTGCGACAAAAATGCTCACGGCGGAAGTGTTTTCAGTTCCAGAACATAATTCATCTCCTAAAATCAGACTGTTTTCATCCGCATAATTCAATATAGTTCGCAATTCACTCATTTCAACCGCAAAGGTAGACAATCCTTTAAAAATATTATCATTTCCTAAAATGCGTGTAAAAATGTATTTGTATGGTTTAAAGGTTAATTGCGAACACGGAACAAAGAGCCCAGATTGAGCCATAATGACTGCAATACCCAGTGCGCGAATTAAACTGGTTTTACCTACCGCATTTGTCCCATATAATAGAATGCCATCAACACTGTCGCTATCGCTTTTACGGTCGCTATCGCTTTTACGGTCGCTATCGCTTTTACGGTCGCTATCGCTTATACGGTCGCTATCGCTTATACCCAGCGCAATATCATTTGCGACATAAATTTCCGATTGTTGTAATTGCTCTATTAAACAATGGCGCAAATCGCACGCTTTAACAAACGATTTTTTCTCCGAATCATCTGTTCCATCCAAGACAGGTTTACAATATCCATATTTTTTCGCAATCGTCGCTTTTGCATAAATCATATCAATCAACGTAATAAATTCAATAATTTTCTCCAATTGTTCTTGAAATTCTTCAAATTGAGAAATAAAAGTCTGATAGACAGAAGTAATAATTTCTTTCAATGCAAGTTTTGCGCCGTGTATATTGCGACATAATTCCACGATTTCATTGTTATTAATAGAGTTGTTTGTCCCTGTTTGCTTTTCAAATCGCATATTTTTTTTGCTAAAGGTAAAAGAGAATGTCTTGGACTCCCCACTGTAAGAAGATATATATGTTAGATTTTCAACCTTTTCACTTCTTGCAGGGAGCAAATCTTCTAATATTTTACTTCTTCTACTTGTGGATATAAGAGAGAAATGGTTCTTGTCTGTTTCATGAATTTTCACAAATTCATTCGCCCCAGATGCCACCTTTTTCTCTCCGCGTTCAATCAACGAATTCAAAAATGCCTGAATGCTTACCAATTTATCCGTAGATTCCAACAACAATTCTTGTGCTTCGTCTAATTTTGTATTGACATTTTTATTAATAAAATTCGTGTCAAACCCTTGCAATTGGTCGATACCTGATGCTAAGTCAAGGTTTATGTTTGTGCGAATAAAATCAAGGATAACATCTGTCTTGAGCTCTGAATGATTCAAATATCCCATAATTGTTCTATCATTATTGACGATATCATACACAGTGCGAATAATTCCAATATTTTTATACAAGGATGCAAATGATTTTGGCGAGATTTTCTTCATAAATACTTGGCGTTCCCATTTAGCAATGTCACGAATTTCTGCCAATTTAGTTTTAATATTTTGTGTTTCAATGAGAGAAAGAGAGAGAATATATTCAGTAATATCATATTCTCTTTGTAAAAAAGAGACATCTGTCGTCGGGTGTAAGAAGTTATACGCAAAACTCCGTTTTCCCATTGGTGTCAAACACAAATTCAGCATTTTTAATACGGATGAATGCCTACCATTGTAATTCTGGTCATCAATAATATTCAATTGTTTCAAAGAATGATTTGCCAATACCAGACGATTAGAACAATTTTCAAACACCGGCTTGTGAATTTTATTGACCAAATTCGGACTATGTTGATACATGAAATCCAACAAAAAACAAAAGGATTGTGTGGCTACATTATGTTCATTAAAGAGAGAAATGTTGTCTCTATCTAATGTTGAGCCATAAAATCTTCGCAAAAGTTCGTGTTGATATGTCTGTTTTTCACAATTTTTCGCCTTAATTATAGCCTCTGTCTCGCCGTTGCCTGCTGTCAAATGAATGCGGTGAATTAAATCACATCTAATATTTGCGAAATTAATAATATCATCTATTTCTTTTTCTCTCGGTAAATTCGTAATAATAATGGCTTCACTCGGATTGTAGATAGAATTAAATCGTTCCAATTCATCATAGGTCGTTGGATTATTCATATATTTTTTAGAGAATTCAAATACAGATGTTTTTCCAGTATAAATATCAATGTTTGAAATGCCAACAATAATAGTTGCTTCTTTTTTTAATATTGATGTCCCTACCAATTCAATCCAAATACATGTTGTATTGTTTGTTAAGACAGTAGTGTCATTATTGAAAAAAGTGCCTGGAGAACAAACTCCTGCACACTTGCGTATAAATTTGCCGGCAATATCGGTTTCTTCTTGGGTATAGACGACAGAAGTGTAGCCTGCCTCTTGGATTTTTTTCATATATTTATCCAACCCATTGTCTTTGAAACCTGCCATTAAAACACAGTCTTTACCAATCGACGAATTTTTCTCGGCAATATTCAAATCACACATTCTGGAAAAATCCTCTATTTTACTGCCGCTAATTGTGTCAGTCGCCTTGTCTAAAAGTGCATAGACTTCAAAGAATGAACCGACTTGCATCAATAAAATGGTGTTCTCTCCATACTGAGAGAGATATTGTTGTGTTAATTCAAAATATTCTTTAATGAGTGCCATATGTAATAATATATAAGATGTTATTAAATGTGGCTTGATTTTACGAGTGTATTATGTATTGGGGTGTCTTTAAATATATTACATTAGCTATATTTCGATTATATAGCAAAAGAAAAAGGCGACGATTTAAACGCCTTTCCGCCAAGTAGCGGAAAGCGTCATATCTCTACCGAGATTAACGGTTTAGTTATTTTAAAATAGGACGACATTCATCAAGGATTTCATAATATACCTCAACACATTCGTCAAGACTTAATTGAAAATAGCATTCATAATAATCCTTTGGTGTTAATAAAGTGGTTCTCTCAAATAGATAGTTATAAAACAGGTCGCTACTTGTATTGTTTAATAACGAACCAATTACCTTTCTAATTTGTAGATTTTCATACTCTTTGATAGTCATCTTTCTAAGTATAGTCTTGTTATATTCTTCAAACTGAGACATATCAATCTTCTCTACTTTTTCATCAATTAATCCCATATTCTCTCTCATAAAATCAATTATCAATTCTGTAAAGAGATTGAATTTATCACGATGGTTCATTATATATTGTGTTAGTGCTGGTTCGCTATTGCCGAAAAAGTATTTCAATTTTTTATTTATACATCTATGTATAATAACCTAATGCTATATTTACACATTTCAATTTTTTATTACAACTTTATAAAATCCGTTTCTGGAATGCCAATCAAGAGAGAAAGAGTATTGTGTTTTAAAAAACGATAATTCTCTAATGAAATTAATTGCAAACGATAAAACAATATTTTTAATATCCGCAATAAAAAAGAAGCATACAATGGCAATTTACTTTTAGATAGATGAAGTGCTATTATTTCTCTCTTATTTTTTTCATTATAAATGGAAAATTCTGCTTTTAATGAATTCTCTGGATCATCATACATTACTTTATGTCCATAAATAAGACGATTCGTTATATAAGACCTTAAAATAATCTTTTTGAATTTTTGTTTCGGAATATGTAAAAATGCCGACATTTGTGAAATCGTGCGTGCCTCATTGTCTGTAAAAATGTCAACATCAATATCACTTTGTCCGGGCAAATAATCTGTTCGTAAAATGCTGCCATAAAAATATAATGTTGTATCCAAATAATTTCTTAAACGATTGAAAAAATCAGAGGCGTGTTCAGACAATCTATTATTTTTATGAATTGTTTCCATATATTATTCATTTATATTTCGTCGTTTATATTTCGTCGTTTATATTTCGTCGTTTGTTTTCAAAAAATTGTGAAGCATAATGTCTTTATTATTATTATGAATCTCTCCTGACAACATTAACATTTCATACATTTTTCGGAGAACATCATTTGGGGCATTGCTTCCGCACATTATCATGTTTTTCTCATTCAAATATTTTTTGATAACATTCATCTGTGTTTTTTTCAACTCTTTGTGTGCGTTTAATACTTTTTTACGAGTATTGTTGTCTTTAATCAAAATTCCTACAACTCGATGTGTCTTTGATTTGCCTAATTTGTATTTTCTTATTGTTGTTTTTTTAACTATTTGTTTGATAGGTATTTGTGGTTGCTGTTGTTGTTGTTGTTGTTGTTGTTGCTGTTGTTGTTGTTGTTGTTGTTGTTGCTGTTGCTGTTGCTGTAATGGTTGTGATTTGTTTGAATATGAAGAATAAGACTCAACCATGTCTGGATGTGATAATCTGACGTGGTCATCAAGCAATTGTATCGGCATTGAAACATTTTCTTTGATTTGTAATGGGGACGTTTGTCTCATTTTCTCTCTTAATTGTTTTAATTTTAATTCTCTCATTGATGGTGGTTCTAATGATACAGCAGGTGTAGTCGGTGCTTTGTAATTACGAAATGTTTTTTTAAAACCATTTTTTAAACATCCATATGGCACATCTCTGTCTAATTTATATGGTTCATTAATGTTGTTAAGTGAAGGTGATATAGGTGAAGGTGAAATAGACTCAATTGCAAATGTAGGCATTGGTATAGGAATAGGGTCTTTTAATTCTTCAGGCAACTCTAAATGAAACTTCGTTTCATCATGACCGAACAAAGTTCGGTTTAAATGAAGTGAAACCTTGGAAGAATCCAAATCAAGATGTTGAATAGGTTGCGGTTTATAATTTTGTGATAATGTTGGAGATGTTTGCAAATGAAGATTGTTGCGAATCGTCTTTTTTTTAAATTCATCCGTTTTTTTTTGAACAGTGAGTGATTTTAAATATTCAAGTGAATCATTGAATTCATCTGTATATTCTGTTTGTTCTTTTTGTTCAGATGTTTGTTTGTAGTCCTTGATTCTTTTTAACAATTTATTTTTCAATAAATTCGGAGAGATTATTGGTTTGACATTGGGACTTGCTCTTTTCTCTCCTTTGTTTTTACGACTTTTGCCTCCAATCTTGAATAAATTCGGATTTATTTGAATTGTTTTTCTTAAATTTGACATATATAATGTTCGCGGAAACATTCTGAACAATTAAACTATTGAAGAATTAATTACGCCTACGGCTACTGCTTCTGCTTCTCTTTATACTTTTTCGTTGACTTTTTCGCGCTGTTCTTCCTCTTCTTTTTGAACTTTTGCGTCGTCGTCGTCTTCCACCTACTAATGTTTGGGGTTGTGCCATTTTAATATCATGAACTTCCATCGCATCTGAAGCAAACCCTGATAAAGGACTGTTTGGCATTACTTCACCTCCATGCATTCTTTTGCCACGACGGCGACGGCGACCTCCTGCTGGTGCTACAGCTTGTGAGTCTGGGGATGTTATTCCTAGGTAATCAGTAGTCTTTTTACTAGTAGTAGCAACAGTACTAACAACAGCATCCGCAGCACCAACAGTAGCACCACTTATATTAGAAAGAGTTCCACTTATACCAGTACCAGTAGTACCAGTATCAGAATTAGTATTATCCGGATAACCTAATACCTGCCAAAATCCTCCACCTTTACGCATGCTTCGTCTGTTTGTTTTTCCCATTATATTATATAAAAAGAAATAAATATTAATTTAATTAATATGTCTGTCTTGGCAAAGCTCCATATGAACACACCTGTGCATTTTTCAAACTAGTATTAAAGATAGATCCTTTTTTTTTTTGAGAAACGCATCCGCCTGAACGAGCGCGTTGCAAACTAATGGCAGTTCCACTTGGATAATAATTTTTCGTAGTATATGGTGCGTTTTGCGGCAATCCAACTTTGAAAGAACTTTGTCCTACAGCAATCGCTTTTTTACGATTCAAATAGAGAGAAGAATCCTGTGGTCCTATGTAATTCACATGACTAGAAACCGGACGACGTGTTTGAGATGAATAACAATAAAACATGTGAGAAGGCGATGTTTTTGCTAAAGCCGTCTGTTGTGCTTGGTCTTTTCTTGAAACTGCTTCGGTTCGAATATATTGCTGACGAGAATTGATAAAATTTTCTGAATACACTGGCTCTTGTGATGGATAAAAAAGCTGAACATTTGCAGGATTGCACGTTTGTGTTCCTAAATTTTGGAATGGAATTTGATTCGGGGTGTTTGCAGTATTTAATGGACCATAAACGGGCGTTACGATTATATCTGAATATTGATGCAACATATATATTTAATCAATATCATAAAATAGTTGAATAATTTCAATAATAAAGTATTTCAAGTATATTATTTATTTGGAATTTCTTAAGGGTCAGTGACAAGTAAGTTTAAAATTAGGACGCTACAAGCGTCCCATTTTAAATGAAGCTACGCTTCATCATGAACCTAATGGCGAACGCCATTAAGGTTTTACACCTTTTCTCATTTCAAACGCCCATTTTTTACACATTTACAATTCAATTATATTTTTTATTTATAAATTAAATAAAAAATGATTTACACCTTTGAATATTTAAAATGGGACAACACAATTTAAACATATATTGAGTTATTATATCATATAATGGATAACAAAAATCCGTTAAATGAAAGTAATAATTTTGATTATGATACACTTAATCAAAGCATATTAGCACAAGCAATATTACTAAAAACGACCAGTGAAATAAGAGCATTAAAATTTGGTATTATCCCTGAAATGGAGGTTGTTAAAAAAATTCATTTGATTGAACCAAAATGGAATGAGGTTCGTCAAACTCAAGTCATTAATAGAATATTTAGAAAGTAAAATTGTCCCATTTTAAATCTTCAAGGGTGTAAATTAATATGTATACTATGTATATAACTAAATATGGTTTTTTATAGTTGCGAAAAATGTGGTAAACAATTTAACCAAAAAGGACATTATAATAAACATATTAGTAAAAAAATACCTTGTATCAATGAAACAAAACTTAAGGAAATTATTACTGTGGTTATTAATGAAATTAATAATAAAAAAATTGAATTAAATAATTCAAATGATTTAGAAGATATTAAACATACAGAAATGACAACAAATGTTATATCGTCAAAACATAATTTAGGACAATATTTTACAACGCATAATGAACTCAAAGAAAGGGTATTTGAATTTATAATAAATAATCCATCTAATATTTTAGAACCATCTATGGGACAAGGGGATTTAATCACATTTATTACAGATAAAAATTCAAGTATAACATTTGATATGTATGAAATAGACACAACAATTAAATTATTAGATAAAATACAAAAAGATAAAGTTGTTTATGGAGATTTTATGAAACAAATAATTACAAAAACCTACAAAACAATAATAGGAAATCCGCCGTATGTTAGAACTAAAAAAGGGAATTTGTATATTGATTTTACTGAAAAATGTTATAATTTACTTGAGGATAATGGTGAGTTAATATTTATAGTTCCGTCTGATTTTCTTAAATTAACAAGTGCTTCTAAATTATTAAATATTATGATGACAAATGGAACATTTACTCATATATTTCATCCTCATAATGAAAAAATGTTTGAAAATGCGTCTATTGATGTTATTGTATTTAGATACTGTAAGAATAGTTTAATTGAAAAAAAAGTGTTGTATAACAATAAATTACTTTACATTACAAATAGCAACGGATTAATTACTTTTGGAGAAGAAGAAAATATCAATAGTTTTATGTTTCAAGATTATTTTGATATTTATGTTGGTCTTGTTAGCGGAAAAGAAGATGTTTATAAAAATGAAGAACTTGGCAATATTGAAGTATTAAATGGTGAGGATAAAGTTGATAAATATATTTATATTGAAAATTACCCTTGTGAAAATGAAAAAATCAATAAACATTTATTACAATATAAAAAAGAACTTATTGAAAGAGGGATACGAAAATTTAATGAAAATAATTGGTTTGAATGGGGAGCACCAAGAAATATTACTACAATACATACTAATATTGGTAAAGATTGTATTTACATTAATAATATAACAAGAAAACCAAATGTAGCATTTTTAGGTAATGTAAATTATTTTGGAGGTGGTTTAATAATGCTTAAACCAAAAAAAAAATGTAATTTAAATAATATAGTATCGTATATGAATAGTGATAAATTTAAGGATAATTTTATGTTTTCTGGAAGGTTTAAAATAGGTCATAGACAAATATGTAATTCTTATATTCCAAATGAATATTTATAATTTTATTGTCCTTATATTTGACATAAAAGTTTCTTTCCAAGATGGTTTAGGTTTATGTAAGCAATTAATAAATATTTTTATTTTTTTGTTTATATTTTCATATTTAAACAACCTATTTTTATCCCAACATACTTGAAATGGTAAATTATTTATATTTGGTGTTAATATTGTTAAACCTTTTACACTATTAACAATTATATCACTCGCATCTGTTTTATTTAACACTACGAAATGGGCGTTTGAAATGAGAAAAGGTGTAAATCTTCGTCGGTTTAAAAACGGCGAATGCCCTTCCAAGCTACTTGCGATGCCGAATGTTCATCCCCGCCATACGACAAGTCATTGTAATTGCGTTGTGTTGATTGTTGTTTCAAAAAAGTAGTATAATTTGAACTATCATACACATATTTAGTGTTGCAACTAGCAGGAGGCACGCCGGTTGCGTCGCATTTGCTATAAATTGCTCCGAAATGACCTTTCAAACCAAACAAGCCGGGACGTTGTTGGAAGGTCTGACATGGTCCTCCGCAAGAATAACTTTGTCTAGACAGCAGATCGCCTGAATTATTTACAGCTCGAAATGGGGTCTGTGCTAATTTTAAATTACTTGCACGAAGCTGTTGAGGATATGACGTATTCCAAGCTTCTCTCAAGGTGTAACGAACATTTTCAAAATCTTCAGCATCTTTATCAACTTTTTGTATGTTACGAGCCATAAAACCACGAATACCACCACCTTGAACAGGCTGTCCACCGAGTAAAATAGGAGTAGTAACACCTGGTATGGTTAGATTCATCGCAAGTCCAGAAACATTTGCACCGAAAGAATTAATTCCTGATACTAGAGACATTATATAATACACAAATAAAAAATAAATATGTAATCCTAAATATATATGATTAAATATTTGATTGCCTCGATTATTTTTGTAGTTTTAGATGGATTCTATATAAGTTTAATAAAACCGGCGTTTAGTTCGCAAATTGCGGCAATTCAAGGTTCCGCAATGAAAGTGAACTTTATTGCAGTTGCAATTACATATGTCTTTTTGCTATTTGGTCTCAGCTATTTCGTGTTGAGAAAACACATGGAGCCAAAAGACGCGTTTTTATTTGGTCTAGTTATATATGCCGTATATGAATTTACGAATTTAGCAACATTTTCTAAATGGTCTCTTTATTTGTCAGTCATTGATACATTGTGGGGAGGAACCTTGTTTGGGCTAACAACATTGATTGTAAAAAGGTTAAGTTCTATTTTTTAATATTAGCGGAATTATTACATTTCAACGCTTTAGTTGTTTATAGGTGAAGATTTAATTCAGATGAGGTCTAAACATAATACATGCATGTTTAAACTAGTAATGATTTTATATAACATTGTATATATGAATAATTTAATAAAAAATTTTGATTTATTTATTTTTGATTTAGATGACACACTAGTAAAAACTGAAAAATATCATTATACCGCTTGGTTAATAACTCTTAAAAATGCCATAAATAATGATTTTTATTTTGATTTTAGTTTTTTTTGCTCAAAATTCCATTCCATGATGGAAGACGGCATAAAAAGATATTTAATAGATGAATTAAAAATTCCTCAACTTTTATATGAAACTATTTATAATCAAAAGACATCAAATTATTTACATTTAATCCATAACGATAAACATAATTTACGATTAATTGAAAATATAGATATTTTTTTAAATGAAATATTAAATAATTCAAAAAAATTTGTAATAGTGACCAATACTTCAAAATGTAATCTAGATTTTTATTTAAAAAATTTTCCTATTTTAAAAAAATCAGAGAAAAACTATTATAGAGAAATGATAACTAATAAAAAACCAAATCCTGAATGTTATTTTAAAGTATGTTCCGATTTTCCTAATTTAAAAAAAATTGGATTTGAAGACAGTTTAATGGGAATTCATGCATTATCCTTAGTTCCGTGTATTAAATCAGTTTTTATAAATTCTACAGATTATTATTACTATGATTATATAATTAAAAATTATGATTTGTTATTAATTATAAATAATTATATGTTTTCTTCTAAAATAGTTTAAATTTATATTTTAATATCCAAACATTATATCAATGGAGATATTACAAAAACAATTATTACAATTAAAAGATGTAGGATGTTGTGGCATTAAAATATCGTATGAAGATGAAGGAGCATTATTAAATGAAATGATGTCTATGCGATATTTAACATCATCTGTCGGGTTAAATCTGTCAATAAAAATTGGTGGTTGTGAAGCCAAAAGAGATATTGTAGATTGCATTGATTTAGGTTGTGATGCAATTGTTTCACCCATGATTGAAAGTTCATTTGCTTTAAAAAAATTTATTAGTTCACTAAAACAGTATAATTATGATAGAGAGAAAGGGGTTAATGTTGAAACAATAAATGCATATAGATGTTTAGATGAGTTAAGCAATGAATTTTCAAAATTAGATTTCGTCACATTTGGTCGTGTGGATTTTGTAGGTTCATTAAACAAGGATAGAAGTTTTGTAAATACGGATGAAATGTATGACATGGTGAATTGTGTATTTAAGAAAGCAAGAGCACATAATTCAAAATGTTATTTGGGAGGAGCTATAAGCATTGATTCAAAGGATTTTATAAAAAAATTATTAGATGAAAATTTACTAGATAAATTTGAAACGAGATATATTATTTTTGATTGTCATGAGATTGATTTTAATAAATTTGAGGAATTGTTATATTTTGCAAATGTTTTTGAGGTAGAATGGTTAAAATATGTCAACCAAAAATATAGTTTACTTGCTAATAAAGATGTTGCAAGAATTAAAATGATTGAAGAGAGAATATATAAAAACAAAAATTAAATTGCGAGATTTTCATATAAATAACTTATTAACCTATTTATATGAAAATTAAAGTAAGTGATTATATAGTAGATTTTTTTTATAAAAATGGAATTGACAAATTATTTACTATTACTGGAGGATTTTCTATGCATTTAAATGATTCATTTGGTAAACATGGTAAATATGACATTTATTATCAACATCATGAACAAGCCTGCGGATATGCAGCAACAGGATATTCTAAAGCGAATTCTAAACCTGTTATTGTTTGCACTACTGCTGGTTGTGCTGCAACCAATACAATTAGTCCTTGTTTAGTGGCACATCAAGACAGTTTGCCTATATTATTTATTACAGGGCAAGTTAAATCTACTGAATGTATTCGGGCAACTAATATGGAAAATATGAAATTACGTCATTATGCCGGGGCTGATTGTGATATTATATCAATTGTATCAGAAATAACAAAATATGCAACAGAAATATTAGATTTAAATAATCTAAATAACATATTAGTTGAAGCATTTAAAAATCTAATCAATGGAAGACCTGGACCGGTGTGGTTGTCAATTCCGGTTGACATACAAGGGATTTTTATGGATGATATAGAGATTCCAATTATAAAAAAAGATATTTTAAACCAACAAATATTTACTTCTTCGTTTCTTGTGTCTAGCGATTTAATTAATATTCATAATGAACTTATGAATGCTGAACGACCCATAATTATTGCTGGAAATGGAATAAAACTGGGAAAATGCAATGAAAAATTCGATGCTTTTTTAAAAAAAAATAATATACCGGTGGTTGTTACATTCCATGGAACAGATTTAATTGAATCAGACAATCCATTATATTGTGGAAAAATTGGATTAATTGGAGATAGGTCAGGAAATTTTTCATTGCAAAATTGTGACCTATTGATTTCCTTTGGTTGTCGTATGGCTCAAGGAATAATAGGATATCGCCCTGATTGGTTTGCAAGAGAAGCAAAAATCATTTATATAGACAATGACCAAAATGAATTAGAAAAAACCAATTTAAATTACCATCTTAAAATCAACATGGATTTGAATTCTTTTTTTGATAATTATAATTTTACAGAAAAAAATTATAGTAAATGGATTGACACATGTCTTCATTGGAAAAATAAATGGTTGTTTGAAACACCTAATTTATCTGATGAAAATGGAATAAATCCATATTATGCATTAAAAGAATTTTTCACATATGCACCTCCTAATAAAATAACAATTGTTTCTTCTGGTTCTATAATTACAAATGCGTGGCATATGGCAAATATTAAAAAAGGTGATAAATTTATTATTAGCAGCCAAGGAGACATGGGGTTTGAATTACCCGCATCGATCGGCGCTCAAATAGCCGAGCCATCAAAAATGGTTATCCCTATTTTAGGTGAAGGGTCTTTTCAACTTAATATACAAGAATTGCAAACAATCGTTCAATATAAATTGCCTATAAAAATATTATTATTTAACAATGGAGCATATGGTGCCATTGAAATTACTCAAAGCAATTTTTTTAAAAATAAATTTGGTGTAGATTATAGCAGTGGGTTATCATTTCCTGATACAGAAAAAATAGCAAATGCGTATGGTTTAAAATATATATCTGTTAGAAAAAATGATGATTTTAACAGATTGTTAGAAGAATTTATAAATTGTGAAGAAGCAGTTATTTTTGAGATATTTTGTTGCATTCAGTCTAGGTTTCCGAGATTAAACGCAATTAAAAATGATGATGGAACCTTTACGAATCGTCCGTTTGAAGACATGGACCCATTTCTAACGAGAGAAGAATTTGAAAATGAAATGATAGTTAAAATTGTTTAGAGTTCATTAATAGATATAACGTTTACATTAATATTATCAATCGATTTAATTTTATTTCTTATAATTTCATCATATATTAAAGTTGTTAATAAAATAATATCACTCTTTTTTGTTTTTTCTCTATATTTTTCAAAATTAATAATAGACACTCCGTTTATTATTTTATTATAATAACATAAATTATCATCAATAATGTTTATTACTTTAGTACATTTTTGTATGTTACTTAGTGTCTTAAATAAAAATTGTCCACAACCATAAATATATATTTGTTCATATTCATTTAATTTAGAATAATTAAATGTATTAATTATTTCATTTCCGCGAGTTATATACGATGGCAACGCTAGATTTATTTTACTTTTAATAAACACGCCACGTATAACATAATAATTATTCTCTTTTATTTTAAAGTAATCATCTTTTAAAGACACTGCATAATATCCATGATTTATTAAAAGTTTATTTAATGAATATTTCGAAAAAAAATTTATATGTTCTATATTTATTTCTTGCAAAGGAGTAATGTCATTTATTTTATCATAAAACTCAGCATTAGGAACCTCAATATATAACAATCCATCAGGTTTAACATTTTTATCGATTTTTTGTAAAAACGCATTTACATCATATATATGTTCTAAAACATGAGAAAGTATTAAACATTCATATTTATTAGTATCTTCATTCATACCAATATCATATTCATTAACAAGAAAATTATTTGATAAAAGTTCTTTTAATTTTCCATTACCAGAACCATAATCTAATATGGTATTTATATTTCTCCCTTGTAATTCTTGGATTAAATATAAATAACATCTCTCATCTTTATCAGAATATATAGGATAAGTTTTATAATTATTAAATAATTTGTAATAATTATCATAATCTATTTCATTGTTGCTTGAATCAGAAAAATAAAAATTACAATCATTGCAAAAAAAAATGGTTAATGTATTTCTAAGAGGTATATCATCTGGCATTGATAAAATTATGTCATGAATGCCAGAACTAATGTATTTATTGCAGCAAGAACAATTTCTCATAATATAAATTAATATTATTTTTACATATTATAAACGCTTTTAACATTTGGAATATTAACACATTGTGAATGAAAAAAATTATAAATATCTTCTAAAAATACCTTTACGGATTCTGACAAACTATTTATATATTTTATCAAATCTGCAACATCGTCTTGAGAGTAATTAATATTTTCAATATCTGCATTTCCCCAAGCAAACATTTTTTCAAATTTTGGAAAATTATCAAAAATTGAATTTTCTATATACATTGTTTTTGTTTTATTGTCAGGAACCAATATAACTTTGCATCCACAAATGATAGATCCAATAACAAAAAATGTTTTTAAATCATAACAATAAAATGATTCACACGTATTAAAATGTGCAATAATTTCTTGTTTGCTAAGTTTGTCTAAATAGATACTATATTCAGGATGAATAAATTTTATGTTTTTTTCAAAAAAAGTTCGTTTTTTAATTAAATAACAAGAAGAATCTTTTTTTCGTGGTTTTAAATAATTAATATACGATTCATCTACAATAGTGTTATTTAATATTTTAATATTTTTTGATAGTAAAGATGGTTGCCAATGATAAACAAAATCATTCAAATTCCAAGTGTTAATGATATCTAATGGTCTATATGTTGTTCCGACCTCTAACAAAATCCAACGCATTACATGTTTTCCTGATAATGGATTACCATAATTGCCATCTGGATATATAACTAGTGTTTTTGAATTTACTTCATTGTCATATGCAAAATATTTGCAATAAGGATTATTTATGTTTTGTCTTGACATATCATACATTTTTGCATAAATATTATTTGCGTGTGTTGTTTTATTTATAATTTTACCTAAATTATACAATGCTTTGTTTCCTCCACTAGTAAATAGTACATCTCCATCATCCCAAGGGTCGCATACAATTAAAATTTTAATTTTATTATTATAAATTCTTTTTTGCATTCTTCCTATATAAAAATAATGTTTCATTAATTCTACTCTGTTTAGATGTTTAACATCAGGGTATAATTTTTTATAAAATTTTGGGCTAAAATCCCAAAAAAAAGTATTAAATTTTTCAAATGTAAAAATGTCATTTGAAAAATATACTCTTTGTTTAGAATTGTCATTTTTAAATTTAAAAAAAAAATGTTGGTTTGAATGATTCATTTAATATACCAATAAAATAATTATTGGTATATTAAACTTAAAGAAGAAATGAAAAATGTTGAACACCCAAAAGTTTAAACCGGAAAAGATTTAAAATGACACGCTTACCGCGTGATAATTTTCAACTTACCGGTCACTGACCCTTAAGAAAAGAATGTGATTTTGTCTCATTCTAATTCTTCAATGGTTTAAAATAGACGCATCAACTTTTCATTAGTGTTTGCTAAAAATATAATACCAATTGCACCTACTATTCTGAGTTTAAATAAAAGAATTCTTTAATCTTTGAACAAACATAATCCACATCTTCAACATTCATTCCATGATGTGCGCCCAATAAAAACCCTTCAGCCATTATTCTGTCTGAATTAGGAAATACCTCCAAATACTCTCTATATACTGGATGTCTAGTGACATTTCCAGCAAAACAAACTCTTGTTTGAATGTTATTATTCTCCAAGAATGTCAATAATTCCAATCTTTTTTTTGTCATAAATGGAATTGCCAACCAATTTGTATTGTATGTATTTATAGGCATAACAAGAACATCACTTAACTCTTTTAAATTTTCAAGATACCGATTAAAAACTAACGTTCGTTTTTCACTAATTTCTTCAAGTCTAGAAACTTGAGCAAGACCAAATGCTGAATTTAATTCGGAGGATTTCATATTATAACCAACTGCTCCATATAAAAATTTATAATCATACGGTATTCCATCAATGCTAAATTCAAATCGTGAGCTGACATCTTCTGAATTATCTCCAATTCTACCCCAATCTCTAAACATAGTTGCGCGTTTTAATTGCTTTTCATCATTAAACATAACCATGCCTCCAGAACCTGCGGCAGTAATTAAATGACTGGAATAAAAACTTGTAATCGATATATCGGTTTCTGGTGTATAAGTAATTGTATCAGCTGAATCTTCAAAAAGGACAATGTTTGGACCCACCAATTCTCTAATTCTAGCCCAGTCAGGTTTAGAACCGATTAAATTCGGTAATAAAATAACCCGAGTTTTTTCAGTTATTTTTTCATAAACTTGTTCAGGAGTGGGAACATAAGTTCCTAATTCAACATCACAAAATATTGGCTTTAATCCTGTCTGAATAATAGGTGCTAATGTAGTAGAAAATGTGCAAGCAGCAGTAAGAACTTCACTATCTTTTTCTAAGTTTAAAGCGTGCAACCCTAATAAAATGGCGGATGAACCACTGTTAACAAACAAGCCGTGTTTTTTCCCAAATAAAGCTGAGATTTTTTCTTCAAATTCAATTGTTTTTGGACCAAATCCTGCCAACCAACCATCATTTAAACAATCTACAACTGCTTGTATTTCTAAATCACCATAAGCCTCTTTTTTATTTGGAGCATACCAAATTTTTTTACTATACATATTATAACATGTTACAATAATTAACTATTTTTTACTAATTTTTTCTAAATATTAGTAAAAATTATTACCAATAGTATTAATATTATTCTCCCAATTATTAATATTATTTATAAATTCCATTATATAAGTTTTTTTTGAAAAAATTAATATATTTTCCCACTGTTTTCTTGCCACGTGTATAGTATTTATAGCATTTGGTAAATCGTCAACACCATATGCAACCCCATAAAGTGCTGTTTCACCTGAATGTTTTAAATATTCTGATGCCACCGTTGTATTTAACCAATCCTTTTTTGATAGATTATCAACTTTTACAACAATAGAAATACAACCACATAATGCAGAAATAATTGATAAAAATGTAATTGAATCATATGAAATAAAATACTTATGGCGATTAAAAATTTTTATACATTCAATTTGAGAATGATTTCTTGTTATTTCAAATGAATTAGGTTTATGTATTCTTTTTATATTTTTGCCATGTGTTTGTAGTAATTTTCTTATGGTAAAACATGTTCCTTTTCTTAAAGGAAGATTTAAATTAACAGCTAAAGGATGAATAAATATTATATTTAAAAATTTAAATATACTGCCTATTTTTTCTGGATTATTTACTATTTTTTCTTCCGTGTTAAAATAATACACAAGTTCATTTTTATCCCAGGTGTGTAAATGTTCATATGGAACATTTTGACCTAATTTACTTAGCATCCATCTAACTATATTTTTAGCATTTAATGGATTTCCAGTTGTTCCTTCGCAATATATTACAACAGCATTGTCATCAATTGGAAAATCATTATTGTAATATTTATAAAAAATAGGGTTTTTTATTTTAATTCCACTGCCTGAATAAATTCTAACATTTTGTCCACGTTCTTCTAATATTTTTGCCAATAAATATTGAACAACAGTCCCTCCATCTTCAAAACAAAATTGGGGCATATGTGTATAAATTAGTATATTTTTCATATTATATAATATTATGAGAATTTTAATTACAGGAGGAAATGGAAATATTTCTAAAATCCTATTAAAAAATATATCTAATGAGTTTGACATAACATTTATTACAAGAAATGAGGTTGATTTGTTAAATGAATTATCAGTTTCTAATTATTTAATGGATAAAGACTTTGATGTGTTAATTCACACCGCAATTAAAGGCGGTATAAGAACAAGAGAAGAAACTGGAGAAGTTGTGTATGAAAATTTGATAATGTTTGAAAATTTAATAAAGTATAGTCATAAATTCAAATTAATAATTAACTTTGATTCTGGTGCCATTTATGACCGTTCTACAGATATTAAATGTAGAGACGAACCAGAATTAAAAACAGTACCAAAAGACTATTACGGGTTTTCAAAATATTTAATTTATAAACGTAGTTTTCAATACAATAATGTAGTTAATTTTCGCATTTTTAATATTTTTCACGCTAATGAAGAATCATCCAGATTTATAAAATCTTGTTTTATTGCAAAAAAAAATAAAACAATAATAACCATTTTTCAAGATAAGTATTTTGATTTTGTTTATGAAGATGATTTTGTTAAAATAGTTAAACATTACCTTAATCATTTTTCAGAAAATTTGCCAAAAACTATTAATATTTCATACACAAAAAAATACAAACTATCAGAAATAGCTCTAATGATTTTGGGTGATAATAATTTAATTGAAATCCATAATTCAACATTAACAAATAATTATTGTGGAAATGGAAATTTATTAAATCATTTAAATTTAGAATTAGATGGACTAGAAAATAGTATAAAAAAATACGAAAAATTGCTAAATATATAAAATATTATTAAGGTTCAAAACTTTCTGGTTTAAATCTAATTCTCAGTCATAATTCTCGGTGCAATATTCATTGTAATCAATTCTTGAAACAACAATTTACACGCAAATGGCAATTCCACATATGCAAAATCTGTGCGATTGTCACAAGTCCTACAATGATGAATATGCATCTCATCATTATATGCAGCAATCATTCCACATTTTTTGCATGTATAAACAGAATATTTGTCAGAAGCGTCATACAGTCGTCCTCGTGTGAATCGCGATGCGCCGTGTGAAATCATTGCATCGCGCTCCATTTCTCCAAAGCGTAATCCTCCATCGCGGCTTCGTCCTTCTGCGGGTTGTCGTGTCAAATTTACCATTGGACCAATAGAACGACTGTGTGTCTTGTCATTCACCATGTGTTTCAGTCGTTGATAAAACACAGGACCCATAAAGACACTGCATTCGTGTTGCTCGCCAGTATATCCATTGTACAACAATTCATTGCCGTGTGCTTCATATCCCAGTTTTAATAATTCGCTGCAAATGTCCTTGACTTCAAAATCGCCAAATGAGGTGCCGTCTCCAAAAAGCCCGAGTTCCACCAAGACTTTGCCCAGCACTGTCTCTTTTAATTGTCCGATTGTCATACGAGATGGAATTGCGTGTGGATTAATAATAATATCCGGTTTGAGTCCTGATGCCGTAAAAGGCATGTCGCATTCTGGTAGAATATTACCGATTGTTCCTTTCTGTCCTATAAAAGAGTATGTTTAGATTTCAATACATAATTATTCAAGTAGTTAAATAAAACTTACCGTGTCGACTAGAGAATTTGTCTCCTATCACTGGCTTCCTGAATGTTCGTAGTCGCACTTTGGCGAAATTGTATCCTTCGCCGTTTCGGTCAATGTAATTCTTGTCGATAAATGTCTCTTCCATTGTCTTGTAAATCTTGCTCTGGTCTTCAAACTTTATTATTTTTGTATTATCATTGCGATTTTCCTTGATTGGAACGACTTTGGCAATAATAATATCGCGATTTTCTATAAGGGTATTTTCTGGAACGACTCCTTTGCTATTCACCTTGGAATAATTTCCCATTTTCATTCCCTTGGTCTTGGTTTTGTCCGGGTTGCATCGTATTTCTTCGTCGCCGTTGATTTTCTGCTTATCCTCGTCTTTTTCAGTGTGATAAATCGTCGTAACAAAGAGACCGCGATCAATAGACCCTTTATTAAATATCAACGAATCTTCTTGATTGTATCCGGTATGTGTCATGATTGCGACAATCACATTTGTTCCAGACGGAATTTTATTCAAATGTATCAAATTCATGAGGCGTGTGTCGACCAATGGTCTTGCCGGATAATTCAATACATATGCCGTTTTATCCATGCGATTTTCATAGTTTGTCACATAGACTCCCATTGCTTGCTTGCCCTGAGCACAATTGCTTGATAAGAAATTATCACCTGCGATGAAACTATGATTCTCTGATTCGACTGTAATGTCTGAGATTAATCTATTTTCAACTTCTTTAATGCTTTCTATTTTAATAAACATTGCATTTTTACAATACCTTAGATTCGCATTGACCCATGCATCAAAATTTAATAAACTGGAAACATCATGATGCGCTTTATATTTAATATATTCTATTTGTGCAGATTTTTCTATTGTTGGGTTAGTTCCAGTATAAACCCCAATTTTAGTATCTCCGGGAATCATTTGTTGAACTTCCATCCATCCACGAGTTGTCATAAATTTATGGTCTTCTGTCGCAATAATTTCTCTCCCGCTAACAGTTGTTATTTTATATATTTTTTTACAAGTTTCTCTAACATAATGATGTGTCACCTTTGTAATACTTGTTTCCATTGTTTCTGGATGAAATGAAACAACTTCGTCTCCAATGATAATGTCAGCAATTCTTTTTTTACTTCCATCGCTCATTAAAACCGTTTCATTAATATCTAAGCATTGGTAACAATTGCGAGGCGATTGATTGTGTTCGGGAAACGGAATGCACGACGCAAGGATTCCAAAAATGGTGCTAGGATGAATTTCACAGTGAGTATATTTCATTACATTTGCTCCCTTGTCAGAAATAATTTCTTTTGGAAAGGTCGCAATCATAGACCACGCTTGTTCTTCAGGGTCAATATATTCAATCACAGAATTATCCAACACACTGCTCGTCAAGAGATTGTCCCAAATCAACTCACCTTCTTTTAATTGTTCAAGAATGTTGCGAGTAATCAATACATTTTTATCTTTCACACGCAAGACAGGACGAGTCACTCTGCCTCCATCATTGCAGACGCGAATTTCTTTCAAACTATAATTAAACACAATGGATGTGTAAATATTAATAATGCCCTTGTATTTCTTCTCTTTTAAACTGAGAAACAACTCATATGGTTGTTCTGAAATTCCCAACCATGCACCATTAATAAACACCTTGACTTTATCATACAATTCATAACTGGTCTCAATATCTTCTATTTTGCGAATAAACGGCAATACATATTCATAGAGTGGCAAGGAATTTGAATGGATTGTGATGTGTGTCATATAACTCATATTTTTTACAATGCCTACTGATGCGCCCTCCGGCGTTTCTGCTGGACAATTGGACGTGACGTAACAAGAAGCAACAAAGGAATGATTTTCGCTCCTAGTAGTAAAGTCATAAACTAATTCAGGTTCTATTTCTAAAATTGATAATATTGGGACACTAACACATCCATTGTCAACCAAATTTTCTTCAATAAAACTTATGTAATCACCATATTTGTTCTCCTTCATAAACTTTAAAATTTTCATATATTCTATTGCTGGTGCTAATTTTCTCCGCATTTCTTCACAATACGCATAATGAATCACATCATCGTGTCTAATTAAATTATCTATTGAATTTTCAAATGTAAATTTTTCTCCATTTAAATGAAATTGAATGTTAAATTCTTTAAACATATCTATAATTTGGCTTGAGAATTCTTCATTTTCAATATCTTTACTACCCTGAAATCCTGATAAAAACTCACGCTTTATGGATGGTTCAGCGTGTAATAACCAAACAGGAACTTCTTTTATTGCGTGTTGTGTTTTAGTTTTAACAAATGCTCCCATTAAACTCATTAAATACGCAAATGCTCCATCTTTATTAACTTGCCAAGTATTATCATCTTCAAATGTATGCAGATTTCTACTAATAAAAGGTCTTCCAAAACCCAATTGTTGAATATCATCAGCTAACTGAGAAGCATCGTATTTTTCACCTACACTAAAGCGTGTCATGTAAAAGTTATCATATATTTCAACATTTACACCGTATCCAATCAACCGGGCAATAATTTTCAATTTAAAAGTGGGAATTCTCACATTCAATAGATTTGATTCAAGTAAATCCATGCGATAATGGTCCAATACATCTTCCGAACGAATAATAACAACCGTTGAATTTTCATCTGGAATAGACCGCGGAACATGACGAATAATTACCTTGTCATCAAGAGATAATTCACACACTTTTTTCATTTCATACTTTGCTGCACCGCCAACATCATGCACTTTTACTAAAAACGGATGGTCTGCTGTCGCCTTTATTTTTCTCCCACTAATGGTTGTGATTTCAAATAATTTATCAGGCATCTTGCTAAAATATTGATACATGTCAGACGGTTCATCCAACAAATTCTCGCGATTAACAGTATTCACCCAATCTCCGTTTCGTATATCTTTTATTTTTTTGGTATCAATTCTATTTGACAATAATACATCCACATCACCAGTCAAACACAAGTAACCCCAGCTTGAATTATGCAGCTTCCTCGGCGGGATTAATTTCCCACTTTTGTCGGTCGGTGTGGATATTCGCCGAGCATGACTCAAACTGCTGACATAGGTCATCCGATTCAACACTTGAGCAACGCCGACCTTGTTGCTATTCGTCGTGTGTTTCACACCAAAATCGCCAGTAGCCAAAGCGCGTTTCAATCCGTTTTCAATGGTGGTGGATTTGATAATTTTATAAATGTTTGTCATATTAATAATGCTTTCATAATCATCCCGCGATTTCCACGATCCATTGTTAATTTCGCGAATGACTTGTTTCTCCATATCCTTTACCAATTTATTGAAATAATTGCGAAACAGATTATTCAACAATGTGCCGGTCAAGTCGACGCGTTTGTTCAAATATGAATCGCGGTCATCTGGTTTCGCCATATTAAAATTCGCCAACAAAATGCGAAATGTCATATATCCTAAGAAATATATTTTTTGATGGTTGTTATGGCAATGAGGAAACAAATCATTATTCAACACATCCATTGTAAAATCCATTTTTTTCTTTGCACCGGTTTCGCGATCCATGTTAATCGGCGTAAACATTGCATAACTAGTTATATATTTGATACATTCTTCTTGTGTTAAATATCCATTTGCTTCAATAATAGAAGCCTGTAAATTATTGCAAATATCCTTGTATTCTGGAACATTAAGGTCTAATAAGATTTTCTCGCAAATTTCTTTGTCAGTAATGACTCCAATGGCACGAAATACGATAAACAATGGAATGTCTTGTTTTATGCGAGGAATTTGAACATATACTGCATATCCAAAACCGTTGTTTTTAGAACTTACCATGACATTAATCTGTTTTGGCGAAATGCATTTGAAATCTGGAACAGACTTCATTTCAGCAATCCACGTGTATTTTGTATTATTTTTACTGACATTATAACAATAGACACGATTTTCTGCTGCTCGCTCTTGTCCAATGACTGTTTTTTCAGAACCATTAATAATAAAATATCCACCGGCATCATGTTTGCACTCTCCTAATTGCGTGTTTTCCACGTGTTTATATTGATTTAAAACACAAATATTAGATTTCAACATAATAGGCAATTTTCCAATATGAATTTTTGTAATAGCCTTGTGTAGAATTTGAACACTATCCAAAGAAGCACCAGTTCTAATAATATATTTTATATTCAAGTCAATTGTCATTGCTGATGCATATGTAAAATTACGCAATCTTGCTTCTTGTGGAAACATTAATTTCGTCGCACCATTGTTTTCATGAATTTGAGGACGGTATATTTGAAAATTGACAAAATTCACAACAATTTCTAATGAATGTTTTTTACTTACTGGGTCATAATCATTGTCAGACGCAATCGTGACAGGATTAAACATTTCTATTGTTTTATTAATTTGATAACCTACAAAATTATTATAAGATTCTAATTGATGCCGAACAAGACGATCCAAATGATGCGATTTAAAATATGAACCAATAATTGTCCAAGGGTCTTCAATGTATTGTTCATTTTTAATGTCATAACTGGTTTCATTCGATGATGATGATAAAGTTGTCATATTGTTATTTCTTGACATTTTACAAAGGCATTATTATATTTCAATTTTATTTTTAAGTCTTTTTATGTTGTAGTTGTATTTTATAGTTAGGTTTAATAGTGGATGAGAATTAATTCTTTTGGTTTTCAATTACTTATTAATCACTTTATAAATGACATAAATCATTAACGCACACAACAACCAAATAACTGTTTTCGCCAAAAAATCATCGGGCAATTTCAATTCAGGTTCCAGAGGAGTTTCAAACGACTCTCTGCATTGTTGTCCTGTAACCGGATTTTTTCGATTAGGAAAACTACACGGATCCATATTTTGTAAATCCACTGTTGTGACATAATGGGTTTCGGATGATTTATTATTGTTCGCATCGATTGTTTCTAACGTTATATTTTGACACGGCGGTTTAGAGCCAGAGAGAAAAGCTCCCATAATTCCAAAAGGATTCAGCACATTTAAATTACTAATTGTTCCAGGAATTAACCCCCTAAATTCAGTGAAATTCACGCCCAAACCAGATGAAATAAATGGCACATTTCCTTGAGGAACATTATTCACATAAATATATCTGTCTACCTCCTGATTTGTTTCAGTATCCATACAAGTCGCACCTGTTTTCAAAAAGAATTTATTACCCAAAGGTCCTCCAGTTGCAGACGCGGTTGAATTGCCGCTGACTAATAATGAGGCGTAATTTATTATGCCATCAATGTCTCTCGCAAATGCGGATAAATTACCATCAGAACTCATCCCAATCTCACTAGGAGTTTTTATATTTTTATAATATGGGTAATCTGGTCCAAGCAATTTTTCTTGAACTGAATTCGCATCCGTTAAAACATCTTGAAATATAGTTGTCATATATATTTCAAGAAGAAGATAAATTATATCTACTGTAAATCAGATGGGCTAATTGCGGGCGGAGTTGGTGGCAATTGTTGTTGAGCAGTAGTTGCTTGTTGAAGCATATATTGATTCACTTGATCTGTTAAAGTATACAAATTTCCACTAATGTCTTCAACTTCTTTCTTTATGCCAACCAACTCATCCATTTGACCTTTAAGAACTTGGATATTTCCGGCGTTTTGTTGTGCTAATATAGTTGGATTGTTTGGGTCATATGGTTGATAGGTTGGTGACGATGCCGACGTTGTCGCCGTTTCTAATCCTTCTTTTACTCGATATAATTGATATACAATCAAAAAAGCAAATAAAAATAATAGAATGTTTATCAGAAATGTCATAAATAAATCCATCAATATATATTCTCTCTTAATATTATTATTATTATTATGTCATCAGCATTTTATCCATTAGGCATGAATTCGTACAACAATCGTACCAATCAAGGTGGATACAAATCCTGGAAAGGAGACGGTGTGTTTAGTAATCCGGTTGGCATTACTGCAGGAAATATCCGACCTTTGACAAATAATGACCCTACTAATAACGCACCCCAAAATTTCGGATTGCCAAGACCGATTAAGCATTATAGAAAAGGCATTAGCGTTATTTCACTTGACGATTCAACAAATAGTAGACAAGTAAAATCATCTACTGGAGGTTCTTTAATTGGTCAAATGATGGACATTCCAGGTGGATTTTCAATTAAAAAAAATGTGCTTGATGAAATATCAAACACGCAACAATTGGACCGTGATTGTCAGACGTGTCAAGGCATTGGACTCATCAGTGATTGGCAACCAATAACAAATTTGACTGAAAAGCCTGAACCAGAGACACAAAGCCACGAGTATTGTTGTAATGAAGAGAGAAACGCCTTGGTTCGTGTCCGTCCTGCAAGTACACTATTGGATAAAAATTATTATACTACAATATCCGATTATTTATACAATCGTTGCCAAACATTTGAACAAAAACAATTCAATTATCTTTCTTCAGGGACTTCAACTGTAAAACCCGGCGCGCCTCTCTCTCAAGACAACATTTATAAGGCAAATTGCAATCCGAATTTAGAAATTCAATACACCGAATCTCTTTTGCCAAACGCTTTACCCCTAACCCCATCAAATCCTCGTGGTTGTGAAATAGTACAATACAAACCAAACAATTATAAATATGCCAAACAAGGCGCGGTTTCAAGCAGTGACAGATTATTACGTTTGAGTGTGGAAACATCGAATCAAAACCTTTCGAATATATCAAAAACACAATCTGATTTATTAAAATCAAAATATTTTCTAAATGCTTCAGGAAACATTAACGAACCTTGTTGCATTCCAAATAAATCCGATTTAGTGAGATACAAATAAATTTATTATATTCTCTCTTATTATGTCATCATCATTTTATCCATTAGGGATGAATTCATACAACAATCGTTTGCCACAAGGTGGATACAAATCATCGAAAGGGACAGGCGTGTTTAGCAACCCAACAGGAGTGACCGCAGGCAATATTCGTCCTTTGACAAATAACGACCTAAGTAATTCGGCACCACAAAAATTCGGATTGCCAAGACCGATTAAGCATTATAGAAAAGGAATTAGCGTTGCTTTACTTGAAAATTCAACAAATAGTAGACAAGTGAAATCATCGACTGGAGGAGGGTCTTTAGTTGGTCAGATGATTGACATTCCAGGTGGTTTTTCAATCAAAGAAAACCCATCTAATGAAACATCAAACACAGAGGAATTAGACAAAGATTGCAAGACATGTCAAGGTGTCGGCATTATTAGCAATTGGCAACCGATTACAGATTTGACTGAAAAACCGCAATCCGAGACACAAACCCAACAATATTGTTGTAATCAAGAGAGAAACGCATTGCGTCGCATGCGTTCGGCAAACACAAAATTAAAGAAAAATTATTATACTACCAAAACAAATTATTTATACAATCGTTGCCAAACATTCGACCAAAAACAATTCAATTATATGTCTCTTGGAAATGCCGCGACAAAACCCGGCGCGCCTCTCTCTCAAGACAACATTTATAAGGCAAATTGCAATCCGAACTTGGAAATAGAATACGCTGCATCTTTATTGCCAGACGGGATCACACTTACTCCCTCCAATCCACTCGGGTGTGAAACCGTCCAATACAAACCAAACAATTATAAATATGGACAACAAGGCGCAGTTTCAAGCAGCGACCGAATGTTGCGACTTAATGTTGATACAATTGATGCAAATCGAGCAAATATTATTAAAAACAGAGAGAACTTGACTAAATCCAAGTATTTTCCGAATGCTTCAGGAACCGAAAATAATTCCTGTTGTATAATTGGGTCAAAAGCTGTATCTTCATTCGGCACAACAATATTATATATTACATATCCACTAGTAACTCGAACTTTTAGAACATTAACACAACGTTTTTCTTTTCCTTCTTCTTTTTCTTCAATAAGCGATCCTCCTGTTCCTGTTATTCAAAATGAATATATATTAGTTGTCCCATCATACGAATTAATTGATCCAAATACAAATAAAGTGAAAATGACATTGAAATATCAACTTTTTACAAATAACGATGCGGAATTATTAACTGTTGGATTATCATTTGCGAATAATGTGAATTATTACAATCAAAACACTTCCATTATAGAAATAATACAATTTGATGGAATGCCGTTATATGGATTAGGCAATCAGTTTTCTGGTTTAACCCCTGAAATACTAATTTCCGCGCCAGACGAACCAAGAATTATTAATGGCACATCTGCTCTAAATTGTTTTATGGATTGCACTAATTTTAATTCACCAGGAATAATTAATTGGAATATCGCAAATATTGTCAATTTGCAAGGTATGTTTGCTAATGCGTCATTATTCAATCAAGACATTAGTGTGTGGGATACGTCTTCTGTGACAAACGTGTCTTATATGTTTTATTTTGCGTCAGCATTTAATCAAGAGGTTACAAATTGGGATGTGACAAATGTAACAACTATGGCTAACATGTTTGCACTTGCAACAAACTTTAATAATGGCGACATCACAAACATTGGTTCAAAATCATTAAATAGTTGGAACACCCAAAGTGTAACAAATATGACATATATGTTTTATGCAGTGTCTACATTTAATCAAGAGGTTACAAATTGGGATGTGACAAATGTAACAACTATGGCTAACATGTTTGCACTTGCAACAAACTTTAATAATGGCGACATCACAAACATTGGTTCAAAATCATTAAGTAGTTGGGATGTTTCGAATTGCACTTCATTCGCGGGAATGTTTAAGTCGGCATCATCATTCAATCAAAATGTGTCAAATCTTGTAAACACCAACACTTCTGGTCTTACACCCCCTTCTGGTTGCAATTTGTCTTACATGTTTCAATCAGCAACACTATTTAATAATGGAGACCCCAGTAATAATTATTCAAACCTATTAAATTGGGACACCACAAACGTAACAAATATGACATATATGTTTAAGTCGGCATCATCATTCAATCAATACATCGGCAATTGGAATACAGCAAGAGTTACTGACATGACTTATATGTTTCAAACTGCGACCTTATTCAACAATGGAGAAACTGGAACGCTTGATATTAGTGGAAATGCACCATTTACTTATACTGATGGAACCAGAATATTAACTTCTACTGGATCGAAATTCTTGACACAATTATCACCATCCTCCGATGTGCTTATTATTACAGCAGGAACAACAACTATCTACACAAGTCAAATACAATCTATAGTTAGTGACGTTTCGTTGGTTCTATTAACGGCTTATGGTGGTGCATTAACACCAACATCCATCAAAAAACAAGTTGCAGGAAGTGCTGACTTGTCTTGGAACACCATAAATGTAAAAAATATGAGTTCCTTATTTTCTTTTGCTTATTATTTCAATCAAAAATTACCATGGAATGTATCAAATGTTACAAATATGTCCTCAATGTTTGCAGCTGGAACAACTGCATTGAGAGACCTATTTAATAATGGACAACTCGCAGGTTCAAGTAGTCAACCATTAAATTGGACAGCAACTAAATGCACTAATTTCACATCAATGTTTGCATACACATCAGGATTTAATCAACCAATTACAACTCTTGTAGATACTTCTGGTGTCACAGGATGCAATTTAACTTCAATGTTTCAAAACACTACAGTATTTAATCAAAATGTTGGTGCTTGGAATGTATCAAGAGTTACAGCCATGAATCTAATGTTTGCCAACACATCAGTATTTAATAATGGAAGACCCCTTGGAGCAAGTGACGCATCATTAAATTGGTACGTGCCATTATGCACAACATTTGCATCCATGTTTATAAATGCGGGAGCATTCAATCAACCAATATCAACTCTGGTAGATACTTCTGGTGTAGCAGGATGTAGTTTGGCTAATATGTTTCAAAACTCATCAACCACAGTAGCAACAACATTTAATCAAAATCTTAGTTCGTGGAATGTATCAAGAGTTACAGCCATGAATCTAATGTTTGCCAGAACAGGAGCTGCTCTTCCATTTAATAATGGAAGTTTAATAAACGATGCTTCCAATACTTTCACCTGGTATGCACCAAATTGCACTACATTTGCATCCATGTTTATAAACACTACAGCATTCAATCAACCAATATCAACTCTGGTAGATACTTCTGGTGTAGCAGGATGTAGTTTAACTTCAATGTTTCAAAACGCTGGACGATTCAATCAAAATCTTAATAGTTGGAATGTATCAAGAGTCACAGCCATGAATTCAATGTTTCTCAGAACAGGAACTACTCTTCCATTTAATAATGGAAGTTTAATAAACGATGCTTCCAATACTTTAACCTGGTATGCACCAAATTGCACTACATTTGCATCCATGTTTGTATTCTCAACAGCATTTAATCAACCAATACCATTTCTTGTAGATACTTCTGGTGTAGCAGGATGTAGTTTGTCTAATATGTTTCAAAACGCTGGACGATTCAATCAAAATCTTAATAGTTGGAATGTATCAAGAGTTACAGCCATGAATCTAATGTTTAGTGGAGCAAGTATATTCAATAACGGGCAAACAGGAACACAAGATATTTCTGGGAATCTAAATACATCATTTGCATTTTACACTAATGCAACGAATTTATTAACTTGCATAAGTGGAAATTTTCTCACATTAACGTCAGCAAATGTCCTTATTATTACAACACCTACACTTGTATATTCAAGCCGAATACAAACGAATCCAATAAGCGATGTTTCATTGGTTTTATTAACGGCGTATGGTGCTGATATTCCCTCTGGAATAACATCCATCAAAAAACAAATTGCTGGAACTGCTGATTTGTCTTGGAATACTCAACTTGTAACAACGACCGCAAACATGTTTCAAAACGCTACTTATTTCAATCAACGTTTGCCATGGAATATGAGAGTAAATAGAATTGTTACATCAATGTTTGCAGGCACAGCAACGACATTTATAAACTTATTTAACAATGGACAAATACTGACAGGCACTACACCTACACAACCATTATATCCAGGAGGAGGAGCAAATATATGGGATTTTAGTGGAGGCACTATAACCGGTGGTACAACGAATGCTTGGCGTATCAATTCTAGATTAACATCAGCGAATGGAGTAACTATTAATCCGGTATTAGTATATACATAAAGAAACACTATAGTAACGTCAATTCATATTATTTTTATAAACAATAATAGTAATGGATATTGATTTAAATGTATCAAATTATAGCATCGACGATTTAAAACGCTTTTTCAATGTAAACAATACAGTCAAGTTGGACGAAGTGTTGTTACATCAAAAAATGATGGATTTGCAAGATAAAATAATCATTAGTGAAAACGTGAACAATGAATTTAAACGGAATTTCAATCATTTTTTGAATGATGCGACAACTATATTGTTGAAAAGTCTTCATGCCGAGGATGCCATGCAAGAGAGAAAACTAGACAATGTAGAATTCAATCCGACACATCCAATCGTCCATATTCCAAAAGACCCATTTATATATACACAATCCAGCGAGGCATTTCAAGGTCTAGTGAATCCATTAGAACGCCGTATTGTTACAAAAATGTTGTCAATTGATTCGGAATTTCGCAAACATCTTAATAACAACGTACATAACTCAGTTGAGCAAATTACTGATTCAAATAATTTTATGTTTCAACTGCAAGCACCATTAGAAAATGTAATATCTATGAAATTATCAGCACTTGAATTGCCAAGATTATGGTATTCGATTTCATCAAAATTAAAAAACAATAGTTTTCAAATTTATTTACAAAATACAGACATTTTGCTAACTATTGTCTTGCCAGATGGAAATTATACAAATGCCGAATTAAAAATATCTATTAATAATTATTTTAATAATATACAACAAGGCTTGCAATATTTAAATTTCGACATTAATTCAATTACAGGCAAGGCGTTTTTTTATGTAGACGCAGGAACAGCGTCCACGTTTTATTACACATTATTATTCTCAGTAAGTGGGTTTGGTGCATATTTAGGATTTAACAATAAAAAATATGAGGTGTATCTTTCAGACACATTTTCCGATTCTTTTTTTCAATCGCCTTCTGTGACATATATTGGGTATGTCATTGGCGAATCTAGTTGCGGACTAGTAGACAATTATATATTTGTAATAGTAAATGATTTTAATTATAATCATGAAAGCAATATTATTTCTTCTCAAACGCACAATGGGTTTATTGGAGATAATGTGTTAGGAAGAGTTACTCTGAATGTGAGCCCCGACAATTTGCTGATTAACAATCTATCCGATAAAATATTCAAAAAGAGAGAATATTTCGGACCTGTAAAAATTCGCCAATTAGAAATTAAAATCATTAATAAATACAACAAAGTAATTGATTTGTTAAATAATAATTTTTCATTGGCACTAGAATTTCAAATTTTATATTCTTCATAATTCCAATAACCCATCTTATTATTTCTCTCTTGTAATAATAAGATGTCATCCGCATTTTATCCATTAGGAATGAATTCATATAATAATCGTTTGCCACAAGGTGGGTATAAATCATGGAAAGGAACAGGTGTGTTTAGCAATCCAGTTGGCATTACAGCAGGCAATATTCGTCCTTTACGAAATAAAGATCCGACAAATTCGGCACCTCAAAAGTTCGGATTGCCACGACCACTTCAGCATTATCGAAAAGGCATTGTTGTTACCGCTCTTAATAACAATTCAAATAACAGTCGATTAATCAAATCATCTAGTCAAGTAAACCTAATTGGTCAAATGATGGATATTCCTGGTGGATATACGGTCAAACCAAACACGACAACAGAAACATCCAACACAATAGCATTGGACCGAGATTGCAAGACGTGTCAAGGAATTGGAATCATCGATAATTGGAAACCGATAACAAACTTGACAGAAAAACCGCAAGCAAAAACACAAACCCAGCAGTTTTGTTGTAATCAAGAGAGAAATGCGATTATTCGTGTGTTGCCGACGAGTTCTAATATAACAAAAAATGCGAATTTACCAAACACATATTATACAACGCTTCAACAATATCGCAACAATCGTTGTCAGACATATCCGCAAAAAGCATTTGACTTTCAATCAGTTGCAAATCCAACAGAAAATACATACAATTCGATGTGTCAGCCAGCAAATGGTGCGTGTAAATTGTCAGTATATAAACCAAACAATCCTCAATTTGCACAACAAGGAGCAGTAAAAAGCAGCACACGGACTTTTAAAAGGGCTGTAACTACTGTCCAATCTCGTATTGCTTTATATAATGATTATTATT
>Ga0315286_10000351_pt1 | contig 38289 bp, 45 predicted proteins | sample YL17G10_0_MG_FD_205038 | JGI IMG/M metagenome (GOLD analysis project Ga0315286, IMG submission 205038) | Sediment microbial communities from Yellowstone Lake, YNP, Wyoming, USA - YL17G10_0 | ecosystem: Environmental > Aquatic > Freshwater > Lake > Sediment | place: USA: Wyoming | collected...
TTGAAACTCTCACCAGACAACTAATCGTTGTTGGTCTTAAGTTTCAATTATAATTTTTTACTCTTCTGCAATAAAATAAAATTTTGCACTAAATTATCCTGAAAATTGGGATGTGATCAAAAACAGTCATAAATAAAAAAAAGAACCAATTATTTAGGCCAGTGATATAACATTCAGGATTGAAACTTGATATGTGAGCAAGCAGTTATGTAGCTTTATCTGGTAAATTAATTATGGGTGAAGTAAACAAGAATTATTCCAATCCATATTACAATTTTGTACTGGCTGGAATAGACATTGCATCAAAATATAATTCTGCTTTTCTTGAGGCAGCTGAAAAATCTTTTGAATCGTTTTTAAACAAAAAAGGTGAAACACAACAAAAAACCCAAACTAATATCAGAACTTCGTTTGATTCTACGCTGCGCGATTGTCTTAACGAAAATATTTTTGCATCAAGTATGGCAGATTATGTTGATGCCTGGACAAAAATACTCCCTTCATGGTATAACCAATTTAGAAATAATTTCAACTTCTCACTATATGAAAACAAATTATTAGAACCAATTAGAGACACCATCAACAGAACCCCATCAGAAGTAATTGAGATGAAGGGGAGATTCAAACTGCTTCACTATAAATCAGAAGATCCGATAATTCACAAGACTCCAATCCTTGTAATTTATTCTCTTATCAATCGACATTATATTTTGGATCTCTTACCAAAGATCAGTGTTATTAAAAATCTTCAAAGGCAAGGTTTTGACATCTATACAACAGACTGGAATAATCCAGCATCATATAGCAGAGATCTTACTCTGGAAACTTATGCCGAAGAATATGTGGGGTATGCAGTAGAAAAGATCAAAGAGGTAAGCGGTTCCAATAAAGTTTCCTTGTTTGGGTATTGCTGGGGAGGGATATTTGCTTTGATTTATGCAGCAATGTATCCTCAAAATGTTAAAAATCTAATTTTACATGCAACACCCACAGACATAGAAAAAGAAGAGACGACGATAGAGAATTGGACTACGCATCTTAACGTAAATAACTTGATAGATACGTTTGGAAATGTGCCGGGTTGGTTCTTAAACTTGGCATTTGTTTTACGTAATCCAGTTGAAGTATTATTAAAATATCCCAGGTATTTCAGTGAACCACGTAATCTTGAGGAGATAAACCAATTTTTTGCAATTGAGACTTGGCTTTATGATAGTATCCCAATTATTGGAGAGATTTATCGTGAAATAGTAGAACAAGTGTATAGACATAACCTATTGATAAAAAACAAGATGAAAGTGGGTAAAGATACCATTGACCTCAAAAATATAACCATGCCTGTTTTGAATATAATCGGCACAGAAGATGATCTTGTCCCACCATCGGCAAGCAAATCAATAATTAATGTCATAGGAAGTGTTGACAAAAAACTAATCGAATTTCCAACAGGTCACGTTGGATTGTGCATAAGCAGAAATGCACATGAGAAATTATGGCCAGAGGTTGGAAGATGGCTTGGTGCGCGATCATAATCAAATAATAATTTAACATGATGCACAAAAACCAAAAAGAGGATGAGGTCAGCATCTCGGGACTTACCATTGAGGAAATTTTTGCGCATTTTGGAACCTCAGAAAATGGTTTGAGTAGAAATATGGCTGAAAAAAACCTAGTCAAATATGGTCCAAACATACTCAAACCAAAAAAGAAAATGGATCATTTTACACTATTTTTCAATCAATTTAAAAATCCAATTATTCTCATCTTGATTTCCGCATCAATTCTATCCCTAATTCTTAACAACTCTGTAGATGCAATAATAATTTTGATCATTGTTTTTGTTAGCAGCATACTTGGTTTTTGGCAAGAACGAGGAGCTGCAGATGCAGTAAAGAAACTTTTGTCAATAGTTCAAATCAAGTCAACTGTTCTTCGTGATTGCAAACATGAACGAATTCCTGTTGAACAGATTGTTCCAGGAGATGTAGTGATTCTTAGTGCTGGGGACATGGTACCTGGGGATGGAGTATTAATTGAATCAAGAGATCTTTTTGTGAATGAATCTACATTAACTGGAGAGACATATCCAGTTGAAAAACACCCAGACCAAAACAGATCATCACCAGACAAAGATAAAAAAAATCTTGTCTTTATGAGTAGTAATATCATAAGTGGTGATTGCACAGTACTTGTGACAAAAACCGCCACCAATACAGAGATAGGGAAAATTTCAGAACGGTTAAAATTCAGACAGCCCGAAACAGAATTTGAACGCGGCACAAGAAAATTCGGTTACTTTCTAATGCAGATCACACTAATCCTGGTAATTGCAATTTTTGCAATAAACTCTTATTTTGGAAGACCGATAATAGACGCATTTCTATTCTCAATAGCTTTGGCTGTTGGGCTCACACCACAGTTGCTTCCTGCAATAATTATCATCAATCTATCAAAAGGGGCAAAAAAAATGGCATCAAAAAAAGTAATCGTCAAGCGACTGGAATCTATTGAAAACCTAGGAAGTATGAACGTGCTTTGCTCTGATAAAACTGGGACACTTACAAAGGGAGAGATGAAGATAAAATCAACAATCGATACAGAGGGCACAGATAATCAAAAAATTCTTTTGTATGCATTTTTGAATGCGTCATTTGAATCTGGATTTACAAATCCAATCGATGAATGTATTAAAAATCAAAACAAGTTTGACATTGGAAACTTTTCTAAATTAGATGAAATACCTTATGACTTCATAAGAAAACGTCTCAGCATCCTAGTTTCATCTGAAAATGAAAATTTACACATTACAAAAGGAGCATTAAAGAACATACTTGAGATTTGCACAAGAGTAGAGCTTGCAAATAGTAATATCATAGAACTTGAATCTGTTAAAGAAAAAATCGAAAAACAGTTTGAACATCTGAGTAACGATGGATTTCGAACACTTGGAGTTTCTTATAAAAAAATAACAAAATCGCGCATATCCAAAGATGATGAGTTGGAGATGATATTTCTTGGTTTTCTTGTTTTTTTTGATCCGATAAAATCTGGGACTGCCGATACTATTAGAGAGCTAAGTGATCTTGGAATATCTACAAAGATAATTAGTGGAGACAATAGATACGTTGTCAAATATGTCGGTACACAAATCGGGTTATCTACGGACATAATACTGACGGGTAGTGAGTTGCATAACATTAGTGATGAGGCACTACTTAACCAAGTTAACAATGTAAGTGTTTTTGCGGAAATAGAGCCCACTCAAAAAGAGCGAATTATTCTTGCCCTTAAAAAATCAAATAACGTAGTAGGATTTCTTGGCGACGGAGTAAATGATGCAATAGCTCTTCATGCAGCAGATGTTGGCATTTCAGTTGAAAGTGCTGTTGATGTTGCTAAAGAAAGTGCAGATGTCGTTTTACTTGAAAAGGATTTGAAAATTCTTGCAGAAGGAGTAATGTTGGGTAGGACTGCATTTGTTAATACTCTCAAGTATGTCTTTATGGCAACTAGTGCAAACTTTGGAAACATGTTCAGTATGGCGGGGGCATCACTTTTTTTGTCATTTCTTCCATTATTACCAAAACAAATTTTGCTTGAAAATTTAATGACGGATTTTCCTGAATTGACCATATCCACAGACAATGTAGATAAGAAATTGGTACAGCGGCCAAGAAGATGGAATATCAAATTCATACGTAAATTTATGATCACATTTGGATTTTTGAGTGTAGTATTTGATTTTCTAGCATTTGGGGTTTTTACATTATTACAAGCAACAGAGCAAGAATTCAGAACAGGGTGGTTTGTTGAATCGGTCATATCTGCATCAGTAGTGGTGTTGATAATTCGTACAGAGAAGCCATTTTTTAAAAGCAGGCCAAGCAAAAATCTTTTGATTGCAACTTTATCCCTAGTTATTGCTACGTTAATTTTCCCACTAACGCCACTTGCCAAGATACTTGGATTTGTGACAATACCGGCATTATTTTATGCTTCCATAGCCATGATAATATCGCTGTATATCGTGAGTGCTGAAATTGTCAAAAAGAAATTTTATTCAAAGATGGAGACGTGAGATTTCGAATTAAAGTATCGTAATCTTAAGGCGTGGGGGTTTATGACAGGTAGGGAGATTTTGTACTATTCCTCTGATAATAGGGGCTGAAAAAAGACTAATTTTTCACAGATCATAAATCATTCATCAGATATCATCAAAATATGGAGAGATTTTCAATTGACCCAGATGCCAAGAATTGTTTGGAGAGAAGATATGAGTTTAATCTACCATAATTCATTTTACAAATAGAGGATTCTTATTTTCAAGATCCATCATTTCTTTTGTTCATGCACCTTAATTTCTAAGATTATTGCAAAAACCATCAAATCCTATTTTTCTTTGTGCCTAAATTTCTTGAAAAAACGTCAAATGGAACCTCTAAAAGTCACTGAATTCCATATTTTTGTAATAAAATCTACATCGGACTGATTACAGTCTCTTTTCTACTCACAAGATAAACTCCAAGAATCATAATTCCTGCTGCAATAATCTGATACCAACTAATTCGCTCTGCCAAAAACACACTAGACGCAACAAGACCAAATATGGATGACATTGAAAAAATTGTAATTGTTCTGACAATGCCTATTCTCTTTAGTCCAAGCAAGAAAAAATAAAGCGATGCCGCAAACCCAATAGAACCTAGCACCAAAATTGGAATTATCTGGTTTGCCTCTATTTCAGTATTTACTTTAAAGATCAACAATGCAATAACAAGCAACATTATCCCGCCTATTGCAGATTTTATTTGTGCAATATTTGCAACATCGAGCTTTTGTGCAAGATATCTGCTAAGATTGTTATCAAGTGCCCAAAATAACATGGATAAAATCAGCAACATGTCCTTGTAGTGGATTTGCTGTAAGGTGAAGTCCGCAAAATTAAGATTTGTTGTAATGATTATCATGCCAGCCAGAACCAAAAAAATTGCTATCCATCCAACAAAACGTAGTTTTTCTCTGAAAAACATTACTGCAAGCAACACAGAAAAAAACACCTCGCCATTTGCAATCAATGCAGCATCTGATGCGCTTGCATGTGTTAATCCTACAAAGTATAAACTGGGAGCAATTACAGCACCACAAACTGAAATAGATAGAATCAATAAAAGATCTTTTCTTGTAAATTTTTGTTTTTGCTTTTTTGCAAAAGGACTCAGAGTTATTGCAGAAATGATGTAAATCAAAGATGCAAGTAAAATCGGATCAATTGTCGAGACAAGAGGCTTTGCCAATACAGATACAGACCCAAACATGATAGCAGCCAAAACTGCAAACAAGTAACCTAGGCGATGACTATTGTATTGGATCAGATCCATACTTTTGGAATTGAAGATTTGTTTATTTTAAGTCAGAGAATTGTTATTTCACTTAATTTATTCAAAAATCTGCCAAATTCAAGAATTCTACGCATAGAAAATATCAAAAAACGTCAAATGTGACCTTTCTATCTATACCCCATTTCAAAGGCGCGGGGAATATAGACAGGGTATGAAATTTTGCACTAAAATGTGGATTTTCCTTCTAAAACTATAGGCATACGGGTCAAAAAATAGTACAAATGAAAAAAAATCTTCCTAAGACACTATCACAGTATAGATCATAATGAAATTTTATTTTCTGGATATTTTCTTAAAAAACCAATCATACTACACATGGCAATCAAAGTAAGGATGACACTATACAATACGGCACTGGCAAGACCGCTATTATCCCACAAAAATCCAAACAGAACATTTCCAACAAAAAAACCTGCACCAATCACAATGCTGAAAAGACCAAACGCAGTTCCTCGTAATTCCGATGAAACATACCGTGGGATTACTGCACGTTGCACGGTTTCTGAAATTCCCATGTATACTCCAAATACTCCTGCAAGCAAATATGCATAAAGTGCATTGCCAGACAAAACTACCATCAATATTGATGATATGCCAAAGACACCATATCCAATTAATAGCACTTTTTCTTTTCCTATTCTGTCTGCAAGAAAACCCGATGGAATTCCAATTATTGTGTGTGCTATGTTGATTACCGCATACACTATTGGTATGAAATTTTTCTCTACTCCCATATCTGAAGCTTTGAGTAACACAAAGGAAAAATTAAATGCCCCTAGGCTAAATATGCAAGAAATAACAAGCAGTGTGACAAACGGTTTATTCCCATGAACAACTTGTTTCATGTTTGCAAAAATATTTGCAGTAGGATGTTTTTTGATGACAACCTCTTTAACAACAAATATCAAAATTAGAATTGCTATAGCTCCGGGAATTAGAGATGCGATAAACACTCCCCGAATGTCAATGAATTGGAGCAATGCAAATGCCACAATTGGTCCAACTATGGCGCCTGCCTGATCAAGTGTCCTGTGAAATCCAAATGCCTTGCCTGCATTTTCGATAGAAACAGAATCTGCAATGAGTGCGTCTCTTGGTGGAGTTCTCAGTCCTTTACCTATTCTGTCAGTTGCCCTTACTGCAAATGCGTCTAACCATCCGCTAGATGCTGAAAAAAATGGCTTGCTTATTGTGGAAAGCCCGTATCCTGCTATGATGAATGGTTTTCGTTTTGTTGTTTTATCTGATATGGAGCCTGAGATTATTCGAAATGCATAGCTTACCAATTCCGCAGAACCCTCGATTGTTCCAAGGACTGCCCTTGATGCACCCAAGCCAACCACTATGAAAAATGGTAAAATTCCCAAAATCATCTCCGTAGAAAAATCTGTAAAAAAGCTAACCAATCCCATTGCGTAGACATTTCTCATCCCACTGGGTTTGTTTTTATCAGAATTTTCAGCCATGCAAATTACATTTTTCCATACTAAAATAAAAAGAGATTTTACTATTGCATAAGAAAACAGAAGTGAATTTTTCTAGAGAAATATTTCTCATATGATTTTGTGATTAGATTACTCCTACTTCATGTAGTGTAATCATTCCATTATCATCAACTAATTCCTTTATCTGAGGTAAGACAGATTCAAGTTTTTCCAATTGGTCAATTACCTCTATCATTAATGGCATGTTGATTGTTATTCCTTCAATTTGAATATCTGATTTACCACGTTTTCCATAACCACCCATTCCGGTCCACACAGTAGCACCAGAAATCTTTGCCTTTTTTAAAACATCCAAGATAGAGTTGCGTACTAGTTTGCCTTTTACTGAATCGTTCTTTTTGATTCGAATTACAAGACACCACATCTTTAGGGGTTTCATTTGATCAAATCTCCTCTTACAATCAAATTCATCAGAGACATTCCTCCAAATATTGCACCAATAGATAATGATACGTTGCCAAGTATATTTATTGCTGCTATGCCAAATTGCTTGCTCTCCATCAGATTGGTTGTTTCAAGAGCAAATGCAGACATTGTAGTGAGTGAGCCACAAAAGCCAACTGCGACTAGCAGCACATATTTTTGCTCAAGACTCCACTGCTGTGTCATTACAACAAAAAGACCCAGAATAAAGCTACCAATCACGTTTACAATTAATACATTAACTTGTAATGCGCCAAAAAGCAATGGGGATTCTGTTATTTTAAATCGAATAAATGCACCTGCAACTCCGCCTGTTGCCAAAAGGATTAGTTCAATTATTTTCATGTCCATCATTTTTTTTGATAGACATTATCAGTATTTTTCAATACGGTTCTGGTTTACACCACGGCTAATGTCATAGCCTATTTTTAATTTCAGGGCATTAGTTAATTAACTTTTTATTCTTACGCTAGAGATTTTGCACTATTTCGGCCTGAAAATATATGCAGGCTGTAGATTCGGATCTTTTAATAAAGAAAATAATGCAAACATATCATGAAAAAATCGGCTAAAATAGCAATTATTGCAGGAATTTCTATCGCAGTAATTATTGGCGGATTGGCACTGTTTGTGCATTTCAAACTCTCAGAGATAGAAAAAAATGAAACAGGACAAGAAAGTGCAGAACAAATTGCAAAGGAAGCATTAGAAGTTATCAGTGGAAATGAACCACATTCTGAACTAGGTGAAACTTCGGAAGAGAGTCATTCTGAGGAGTCAGCAGAAGAGCGCGCAAACCAGCTGCCTTAGATCTCAGAACATTAAACTAAAAGAAAATTGAACTGTAAACCAGATGAATGCATCGTTAACTAAAATATCTACTTCGCTTTTTTTCTTTTTTCTTGCAGGTCTTTGCGAGATTGGTGGTGGGTATCTAGTATGGATGTGGCTTCGAAACGACATGAGCTGGCTTTTTGGTGCAGTTGGCGGTTTTGTTTTATTTCTATATGGAATTGTTCCAACATTTCAAAAATCACATTTTCATAGAATCTATGCAGCGTATGGTGGTGTTTTTATTGTAATGTCTGTTTTGTGGGGTTGGTTAATTGATGACACAAGTCCTGATAGTTATGATATCATTGGATCTATAATTGCAGTGATTGGGGTTTTGATAATTTTCTATTATCCAAGAAAAGGTGAGAAAGTTTGGTCGAAGTAATTCTTTCAACTCTGGGATTGTTCTTGTTTGCATCGATATTGGAAATTGGTGGGGGTTATCTTGTGTGGAAATGGTTACGAGATCATAAAGGAAAGATATTGGGGTTAGTTGGTGCATTGATTTTATTTTCGTATGGAATTATCATGACATTACAGCCTGCAAATTTTGGCAAAGTCTATGCAACGTACGGTGGGATTTTTGTTGTCATGTCTATAATCTGTGGATATTGGGTAGACAAGAAAAAACCAGACCGCTTTGAGATTATTGGTTCAATGGTTGTGTTAATTGGGGTTGCAGTAATGTTTTATTTTCCAAGATGATGTTGTATAATAAAACAAGATTTTGCACTAATTTTGTGTGAGAGGGATGGATTCGAAACTTTGAATTCAAAAAAACTATAATGATTTGATTTTTTATTATGACTGATATTCTAGGAAATAAGTTAAATCTAAGAGGGACAAGTCATGAACATGGAAGAGATTAAAAATATTCTTGTTCCTATTGATGGCTCAAAGAATTCATTTAAAGCACTGACAAAGGCAATTTACCTTGCAAAAAATTGCGGTGCCTCTATAACCGCATTGTATATTTTGCGTGTTGCATATGATAATCCTAGTTTGATATATGTACCACAAACACAAAACGAATTAAAAAAAGTAGAAAAATTTCTCAATACTGCAAAAAGCCAAGTTACAAAAAATTCCATTAGTTTTAAAAAGAAAATTCTGTTTGGGCATGAGGCAAAAAGAATCATTGATTTTGCACAAAAGCAAAGATTTGACTTGATCGTAATGGGGGCAAGAGGACATGGGGTGATAAAGCAAATGCTTCTTGGAAGTGTATCCAACACGGTAGTACATAATTCAAAGGTTCCAGTTTTGATTGTAAAGTAAATTCAACATTGAAAATAAAATATCTTTAACAATAAAAAACGATAAAAATATCTCTGTGTTTACAAACTAGTTTAGAAAGCAAATACAATAAAATTTTTCATTTAAACCTAATCAAAAGTGCGGAATTTAGCATCACTGAGAAACACCCTGCCTCCTGAAAAATTACTGCATATGCAGGTATGAATAAACCGGTTGCCGCAAGCCCAAAACCAATCACATTGTAGATCATGGAAAACATCATGTTGCCCTTTATCGTACGCAGTGTCTGCTTACTTAGTCGCAGGGTTTCAGATACCTTCCTGATATCATTTGTTTTGAGTATAATGTCTGCAGCACCAATTGATACATCTGTTCCAGAACCCATGGCAATCGAAACGTTTGCTGCCGAAAGTGCCGGTGCATCATTTATGCCATCACCTACCATCGCCACCTTGTACTTTATCTTTAGCTCTTCTACTATCCGTACTTTATCTTCGGGAAGCATTTCTGCCCGTACATCTTCTATGTCAAGCTGTCTGCCCATCGCTTCTGTTACATCACGATGATCTCCGGAGAGAAGTACAATCTTTTTTATTCCCAGTCTGCGCAAGTTCTCTACTCCCTCACGTGAGTTTTCCTTTAGCACATCTGCCATAGCAATCACACCGGCAACATTACCTTCAACTGCAATTATCAAAGGGGTCTTACCTTCTTTGCTGCGCTTAGATATTTCTGCCTCTACTTCCTTTGAAACTTTTATTTTGTTATCATCCATCAACATGATATTTCCAACCAGAACTTTACTTCCTTTTACTTCTGCAAGGACACCCTTACCAGAGAATACCTTGAAGGATGTGGGTTCAACGATTGCAATGTTGCGCCTTTTTGCCTCATTTAAGATACTAGTAGAAACTGCATGCTCGGATAATTTCTCTGCACTTGCTGCAAAGAAAAGTAAATTTTCAACTCCAATGTCATCAAATGTAGAAACATCAGTTACAGATGGCTTTCCTAATGTGAGTGTCCCTGTCTTGTCAAAAACAACACAGTTCACATCTGAAGCTGCTTCTAGAACAGTGCCACCCTTTATCATAATTCCCTTTCGCGCACCATTTCCTATTCCTGCAACTGTTGCTGCTGGTGTTGCCATGCTAAGTGCGCATGGACAAGCTACAAGAAGTACAGCTGCAGTCTTGATTGGATCATGAGTTATCAAAAATACAATTATGGCAAATCCAAGAACAGTGGGGATAAATATTCGCGCAATCTTGTCTGCATACTTTTCCACTTTGGGTTTCTTTAGCTGTGCATCCTGGACTAGTCTAACGACACGTGATAATGTAGTGTCTTCTCCCACTTTGGTTGCCCTCATCTCAAAGGTTCCAAGTTCACAAATAGTACCACTCATCACTAGTTCTCCGATGGTTTTCTCAAGTGGAATCCCCTCACCTGTTATGGTGGATTCGTTAATTGATCCACTGCCCTTAGTTATGACGCCATCAACCGGGATACCTTCACCACTTTTCACAAGCAAAATATCGCCCGGTTTAATTATTTCAATATCTACTTCCTCCTCGATTAATCCGCGTTTTATTCTGGCTTTTTTTGGAGCAAGAGCCATCAGCTCATCCACTGCGCTTTTCATCTTCAACAGTGTGAATATCTCGAGGGTTTCAATGCCCATCATTATTATGATGACTGAACCTGCAGGAAAAAATTTGCTTGATACAAGGCGGTTGAGATCTGAACCAAGCCACTCCGCTTGTGCCAAGTGTGCTGCTGGAACTGCAAGCGCTGCTATGATTGCTATCATGATAAGCACATCTGTTGTGAGTTTCTTTTTTAGCAGGTCATCAAGTGCACGGCTAAACATCGGTGCGGCTCCGATAAAAATGGCAATTAACGCTGTGTCAATACCAAATGCAGAATCAAAAATATGGAACCAGCGCAGGGTAAAAAGAACCAATACAGTTCCAAACAAAGTATATTGTCTACGTTTGCGCATTTTTTGCACTTCATCTATCTTGTCAGTCTTTACAGATGGAATGCCACATGACTCGCCTGTACTACAAGCACAACTCATTCAAATCTCTCCCAAGTCATTTTCTTATTTTTTCGCATTGTCCTCATACCAATGAATCCGAAAAGAAAATTCACCATTTAAGTGTCCTGTAAAGTATCAGTACCGAACGATGGTTCTCCAATCTTTTTGACTAATTCTTTTATTTTGATTTCGATTTGATCACGAATCCTGCGTACCTCTTCAATCGATTTTCCCTTTGGATCAAGAATATTCCAATCAAGAACATCCTTGACAAACAATGCAGGACATGATTCTTTGTCCATGCACCCCATATTGACTGCAATAGAATCAACTAGCATATCATTGGATAGAGATTTCGGTGTCTTGTTTTTAATATCAATTCCAATCTCACTCATGGCTTGTGCAACTATGGGATTGACATTTGGACTTGGCTTTGTTCCAGCACTTGTTACCTCAAATCCCTTTGGCATATATTTTCTAAAAAATGCCTCCGCCATCTGACTTCTTCCAGCATTTTCAACACAGACAAAAAGAATTTTTTTCATAATATTTTAAAAAGCAAAATTACTTTACTGCCTTTATTACAAGACTGGTGATTTTTCTTCCATTGACTTTCTCTCCTTCCATGTATACTCGTTCTTCTAAGACTTCAATCTTTTCAAATCCTGCTTGTCTCATCGATGAGATATAATTTTCTTTTGTCAGAGCACCATCTATACATGCACACCATTGCTCAGAATTTGTCTGGTTTGGAGACAATTCTACATCTGTAATTAAATCCGAGATCACCATTCTCCCATTATGTTTTAAAATTCTAAAGACTTCTTTGAATGCATTTGTTTTGTTTGTTGTTAGATTAATGACACAGTTACTAATCACTGCATCAACCGTATTGTTGTTCAGTGGAATATTTTCTTCAATGTCTCCTTTTTTAAATTCAACATTGGAATAATTTCCCTTTAGTGTGTTTTCTCTTGCCTTTTCTAACATTTGATCTGTCATGTCAATTCCTATTGCCTTTCCTGTTTCAGATACTTTTTTTGAAGCCAAAAAAATATCAATTCCCGCACCTGAACCTAAATCAACAACAATTTCTCCTGCCTTTAGATTAGCATAATTTAGCGGAGCACCACAACCAACACCAAGTATTGCTTCTTGAGGAATTGTTTCAAGATCCTTTTGATCATAACCTATCAATTTAGTCGCATCAAGAGGAGAATCGCCACTTTTGCATCCACCTGGCATGCAACAACAATCAGAATTTCCAGACACTGCTATCTGTGAATATCTTTTTTTGATATTTTCTTTAATTGAATTTTCCATGGTATGGTTTACCTAGTAAACTATTAAAGTTGTCAAGTAGAAACCATTACAGTTAGTGTAATCATGGAAACCAAAGGAAAAAAACTACCAGTAATTCAAAACAAGTGCGAATTTACTGGATATGATGTGTCCAAGCTTTTGAAAGAAACGTCAAAAATACGAGAATTAATTACAAAAAGAGGCACCCTTGAAATTCTATTTCCATTGTGTTGTAGTGTAGAACCAGTCCGACACAAGCAATTCAAGAAAAATCTCAAAGGAATAAGCAGTAAAACCCTTGCCTCAAGGTTAGGCGAATTGGTGTCTGAGAAAATTTTAGAGCGACAAACATATGCAGAGGTTCCACCGCGAGTTGAATACAAATTAACTCAAAAGGGACAAGAGTTGGTAGAATCAATTACTGATCTTTTGCAATGGATGCAAAAATGGTCTAAACAGTGATTTGGATTTTTATTCTCTCATAGTAAAAAGGAATACTAGAGACGGTTAGATTTTATCTATTCTCCAAGTCTGTACAATACCTTATCATAAATCTTAATTTTATCTTTAGATGAAACATTCTTTTTCATATACCATAAGGTGGATTTGTTTATTCCCAATTTCTTTCTCTCTTCTGGACTCATAGACAAAATCTTTTTTCGTAACAATAAATTATCATCTCTATTAATCTCTATATGTGGTACAACAAACTCTATTGTCTTTTTCTTATCAGAGATATACTGAGCCAACTGTGAAACATTATCATATAGAATATTTTGATATGCAAAGTGCTTTTTTCTGTATGATACTTTACCATTAAAGTTTGATTTTATCTTTTCAACAAGTAACTTTGCAGTATCTTGTTTTAATCGGATATGATAGTTTTCAGTTAGTATGAAATCAGATTTTTTTAGGTTACTATCTTCCAGTAATTGAATTACAGATAAATCAATTAACCATCTAAACAATTCCTGTAAATCATACACGAGTGGTGTTCTGCTAAGTAAAGTCTCATGTAAAAATCCAATCTGAGAGTCCAATCCAACAGAGTTTAGAAACTTTTTGATTTCAGATGCTAAAATCGAATAACCATAGTTAAGCAAAGCATTGATTTCATCTGATGCATGATCAGCTCTTTTGTGATCTAAATTAGCGCGTGTCTCAAATGAGAACTGGGGTGCTACTTTAGCAAAAACTTCTCTTATACATTCAAAGTAAATCTTAGCGATTCTTGCCTCATGAGCCATAATTTCTGATATTTCAGGCGTATTTTGATTGTATATTTTCATAAACTTTGATACGTTCAGCAGTACGATCACCGACTTTGAATTGTTGAGCAGCCTCATGAAATTTTCCATTTTGTGTAAGTGTTCCATTTGGAGTTCTTTCAGGCTGATCAACAGATTTTGGATTGACTCCTTCTTTTTGCGGTACATCATGGCCTTCATAAATAAGAATCGTATTGTTCTCCCTGAATTCATCATTATATGGAGCATCAGGTGCTCTTGACATTAAAACAATTGAATGTCTTTCGCCTAAATTAAAATTCATTCCTTTTTGAAGACTAGTTTTTTCTCTACTACATATTTCCTTATAACTAATAATTTCTTCTTGTTTATCCACGAAAATTAAATTATATCATAATGTATCAACTTTTACTTTATCCATCTAATAACAACGTTAACGCATCTAACAAAAAACGAAAATTCAGTTCCTTATTCAATCACACGTAGTTCTACTTCAAATAATGTGGAGTGAATTCTACATGGTGGTTCTGTCTTAAGACATAACGGATTACCAACTCCAGTAATCTTTACAATCCCTAAATCCATTACATGATAGATTCCTTGAGAATTATCGTATTCATCCAGAGTAATTTTTTCCATAACTGTGGGATTATCCATTGTAATAACCCAATCAAATCCTTCACCTAGTTCCAATGATATTATTTCATCTTTGTATACAGTAAATATGGTGCCGCTTTCATCTAGTTTGATGATCTTGTCAATTGGTGTGTTGTGTTGTTTTTGTGATTCAGTGAACTCTATCATAGATTGTGGAACATTTTGGATTGTCGCTTGAAATTGTACTGATTTATCAGCATTGTTTTGTATTCTAAGATTTAGGAATTTGTCATGTATGCCATCAACAGATATGTTTTGATCTCCCTTGATTTCCCTAGTCCATGAAAAGGTACCGTCAGAATTTTCAAGTGATATCTGAATTGGGATATCAGCAGGTGAGCTCTTTATTATCATAGTTAACATGTTTTTTCCTTCAACAGTTATTGTTCCACCCAAAGTACTGCCAGGCTGAAAAGATGATTTTTCTATAACAAACTCATTTGGAGTTTTTTCACTGGTTGTTATAGGGATTAGCATAATTGAAACAATTATTGCAGAAAGCATACTTATGATTATGGCAGGCAAGACAAATTTTTTATGTTTTAGTTGGGACATTTTCTATGACGTTCATTAGATTATGTGATAATAACGTTTGATTAAATTTGGATTTAACCAATTAAAGACAAATTAATGCAAGCATAATTTATCAAAGAATCTTTTACTCTCAAACTAGTCTTTTATTTTCTACATCGAAAGTAAAAGATCATTTTTTCGTGCAATATTCGATTAATCTATTTGCAAAGTAATCCCAGCCATGACTATGCTCTTTGTATAATTCATGAGGCTTACCTGTAAATCCAGAATGTATTACAGTTACTCGAGTTTTGTTTTGTCCTATTTTATCAAGATTCCATGTAACTAGAGTTCTTGGAAAGTTTGGAATATCCCTTGGAATCCATGTGTATGATAGTTTTCTGTTTGGAACAAATTCTACAATCTCTCCTTCAGGAAAAAAATCTCTATCAAGGGGTTTTACGTCTTTAGCAAAAAATGTAAATTTCATTTTTCCACCTACTTTTGATTCCAAAATAGCTTGATCAGGAAACCATTGTGTGATCTCTTCTGGATCAGATAATGCCTTGAAAACAATTTCAGGAGAGGCGTTAATTTCTATTGTTTTTCTTATCTCAAGAGTGCTCATTGTTTTTTCTTTTCCTTATTTTCAACAAATTCCTTGAGTGAGTCTAGCTTGTATCCCCACATGTTTTCAAAGAATTTCATCAATTCCAGTGCCTGTTTTTGGTTTATTGAATAAAATTTGTTTTTACCCTGTCTTTGTTCTGTTATCAAATCTGCCTCTCTTAGAACACGCAAATGTGTAGATACTGCAGGCAAGGTAAATTCAAAATGTTCAGCAATCTCACCAGTAGTCATTGATTTATTTTTTAAAAGCAAAAGAATTTGCCGTCTACTGTCATCTGCAATTGCTTTCCATGCAGTCCCCATAACAATTAAATAGTTAAACATCTATTTAATTGTTTAATGGTTACTTGCAGTGCTTGCTCTATGATCAATTGGAAGAAACTTGTAATAGCAATTCCAATTACTGCAATAGTAAACATGTTTCTGCTTTATGGATTGTTTATGAATCCAATGTCACAGCAAATAATTTTTAGTGAATCATTAGGACAAAGCCCAAAACTTGTGGCTGTTTGGACTCAGATTGATCCTGTACCTCAAGCTATGTCACTTATTCCAGCATTGATAATTACGCCTGTAATCTTTAGCTTCTTTTTTGCAGTATTGTATGATTCTATTCCAGGACATTCAAAAATAAAGAAAGGATTAGCATATGCAATTATTTTATGGGGAACAATTGCAGTATTTTTTGAATTATTTACACCACTGGGGTTATTCGGTGAACCATTACATCTTTTGGCATATGAATTAGGATTGTGGTTTATTGGAATGATCGTAGCGAGTATGGTATTAAGTCTGATTTACTCACCAAAACAGATAGTAAATGAACAATAATTACAATTCACTGAAAATCAAAGTATCGCAGTTTGAAGATGTCACTACAAGACCAATGTTTGGATATCAGTGTTTTTCAATAAACAAGAAATTTTTTGTTGGATTCAATAACAAAAATGACCATACAATAATTGTCAGACTTTCAAAAGATCAGCAAGAATTGGCTGTAAAAAATAATGCAATCAAGCCATTTTCACATGGAGTAAAGATGGGATGGATTGAGATTGATGTAAAAAAGACTACAACCGCATCGGCATTAAAGTGGATTACAAAAGGATACGCGCATGCTAAAGAACTATCAAAGAAATAGAATTTGCGATCATAATAATTCAGTCTAAAGTATTAATTTTCATTATAGTGAACGTTATGAGTCAAACGTGTTGTCCTTGTCTATACCCCTCTTCAAAGGCGCGGGGAATATAGTTAGGGGGTAGATTTTGCACTAATTCCATCTAAAATTATATGGAAGAAAAAAGTGGTTTTTTTTAATTTGTCACAGTAAAAATAAAAAAAAATGAAATTCATCTAATCATAGTACACTTAAAAAAACATTTTCAGTCAATAGATAAATTATAAAAAAAGAAGAGGTTATGTTGTGGTTCTATCTGCATAGATGTCGTAATCGCCGGCTGGCGTAGCTCTGTGATCCGTCCAAACACTATATGCTTCGCGTACAGACGATGAAGTAACTCCATGATAGTCATCTACAAAAGTACTTAGATCGATATTCGTATTTCCTTGGGAACTAATTTGTATGTTGGACCAATTAGTAGTACTTTTACAAGTTGTTGTTGGAGGAGCATAGTGACAATGATAGTCATATGGTCTGTAAAAGATGTTACTTGTATCATCTCTTCTATCGTATGCACTTATGTGAACAATGTTACCAGCTTTTGAAACTGTTATTGCTGGTTCCCACTGATCCCTTGCTCCAGTATCCAAGTTGACTTTTATTGGAGTTCCCCATCCAGTGCAACTGTCGCTGGATGATTTGCAAGTAGTTGTTGTTGCGTATCTTACATCTGCCAATGTGGTAGTACCACCATTTGTCATCCACGCCACGTGAACGCCTCCATCTGAACTAGTAGATAAATATGGAAAATGATTTACTCGGAAAGGAGTTGTGGTTTGAATTCCACGTATACATTCATGTCCACCTCCACACGTGAGTGTCAATGCAGTGTATGAACCAACAGTGTACGGTCCAGTCCAATTTGAAGGATTACCGCCATTTAGATTACGTTTCATCTTTATATTTCCAAGAAGATCATCATAAGCAACATATACTTGCCCAGAAGGTCCTACTGTAATATTACATCCGTGTCCAGCAGTTGCTATAGTTACAATAGAAGTGTCTGGATCAAAGGGAATATACCTTTTAAACTTTATACTTGAGGGGTTTGTACTAAAATCTGACCAACACAGATAGACGTTATTTACAAAAGACGAGCCGGAATTACTATCGGCAGCGATCCAAGGTTTGTCCAAAGAATTAGTAGTGCCACCCACGCCGTTAGAAACTGCCCAAGTTGTTCCACCATTGGTTGAACTGGCTACTCGAAGATATTTAGTACTTCCTCCAAATTCTACACATACAACATATAGATTGCCATTATTTGTCGCAGTAGTAACTGGATCACCCAAATGGTCAAGACTAGATACTTTGCTTATAGTAGTTATTTTTGACCAAGTTTGACCCCCGTCACCGCTTCTGTATATTTGGCAGTTTTCGGGGGATACTCCTTCATGAAACGAAGAGATAACAACATTTGAATCTGTAACCCTTACAGCCATGTGGGGTTCAGTGTTTTTGGTTGCTAATGGATCGTTGTTAGATACTTCTCTGTCTGAGACACTCTCCCAAGTTGCTGTTCCAGCAAATGATTGGGTTGGAATTATTAGAACCATTGCTATTAAAATTGTTAGAATTTTTGTTTGGTGTTTCAAGGTTATTATTTCAATACTGAAAAAAAGATGCTAATATTGATTTTGTCAGTGTTGTAAATATTGTTATATATTTCAATTTTTTTATGTTAGCAATGAAGAAATCAAACACCATGATCATTGTTGGAATAATTACAGCTGTATCTGTTAGTATGTTATTCTATACGCAAGCCATAGCAGTTTCAGAACCAGTCTCTATTTCAATAAAAAGAGTAGAGAAATATGATGATGTGAACTACATTCAAATTTCATCATCAGTATTATCTTCATATCCGTCAATACTAAAGTCGATAAATGAAGCAGATGTGAAATATGATGACTTTGCAAAACTGTGTGGCGAACATTCTGGAGAATGTGGTGTAAGTACAAGTCCTATGTTTGTTGATGAAGGATATACCAAAATAATTGATACGATTGAGGCAAAGAACACTATGAGATCATTTGGATTTGAGGATGTATTAGCACCCGGTGAAGTAACGGCGCTAATTCATGGTATCAATGTAGAAGTCAATGGGAAATATTACGCTATTTTAATTAGCGGAATTAACTCTTGACCTTTTTTTATTTTTTACATCAAGAGAAATACTTATGTTTTTGGAAGTTAGGTTAAATAATTAATGAATCTAATTATAGTTTTAGGGGCATTTTTCTTGCTTGGCGGTTTATTATTACTAGGTATGGCAGTATTTGTTTATTGGGAGATACAACGTGAACTATTAGAAGATAATAGTGGTGTCCCTCGTGCCCGTCCTCTTTCTTCGTGGAGTCCATCTGGATCGGGCTATTTGATAGGTGGGCTATTTTTCACTATATCTGGTTCAGGTTTGATTTGGTATGGAATCAGGTCTGGCTCAAAACGTAAATAGGTTTATTCTCATTCATACTTTGATTTCAGGGTTAAGTGAAAATTCTTCAATAAGGGATTTTTGAAGTTTTTCTTGGCTTTAATCACAATATTCAGATGACTATGATTAAGATCTTTTGAATTAGAAAGTCTTTGATCAAAAAACTATTTTCGATGATAATCGATTCATTAAATTATTAGCATAGTCTTTTGGAGGGGCTACCTAGATCTGAACTTCGATAGTTATAATCAGATTAGATATTACAATATCCAGTGTAAAGAAAATTCTGTAACTAGAAAATAGAGATTATATTCTGTTAATTTACTGTAAAGAATTCTTGTATTTCTTTTTAATTTTTATTAGTTGATCTATTTGTAAGTTTAAGTAATCCTTTTGAAATCTCAAGGCTTCATCTACAATGAGAGAATTTGTTTTGGTATCCCCGTTCAAGTCGTTTATACGTCTTATTGTAATTTTTAAAATTGTCATACATTTGACTAATAAATAAGAATCATCGTGGTGAGTTTTGGTTCTCGTCAAGAATTCGTTATCCATGCGGTCATTTTGTGTGATTTCTCTTAATTGTCGTACAGTAAGATGTCTTTTTTTTATTAAATTAGTTAGTAAACTCTGTTCTTTTCTATTCTTGACATATGCAATCTCTTCTGCAATACTTGAAGATATTCGATGTCGAATAATTTCTTTTTGTATATCCTCTGACAATTCTAAAAGTTTAAGACGCCTACTTATGTACTCCTGACTCTTGCCTAATTTGGTGGCTAGATCCGTAACTCCACCCCAGCCATAATGTTCAATATACAATTTGAATGCTTTTGCTTCCTCTATAGGATTCATTGTTTTTCTTTGAAGATTTTCTATTAGAGAAATTTCATAAGATTCAACATCAGAAAGATCTGCAATATGACATGGAATTTTTCGCCAACCTCTCACTAGAAGTTAGACCACCTGTGCCTAGTTTTAGAGCGAAATAGTGCAAAATCTCATGTCCCAACTATCTACACTCTTCAAAGGCGCGGGGAATATAGTTAGGTGGTTAGATTTTGCACTATTTCAGTCTAGGAATATGCTAATGAAAATGAAAAACAAGTAGGATATAAAAAAATTTGACGGAGTTCCAAAATATAATTTCGAATTAACATAGGAAAAAAAATTATAAATTATAAAGTAAAAAAATGACCATTCAGATTGTCAAATGGGTTTTGCCCAGCCACGTTCAATCAATTTTTGTGCTGTTCCTGGGGTGACACATGCGGGTAAACCATTTGAGGATTTTATAATTAATTCATAATCATCAATACATTGGATATTGATCATATTTACTCCAAATCTATATTGCCCTAACGGTGTAGGAACATAATCAGAAGCACATTTAGGAACAACCGCAGTATATGGTGATAAAATATAGTATTTCCCATCAAAATCTACATAAAAAATTGCTTTTTGACCCACATCTATAGGCAACATACTACGTTGACCATTGGAATCTTCACTACCAATTGCAATTAATGTAGAATTAGAACTACCCTTGTAATTATTTTCTACTTTAATTGTATAAATTGGTCCAGATACTTCTTCATGTCCCTTAGTATCTTTTGAAATAATTGTTCCACATAAAATAAAATCATGAATATCATAAATACTCTTTTGAGACATGGCATATGCGTTGTATGTTAACAATGATGGCGAAATTATCATTACAACCAACAGTAATGATATTTTTATTTTGTAGTACATAGTCATCTTGAAGATTATTTAGGTAAATAAAAAAGATTGGGGTGATTTAACAATTTGGATAGTATGTTTGCATTTTACTTACAGACCAAGTTGCCGATCCACCACTTACAAGATTGCCGCTCATTACTTGCTTAGTGATGTCATAAGGATAGACAAAATTGGTATTGCTACAATTTTTTTCTAATAGCATTGTACTACTCCAATTACTGTATGTACCGAATGGGGTTGTTTTGTATTGTGCAGTGCTAGCTTGAGGAGATGTTGAGAACTGTCCACTCCAACTAGGATCTGATGTAGAATACTTGTTTTCAAAGAACACACTTGTCCCATCATTAGTGGTAGGAGTTTGCATTGTTGATGAATTTACAACAGGACCTCTTGTTGTGAAGGTTTCTCCGGTATCTGTTCTAATGGCATAATATGCCCAACCAGTTGTAGCCCCAACAATTCTGAATTCATAGGTCTTTCCAGATACATATGATAACGTTGGAAATTGAGGAAGACAGCTTTTCTGTGTATCCGTCCAATTGATCTTTCCTGCACTATTCCAATAGAAACCAATTTGAGCCCAATAAGTTGAAGGAATGCTACTTGAGGTACATGCACTAACCCATGTTGAGCCAGTCATCAATCCATTCAACAAGAGAGCATTTCCTTTTGCACGCGTAATATTATCCCATACAAAAGTAGGTGCCTTCAAGTTTACTTTAATTCCATCAGGAGCTGCAGTACTGCCGGTAAATCGTTGTGTAGAATATGCATTGTGTAAGCCATTTTGATCACTTGGATCAAATTCTACAATTTGTGTTTTTTTAATAGATTTTGTTTGAGGATCTAACACTATTGCAATATCTTGGTATAAACCAGATTTCGTTTCAACAGTAATATGAATTTCAGGATACCAAGCACTGTTTGGTTGATATATGTTACCAATAAATCCTTCTGAAGAGAATTTGAATGGTTGTCCATTTATCATGGCAAGTATGTTCGCATCATGAATAACTATGTCTCTATATCCTACCAAATCTTTTTCAGATAATTTTGTAGGTACCGCGGATAATAGAAATTCATCACTTAGAGATGGTGGTGAACTCACAGTATCGACCGTAGATACATCAATCTGACCTAATACATTTTGTATAGGAATAATTGATAGTACTATGACAGAAAGCAGTGCTACGGTAGTAAGTGTTTTAGTCTTTGAAGTCATTTTTTTGTTTTTAATAATCATTATTTTCTTAACATCATAAGTTATTAATAAAGTTCGCTCCCTGCAGACATACTCACTGATCGCATACTCACTGGTTGTATACTCACTGTATGATGAGTATACATTATGCAGTGAACATTATTTTATCATTATTTTGATGCTTGTCATTCATTATTTTTTGTGAATAGTTTATTCCAAAAGAAGTAAGGCTGTAGAGAATATTTTTTCCATTGGTATTTTTCTTGGCAAACTCCATTTTCTCTAAAACATCAAGATATAGTGCGCACTTGTCATATCCCATTTTGGAACTTCTTGCAATGTTTGTCTTTTTTTCTTCGGTATTTTCATATAACACTAGTAAAAGTCGTTCCAGCACATCAAGATCAACTCTTCTTATGCTTTTTTCATTTGTTACACTCATAAGATGGGATTTAGTTGACTTTAAACATATAAAGTGTTACGTATGTTTTCTATGCTACGTATTAATCTACTAAAATTCCAACTATTGCATCGGTAATAATATAATCATTAAATTAAAATTTTTGTCCGATATGAAATGTTAAATCTATTAACGTGGATTTTAATTGCTTTTGAAAAAAATGGATCTTAAGACCAAGAACTATTGGGAGTATCTTGGTGAGAGATCCTGTGAAGACTAGTGCAATGTTGTTTTAAAGTAATAGTATTTAGACAATACTGATAATTTATCAACATAGAACAAGAATAAATTCTACAAATCAATAATTTAAACTAGAATGAATTCTCTTGAATAATTTTATTTTAGCTGTTTTCTTAATAATTCATTTATCATTTTAGAAAAGCTAACCGAAGACATTGATTTACCAATCTCTTTTGCCTGTAGATTCCTAACTTTCTTGTCTAGATCTTCATCAATCATGATGGTTACTCTTTTTGGCATGTTATGAATAGATGAATGTAATATTTAAAGAGCCAACTTGAAAATATCATAGATAATTTCATGTCAAATATGTAAAACAATTTATGAACTTTGGATAATTCTAAAATAGTGAAGAGTCTACGAAATACATTTTACTTTTCTTTATATTTTAGTGATATGTTCACATGTTATCATGTCTGATCCTATGAAATGCAATAATTGTAAAGAGACTTGGACAGTCCAGGTTTGGAAACCTGGCAAAACAAACAATGAACCTTGTCCTTTTTGTCACAAAATTGGGTTTGTGTTTTGTACTAAAACATGATTTTTGTGCATAACTGCACCCAAGATATTCCCCTTCTTTTGAAATATGCTGAAGAAAAGATTAGAACACCTAAAGAATCTCGCACTAAAAATCAAATAATGAAATATTTTAGGTAAAATAGTAGGCGGTGCTATAAATGGGATTGTTGGTCTTAAGTTTCAATTATTAAAAAACTCTAATTTTTATTTTCCATCTTAGAATCACTATCAACCACACCATCACCACAGGTAAATCTACCTATCTTTGTGTCTTCAAATGCAGGAATGTTTGAAACATGCACATCAAAAGTTCCATTAATACGGCATGCTGTTTCTATCTTGTATGTTTTGTAGTTTACATTTATTCCAGTTATAGGTTCTAAACAGTATTGCGTTATTATATCATCATAAATTACAACTCCTTTTTGAGTCTCGGCTATCTTTACATTAAGATTCCAACAGGAATTGTATCTACCAAACTCTAAAAGAGAAAATGAGACATCATCTTCAAGATTATAGTTATTTTTCAATCCTAATATCTCATAATCAAGATAAAGCTTTTTTGGATTTACCAAATCATTGTACTTTTCAACAAGTTCACGCTTTTGTGCATCACTAATTGAATTATCCTTTAAATTCAAGAGTAACTCATCTCTTGGGGCAATTTGAGATTTATGATGTTCCAAATTTTGATATTGTGTGACAAGCGCATAAACTAAAAATCCGGATAACGAAATAACTCCAATAATAATTATTGATATTAAGAGTCTGGTTTTCATTTTTTCAATCCACAAAAATATAAACTATTTTTTATCATAATAAAGACGTACTAATTAATATAAAAATGTCTTTCCATAATGCAGAATTTTTGTATTAAATAAAAAAAAGAAAAAAGGAAGTTTATTGGACGATGATTGGAATAGTAAGAACTCGTGCGTTTCCTATTTGAATATCATCAACGTTTCCAACAATCGATATAGCCGCTATTCCTATATTGTAATTGCCTGCTTTTACATCAGGTCCGATGCTTAACCTTAAGATTTCTTCATGACTTCCCTTTGAGGCAATTGTTGCAACATTATTTTCTAGTGTTGCAGTCAAGTCTTTTGGTAAACCAGAAACATCTTCGTTAAACTCAACTCGTGCATATACTAAATTACTTGCACCTTCGTCATCAGCATTAAAGACTTTCAGTTTTAGAGGCAATGCATTTGGTTCATTGGAATCAAATCTTATTTTATATAATGCACTATCTCCAGATCGTAGTGTTAGTGGAGTATCAGGATTAATCATTTTGATTGATCCCATTTCAATCTCTTTTACACTCACGTTAAAGTCAACTGGTTTGGGATGATTGGTATCATCAATTTTTACATACTGAATGTATAGTTGGCTTATTGAATCCGAAGCAAACCCTATTGTGGTTGCAATTCCTACGGTAATGATGACTGCTGTTATAATCAGATTCTTTCTAATCATACCGTTGAATTACACTCTCCACTCGTATCACACGTATGTATGTGCAAATTTTGTACCTGAACGAAGTTAAACAATGGATTGTTATAAAAGTCGGCATATCCCTTCCTGCCCGCATCTGTGGCTACTCCAACTGCAGTATTCAACACTTCCATGCTAAATTTTCCGCTGATAGGACCAATTACCGGATAATATAGGTGACCATTAACATCAAGATTGGTAATAGTACCTGCTGCTCCAGCATAGTAGACATTAACCGCATACGTGTTATATGTTCCCCATCCAGTTGTTCCAGGTGGATCTCTGAATACTTTGAATTCAGTTTTTAAATATGCATCTGCAGTAGTTAAGTGACTTCTATAAAGCTTACCAGTTGCATCAAGAGTAGAGGCAAATCTAAGGTATTTGTTGGTCAAATCAGTTGTAACTGGAGCTTGATTGTAGCTTGTATTTGCTGTAGATTGTGCTTGCGATACAAAATTTGTACCTGGTAATGATTTGTTCCATGCTTCTGCATAGATGGTTCCTATCCCATTACTAGCACTTACAGTAGCACATTGCTGCATTTTAAATTCGGCAATCTCTTGTGGAGGATTACATGCTACGATTCCAGTACTGCTGTATCTCCATGTTGTTGCAGCTGTGTACGGAGGAGTTTTTGTGAAAGAAGTTATGGTTGCATGTGCTGGAGTAGTGTTTAGAAGTAGCAAAATCATCGATATACTCAATAGGCCATAAGCGGCGGTTTTCTTTGTTTTGATGTTTTTAATAATCATTATTTTCCTAACTTGGGAACATCCTAATAAGCAGAACTCATACCTTGGTAAGTATCGATCACTAAGTAACAATCGATAAGTTTCAAAATATTTTAGCATGAAAAATTAGAGATGATTTTTTAAAAAAGAGAAAGTGTTTCGATAAAGCTAATTCCACCCTTCGTTATGAAAACAAAATTAGTTCCATCATCAGTTACATTTGCCCAACAAAATAACTTTAGAAATTTAATGTATTTTATGCATGTGTTGTAATTTAATCCAGTTTTTCCAGCGAGATTAGTTCTATTGATATGGTTATTTTCACGCAATATTCGAAGCATACGAATTAGGACTTTGAGATTAATAGTTACATCATAGTCATTCTTGTAAGGTAATTGAGCTGAATTATTTGATTTTTTATTTGAAGTAAAATTATCTATAACCAAACTGAGCATTAATTATTTCAATTGATACAAGTTCTAATATGCTCCACTTGATCAATCAGCTAATAATTTATCACATTAGCTAAATCAAGTATTATTCATAACCGGATGAAGAAATAACGATGTAATTTTATTAATTGACAATAAGGAATTCACCTCTTCAAATTCTCTTGTTGTTGAAATATATTTGGTCGTCGGTTTACTCTCGTGTCCCGTCTCCAATATTATGCCCACTTATGATGATATAGAATGAAAAACAATATTATAAAATAATTTTTTGGTGGTAAACTATCAATTAGTATTTGAGTTTGTCAAGAATTTTGTCATAAATTTTTATTTTATCTTTAGATGAAATATTCTTTTTGAGATACCATAAAGTAGATTTGTTAATTCCTAATTTCTTCCTCTCTTCCGGACTTAATGAGAGAATCTTTTCTCGTAGTAACAAATTATCATCTCTGTTAATTTCAATGTGTGGTACAACAAACTCTACTGTCTTTTTTTTGCCTACAATATATAGAGCCAATTGTTGTACATTGTCATACAAAATATTCTGATATGCAAAATGCTTTTTCTTGTACAAAACTTTGGAATTGAAATTGGATTTTATCTTTTCAACCAATAATTTAGCAGTATCTGGCTTTAGTCTAATATGATAGTTTTCAGTTAAAATAAAATCAGATTTTTTTAGATTGTTATCCTCTAACAATTCAATTACAGATAAGTCAATTAACCATCTGAATAATTCCTGTAAATCATAAACTAGTGGAGTTCTACTTGTTAACGTCTCATGCAAGAATCCAATCTGAGAATCCAATCCAACTGAATTTAGAAACTTTTTGATTTCAGATGCTAGTATGGAATAACCATAATTCAGTAAAGCATTGATTTCATCGGATGCATGATCAGCTCGTTTGTGATCAAAGTTTGATCTAGTCTCAAATGAAAATTGTGGAGAAACTTTAGCAAAGACTTTACTCATGTATTCAAAGTAGATTTTGGCAATTCGGGCTTCATGGCTCATAATTTCTTGGATTTTATGCGTGTTTTTGTCGATTTTTTGCTCAAAAAATAAAATTTCTGGCTTTAATCGTTCCTGAATTTTTTTAATGTCTAGTGGATAAAATTTTGATAATTCATGTAACAAATTCAGTGATGAATCTACTTTGGATTTTACAAGTTCTATAGCAATGCCATATCTTGCAGTATCATCTAGATGTTTCTTGTATTGTTCTAATCTCAATTTCCCGGATATTGTTTGGTCAGGTAATGTGGTTGCCAATAAATTTCCATCCCAATTAAGCAAAGTAAGATGAATATTATGTTTCATGAGCCATCGCATTGACTCAAATGTAATATTTCCAGTGTGACCATCAATTATTATACTATCATGTTCGATTTTATGTGGATTAAATTCTAGTCGTTGTTTTTGTAACTTGTTTGTAACAATTAATTTTCTTTTATCTACATTAATTGATGTACCAAAGCCTGAAACTAGTAAAGGATTCATTTTATTCTCACTCCAATTTTTGCTCTAGCTAGTTTTCTCATCTCACCAAGTTCTGCTTGTTCAGCCGGAGTCAATGATCTATCCCAAACTCTGTCAAAAAAGTCATGTTCTTTTTCTGACATGTTTTCTAAATAATACATTGACTGCTCATTGATTGACTTTACCAAATCTTGATAATCAATGGTTAATCCTAAAATGATTTTGCCACTCTTGGTACCATCAAGTGTAATATTTTTTTTCTTTACATCTTCTTTAATTAATTGGTATAGCAGTTTGTTTACAGCCCGTGCAGTTTCCTGACTTATTGGATTTAGCTTTTTTAGATTATGATCAAATACAATATCATCTTGTATTCCCCATGCAAGTCGCCAAAGATATAGCATCTCACCATGTTCGCCAGAATAATCATCATGATAGATTCCACCCTTTTGCATAATCTCTGTGGCCTCTACTCCTAAAATGCCAAGCTCAATAATTGTGCCCTTGCCTTTTTTGGTTATTGCATATGCCAGTTTTCCTTGATGTGGGATTTGTTCTATTTTACCTTCAGATTCCAAGTCATCAAGTAAACTGCTTAGTGTAGCAGGATAGTAGTTGGTCAATCTTTGAAGGTCATTGAAGGCTTGAGCACTATGCTCATCAAGGGCTCGCAAGATGCTTGCTTTTCTTATGTCTCGTGCAACTGATTTACGCTTAGATTTTGGTACCAAGTAATAGCATGCTATTAATTAATAGCCCTTTAAGTATTGCGGATCACATATTTTTGTTACTTGAAATCCCAAATCTACAAAAAGCACTGGAACGAATTAACTCCAAGACAAAAGAGTTTGAGGACAAAGTCACTTGCCGTATTAACACAATCAAGAAGAACAAAAAAACTTTCACGTACAATTGCAAGAGAGCATCATATTTCACTCAAGACAGTTATTCATCACACTAATGCTTTTAAAAAAGTAAATGGTAGATGGATTGCAAAAAAATACGATCACACATCACGCTCCATGCTAATCAGTGAGAATGGCAAGTTACAATCAATTGAAATTTCAGATTCAAGACATGCAAAAACTATAGGACGATACCACAATGCAGTAAAACATTATCTTGATACAGGTGATTATACAAAGCTAAAGAAATTCTCTAGACGAAAAATCAAAGACTCTGATGGTATAATTCACTCTTTTGAGACTGATCCAAAGATAGTACTAGAGATTAATGAGAAAATTGAAGAGATTGAATTTTTTGAGGTGTATGACTCTTGATGGTATCTGACTATGATCCATTGATTATAGTAAATCAGAAGATTAGGGAAAATGATGATTCATCACAATTACAACTAAAACTTGATACTAAAATGCTAAATACCATATTCGTTCAAACAGAAGTTGAATCGGAAATAAGAAAAGATCATTGTGAGATTTGTCAAATTAGAAATGTAAAGTTTCAAGGTCATCATATTGGTGGATGGTACAATGATTTTAGACAAATTACTGTATGCATTCCATGTCATGAGATTCTCACATTATGGCAAAAAATAGATGAGAGAGTTTGGATGAAAGATAATCATCCATATCTAAAACTGGCTTTTTTTTACAAAGGCTTGCGAGACATGCTGATTTTGCTGACACAAAAGAGGAATAATTTTCAATACATGGATATTGGAAATTCCTTAATTGATACAATCTATTATCTTGAGAGGTCTTCATATAATTGAGCCTAGATTCGGTATATTTGAGGTGTTTTGTTGATACTCACGGAAAGGAATATGATGATTCCACGAAGATAGAACCTAGACCGACTGATTTGATTCATCTTGTTTTAGATTACAACAAGTGTCTCGAATATGGTACATGCGTTATTTTGGTGAATCAGAAAATTACAAAATCAATAATATTTCATCAGGATGATGCAAAGCAATCAGACATTACAAAGATATTAAACTATTCAAAAAAGAATAATGTTACAGTTTTATCTAGAAAAGAATTTGTAGAACAAATTTTCTTTCCATATGTTCATAAAGCAAGGGCAAAATGTATCGGATTTGGTTTGCCATTTATTTTATCGAGATTGGTAATTGATGTTACTGAATCAAAAAGGCATCCAAACGGATTCTCTTTTACACTATCTGAAAGAGCAAAGTTTCCACATATTGTAATAAAGAGTATAAATTCAAAATCGCAATTTATTGAATTCAACAAAACATTTAGAAAGAAAAAACATTCTACAATTCCATATTATAGGGGATGCTTTGTTGATTGTAAGACACTTGGGTTTGTTCTGACAAATAATGTATATTCTCTAGAATCTGCATTATCTGACTTTGATTGTCTAGTGATAGAAAAAGAATCCAAGTCAATATCCGAAAAAAATATTCAATCAAGTCTCTACAATGTATTGACAGTATATTCACTGTACAACAAATTAATGAAAAGATATGAAATGTTTTGTTTAAAGAAGATGGAAAACAAGTTGTTTTCTCCTGCAACAATTGGGGTATCATACCTTGAAAAGATTGGAGTGAAACCATTTCTAAAACAAAATAAGGATTTTTCCAAAGAATTGCTTGGAAAAATAATGTCTACGTATTTTGGTGCACGAGTGGAAGATAGAATTGTAAACAAACCAACTCTAGTCACAATACTAGATTTTGCAAGCATGTATCCCACTCTATTTGCATTGTTTGGAATGTATTCTCTATTGATTGCAGAGAAAATTTCATACCATAATACCACAGAGTCAACTCAAGAATTTTTGGATAAAATCACAATTTCAGAGATAAACAAACCCCAGACATGGCCAAAGATGCTCACTTTATGTAAAATCGTGCCTGATAATGAGATTTTACCAGTACGCTCAGACTATACAGAAAGCATCCTAAATGTTGGATTAAACTATCTAAAATCCAAAGATGGAACTGGACTATACTATACCTTACCTGATTTGATAGCATCAAAGTTACTCACAGGAAAGACACCAAAAATTATTGAAGCGATTACATTTTTTCCACAAGGAGTACAATCAGGATTAAAAGACATTAAGATTCTACCTGGAATATTTTTGAAAAAAGGTGAGGATTTGTTTAAAAAATTAATTGAAGCGAGATTTGCAATCAAAAAACAAAACATAGATCATAATAAAGAACTAGATCAAATACAAAAAATTCTAAAAATAATTGCAAACTCTACATGCTATGGCAAATTCATCCAGATAGATACTAGAAATACCATACTAGAAAAGAAAGTTACAGTATATGGTCTTGGTACATTTGATGCTAATACATTCAAGATTGAAAATCCTGCCAAGTTTTTTCATCCAATAATTTCTATATTTTTGACTGCTGGTTCCAGGTTGATTCTAGCTGCAGCCGAATATCTTTTGGAGCAAAATAAAGGATACATGATGTACTGTGATACTGACAGTGTCTTTGTTTCCCCTGATCATACCAAATTGATTCAGGATTTTTTCAGACCACTAAATCCATACTCTGAAAAAATTGAAATGTTCAAGATTCAGGAGGAAGACGGTAGAGAATTAAAAAATGTGTTGTGTCTTGCCATATCATCAAAGAGATACGTAGTTTATGAATATCAGAATGACACAATTACAATTCTAAAGTATTCTAATCATGCTTTGGGTCATTATGTAACAATTGATCACAAACAATTCTGGCATGATATTATTTTGTTGTGGTATCATCCAGAAAAAGAAGATGAAATTGCATCAAAGTATGATATGATTTTTGCAATGTCTGAATTAATAATATCGCAATATTCCTTTTTGAAAAGTTTTGATGGAGTAAATTATGGAAAGCCATACTTTCAGAGAACAAAGCCATATGATACCTTACTAGTTGGAACTGCATGCAGAAAAAATTCTACAGGAGTACCAATCATCCCTTTTGTGCCTAAAATTGACCAATATGATGAAATTCCATTTATGCCATTTGTGGATAAATCAGGTAGACAATATCCAAATTCGGATTCACTTGATTCTAGTGAATACTGGAAGAAAATATCTCTGGTTTTTTCTGAATTTAGAGATCATAGAGAAACAAAATTAGATGAATTAGATGGAATGGTGCAAAGAAAACACATTGTATTTGGAAAGGAATCTGTAAAATATGTTGGAAAAGAAATTCATGATTTGGAAGAATCTATTGTTTTTGGCGCTTCAAAAAATGATTCTATAATGTACGAGAATGAACAAGAAAAAATTCGCAGAATAATTGAAAATTTGACTGAGGAAAAAGCTAGAGAATTAGAAATATCAAGAAGGACTTTATTTTATTGGAACCAAAAACTAAGAAACGGTATACCATTAAAAGTAAAAGATATGACTCTGAAAAAATTGCTATCGTATGATCATATTTGATTTTGTAAAGTAATGGCACAATAGATACTAGATATTTTTGCTAAGAATTTTGGTAGTAAAAAAAGAAAGTGGAAAATTAATAACACTTACGCAAGAAGTCGAGATTATTTTCCCTTGTATTATCTGGTTCTGTTGTTAAAAACCATCTTTTAGTAGCTGAATGTTGTCTAGCATATACTCTAGCTTTATACCCATTTTTTAGAGTATAGAAGGAATAGGTACCATTTAGAATCCAGTTAACTACGTCGATTACAGGATGAGTGTTAGAACCTATTCCCACTCGTTGTATTACACCCTGTTGGTCTTGAACAACACATGAAATTTGTAGATCTGTCATTGATCAAGATTGTGTTTCATAGATAAAATCTTTAGGTTATACTGATCTTTAGCTATTGCAGATCTATTTTCCAATCTTCGATCTTTTCTTCTCCAATAGATATAATGCGATCATTTCTAAGATCGGATTGAAAACAATCTTCACAACACCAATAGTATAAAGGATTAATCATATGTAAAATGTGTTCTTCTAAGGTAAAATCACATTTTTCTAATTTTTTACTGCAACTATCACAAAGAAATTCTCTTTTTTGATACATTTTTCTAATTTCATCTAATGAGAGTTTGTCTATCCTTCTTTTACTAGTCTTGATGTCATTCTTGATTTGGAGATGCCATGCTTCTTGTTTAATTGGTTCAATGTGCAAATTAGGGATCAAGGGATCCTTGTAAGTGATTCTACAATTATTTAGATCTTTTTGTTTAGGTTTTGAAGTTATGTCATACTTTCAATTTTTGAGTTTTATTTTGTATGTCATTCGAAATATCACTCATAATTTTAGAAAATTTCTTTAGATCAATAGTCAATTTACCACGTAAAGTTATATTATCACCTTCAAGCATTGCTCCAATTATGATTCTTAATGTTCCAGGTAAAATTATTGGATGACCAATTTTGGCAATTACCATTGAATGCATGGTAGGGTAAATCTCTTTTATGTAAAATTTATCGTCAGGGGTAACAGAAATTAAATCCATTAATTGATCACGTTTATCATCTTTCTCAAAAGATAAGAAACATTCAGTCATAATCCTCAAAAAACTTACTGCATCTTTGTTACCTTTACCAATTTGTTCACCTGCCGAAATGATTCTCTCTCTGTTTTTTTGTGGAATTTGCTCAACGATTGTTTCAGGACTGATTTGTAAATGAAATGGAAATTCGATATCTCTTACAGTAAATTGATCAAAAACTTTTTTCCATAAATTTGCATAATCTAATGCAATTTCAATATTTGTTTCAATTTTTTTTTCGTTCTCAAAATGTCTAGAAGTTTGATCTATTCTGGAATAAACTAGAGATCGTTTAAAATCATCATGTACTTTGACTCTGACTTTAATGAAAACAGTATTGGATTTTATTTCTCTGAGTAACTTTCCAAAATCAATTTTTCCTCTGCCTGATTCAATGGTGATTATACCTAAATCTACAAGATTTTCGTTTTTAGGAATACCATGCCCATTTAACTCAATTATGTTCTCAAATTCAACGGGTTTTGTTGTAATACTTTTGATTTTATTTAAAAAATTACTACCACGTGAACTTTCATCTCCTAAAGATAATAAAAATGCAAATTCTAATTCAGATGTTCTATGGTAAAATGTTGCACCTTTATGCATAATGATTTGTGAATTGATCAATTGTTGTATTCCAGTAGTTGCGGCATTACCTAAAGTACTGAATAACGAACTTAGTATTGCAGGATCAAAAGACAAGTTTTAAGAAACTTTTGGTGCAAGAAGAATTGTAGATTGACCCTTTAAATCAGATGAAATCGGTACTTCTAGATTTTCTCGCTGTTCAATCTGAATTGGAATATCAATTAATTTTGATTCATATTTATTTCCCATTGCATCAAAATATTCGTATCCCATTGTGATCATACCATAACCTTTTCCTTTTACAATAATTTTTGAAATTATATTTTGAATAGAGTCTACAAATAATAGTTTTTCATTATCAATGTTTTCAGTAATCTGTTCTAATGTAATTTTCATGTCTTTTGCATTAACAAGCTCAAGTAATGGAGCCAAATTTAATATTCTAGCTTTTCCTTTACTTACTAAATTAAAACTTAGTTGAGGTAACACAGGCCTATCCTTGGTAACTACAATACCATTATTAGTCAAATTTTCTATTGCAACAATAGGTCTTATCAAATTAGTTTTCAGTGTGATTGTCTCTATTATTTTTCCATCTTTTTTGAATTCAATTTCAAAAGTTAATTCACGTTCTTGTTCTGGAATTAATTCATAGAAACAACCAAACCCTATAAATCCATCAATTTGTAACATATTTTTATCAATCACAGCTTTACCTTTTTTGATATCCTCTTGTTTCAAAACTTCTTCTTCAACATTTAAAATGCGATGTAAATTGATGTCAGCTTCAGCTTTGATTAAAATTTGGTCAAAATCAAAATCACTTTCCCATTTTACCCAAGATAAAATTTCCTCTTTAGGTAAAGCCCATTCTGAGATATGTTTTTCAAGAATCTTTAATTTTGAATCCATGTTATTTGTCCTGAATACCCCTAAATCAAGATTGTTAACGATTCTATAAAATCATAATGCATAATTTACGCCTAAATATGCGAGATCAGCAAATTTACCTTTTTAATATCACCATGATAGAAGTAAGGATTTCACAATTATTCATTAAGATATGGAAGAAGTTGTAGTGTCAACCAAATTGCAGTAATTCCATATACTATCAAAATACCCCAGAGAACAGTTAGTGAATGTGTACTTTTTGATGCCTTTTTATCAGATATCTCATTTACCAAGTCTCTATTAAGCAGATTACAATCTACCATCTCTTTTTTCTTGTATATTCTTCGAACAAAGAAAACATACCATAGACTTACGGTAATAAAATAAGGTATTGTTGCAAAGATAAATTTTTCACTTGGTTTTGTAAATAGAGCAAATGCCGAAATTGTTGGGAATATTATCAAGAGTAATACCTCTAAGGAATCTACCAAGTTTTTGTCGACTCCTCTTTTGTCTCTAATTGCAAAAAGAGCAAGTCCTAATACTGCAAGTATGCTCATAGTTATGAGATCTTTTAATTTAGAGTCTAATTTTGGAAATTCTTGAAAAAACAATTGTGGATAGAAAATAGAGAAGTATCCCAATTCCAATATTGGCACCAATTAAAATAACATATTTTCTAGTAAATTTCATAATTCTCTATACCAACAAATGATCTTAAACATTATGTAACGCAAGATATTCTTCTATTCTTTCTTGTAAGTATCGTATTTCTAGATACAGAATATTCTCAAACATAAATCTCATAGATTTATGATAATATCTTAGAATAGCGTACTTTATTGATTCTATTTACTATCTATTTTTGTTAAATTATACAAAATATACAATATGCCTGATGAAAGTTGTCGAAAATGTGGTAATCCATTATATGTAGACCAAAAATGTTCTGATTGTCGCATGATATTTCAAGAGATTTGCATGAATTGTGGACAAAAGACTATTCCAAGATATGATACATGTGAACTAGTAAATGAAAACTGGATTCTAGTTTAATTATATTTTTTATTTTTATTATTTAGGAATAGAATATCATATTTTTAATTATATTGTATCAAGATTAGGATAAAAATCATATTAGATACACTCAAAATTATTTAAATCGGTTATTTTGAGCCTACTAATGAATTAATTCTCAATATGTTATTTCAAATCTATTTTTTTTAATTATATATATTATATCTATGAATAAAATATAATATTTTTTAATTATATTAAATCCACATATTACTTATAAAATCTATTTTTCTATATTTTAAAAATACTAGATATGTATATTTTAAAGATATTTTTTTTGATATGTTTTTACTTCAATATATCATCAACATTTTATCAAAATAATAAAACCTATGCCTAATTCTAGAATGAAATAGTGCAAAATCTCATACCCCAACTATATACACTCTTCAAAGGCGCGGGGAGAGGGATTTGAACCCACGGGTCATTGCTGACATGGGATTAGCAATCCCACGCCCTACCAAGCTAGGCGATCCCCGCACACATTGCCTTGAATTAATCTGTAAATAAGTCAAACTTTTTTGGATATTGTTTACTACTGTCAATCTATAGGGCTTATCATGATCTATTCAAGGTAAACCAGTTGAGTATCATAGTAACCATATCACCAATCAAGTGTAAAGCATTTTTTCGGCAATCAGTAAAAATAGAAGTCCATCCGAGTGGGAATAATTCAGTGTGATTTTACTTGATTTCATCTGGCGGTTTTACCTTTCTAAAATTTGCATAAATTCCTAAATCATAAATGATCTTTAACAGTCCCCCAATAACAAATGGTGCAGAAAGCCATAATGATTGAATTATTGCCCCAGTTATTGATGGACTAATTGATTGAGCAGTATTTCGCGCAGTATTGGTAATTCCAGCAGCTGCAGTTCGTTCATTTTCTTTTACCATTGTAACAATGTATGCTTGTCTTGTTGGCACATCCATTTGAGACAAAGTCATTCTTGCCAAATACAAGGACAACGCAATAGGAAAAGTAGGTACAATTGCAACCAGGATTAAAAGAATATTTGATGGGATATGAGTAAAGACCATAGTATTTATCAATCCAATTCTATCAGCAATTTTTGCTGCAAAGAAAAATGAGATTGCAGTTAGTACTCCCGCAATTGAAAAAATCATGGATAGGGTGGTAAGATCAACTCCAAACTTTGTAAAGAACCAGAAAGATACGATACTTTGTATCACAAAGCCTCCTGCAAACGAATCAAGGGCAAATAATGAAGACAATTTAATTACAATTTTCTTTGATTTCTGAGAAAGATTCGATGAGACCAACTTGGTATGCTTAGTTGTGGTTACCTCGACATGTTTTGACAAGAAAAAATAAATGATAGTTACTGCCAGTCCAGCACTAAGATAAATTAGAAAGAGTGGTTTGAATGAATCTATGACAGACAAGTCAAAGTTTTCTTGCATGAATTGCGGTAACAATGCAAGTAATACCCCACCAGACATTGCAAAAGTTCCAACAATATTGTAAAACGCAAAAATTGTGTTTCTCTTTTTGATGGTTTTTACAGTTTGTGGCAATATTGCTTGCTCTAATGATAAAAATGCACCAGTTTCTGATCCTGTTACATTAATGGTTCCAATAAATGCAGCAATAATTAGTGCAGCATAGTTTTCAGTCATTAAAAAAACAGACCCTGAAACTGCCATTAGTGCAGCATATGCGATCATTACTTTTTTTCTTCCAATACGATCTGCAAAGAAACTTGAAAATAGATTGAAAATTACGCTGTTTGCAAGGGTTGCAGACAAGATAAATCCAATGAGAATTTCATTAAATCCAATTTCCTTAAGATATATGGCAAGAATAATGCTCAAAAAGCCATAAGAAAAAGTTCGGATTATTCTGGCCGAAATTATTAATTTTCCATCTCGAGTTAGCCAATCTAAAACCAAATCACTTTTTCAAATGGCTTTGCGCTATTTTGTCTTCCGGGTACTTTATTTTGCAATTTAGAGAATCAGAATTTGTAAATAAATTCATTCGTCGCCAAATTGGTGGTAATTAGTAACAATGTCGTTAATCGGTATTCTTTTTCCACCTACAATCTTTAGATCTACTTGAAAGGATTCCTTTGAAATGCTAATGATATTGTAAGTGTTTTCAAATAACCCTCTGACTCGCTCAGATGTTGCAGTTCCGGCATTAACTACCATTAATTTCCCAAAATTCCACGCCCATGGCCTGTGTTTGTGTCCACATAAGACAAGATCAACTTTGGTATCCAGTATGGTTCTCAAGACATCTCCTGCATCAATTACTGTTAATTGATCAGAGCCAGTATCTGGAATTGCTACAAGGTGATGATGCATTGCCAGGATCTTTACTTGGTCTTTGTATTTTTTCATGGTTCTCTCTAGCCACAAATTTTGACGGTACCCAACCTCACCTTCATTTCGGTCAGGACGGGCAGTCCCAAGGGTCACCAGAACTACATTCTCATCGAGTTCATTTATTGTCTCAAATGGAAAATATTTTTTGAACAACAGATATC
>Ga0315286_10000352_pt1 | contig 38288 bp, 38 predicted proteins | sample YL17G10_0_MG_FD_205038 | JGI IMG/M metagenome (GOLD analysis project Ga0315286, IMG submission 205038) | Sediment microbial communities from Yellowstone Lake, YNP, Wyoming, USA - YL17G10_0 | ecosystem: Environmental > Aquatic > Freshwater > Lake > Sediment | place: USA: Wyoming | collected...
AAACCGGGGAACCAGCCGGAAGCAATGAACTCAGATCGGGAGGAACCTTTTCCACATGCTGTTGCGCCAAACCAGTGGCAGAAGCGGCAACAAAGGGAGGAGACCCGGTCAACATTTCGTACATGATGACCCCTAATGAATAAACATCCGAGGCAGGGGATGGGGCAAGACCGGCTGCCTGTTCAGGCGAAAAATATTGCGGAGACCCCCAGACCTGGTCCAATTGTTCACCCGGTTGAATGGTTGACAAGGCACGGGCAATTCCAAAATCGGTCACCTTTAATCGCAGATCTGGCATGATCAATAAATTTTGTGGTTTTACATCACAGTGGACAAGCCCGGCGCGGTGGGCGTAACCAATACCAGCACAAGCTTGAATGATCAGATGAAGAACTTCATCAGACGTAAATCGACCTTTTTGCTGGATCATGGTTTTCAGATCCATACCAGGTACAAATTCCATCACAATGAACAGCTTGCCCTGATCCAATCCAAAATCATGCACCATGACAATGTTTGGATGGGAAAGATTGGCTGCTGCGCGGGCTTCCTGTCGAAATCGATCCTGAAAGACCTGGTTCTTTGAATAATCTTCCCGCAAAACTTTAATTGCAACGTCTCGCTCCAGCATCAGGTCACGGGCATGGTAAACAAAGGCCATCCCGCCTTTGCCTCGCTCTTCAAGTAGTTGATAACGATTGTTTAATAGAGGTGGTTCGATCATTATGGAGTAATTTTCAGTCTGGAGGGCATTATATCATACCGACCTGCGGGCTTATAATTCCTGCATGCCAGATGCTCTTCTGATCTATAACCCTGCTGCAGGTCGAATTTCAGTAAAACCCTTCATCAAGGGAGTTGTGCGCGTTCTGACTTCGAACGGCTGGCAGGTTCAGGTGGCTGAGACATTGAACGGGCGACACACCACCCAACTTGCCAACCAAGCTGCCAGAGATTCCTTCCATGCAGCATTTGCCATCGGGGGGGATGGAACGGTTGGTCAGGTCGCCAGCGGTCTGATTGGGTCGCAGACCGCCCTGGGAGTGCTGCCCGCTGGCACAGCCAATGTCTGGGCTCGTGAATTGGGCCTGCCTGCCTTCACCTGGACGCATTTAAACAGTCTGCGGAAGAATTCACGAGTTCTGGCTACCAGTCCGATCCATGAAGTGGACGTAGGTCTTTGCAACGGGCAACCCTTCTTAATGTGGACCGGAATTGGTCTGGACGCGATGTCTGTTCATAAACTTGAACCTCGTAAACGTTTCTACAAGTATCTATCAGTCCCCCATTTTGCGGCAGCCACCATTTACAATGCAAGCGTATGGCATGGCATGAACCTGGATGTTTGGGCAGATGACATCAAGGTGGAAGGTCATTACCTGTTGGCGGTCGCCAGCAATATCCGCCATTATCTTGGAGGAATGGCAATGATTTCCCCGCAGGCTCAGATCGATGATGGCTGCATGGAATTGTGGCTTTTTTCGGGCAGCAACCTGGCAGATGCTTTTCGCCATTTTTTTGGAATGACTTCTGGAAGACATCTCAACTCAGTTCACACCCGCTGCATCAAATACAAAAGATTGCGGATCGAATCTGAGATCCCTTTTTCCATCCAGATGGATGGTGAACCGATGTTGGGAGGCAGACTGGCAGAGATAAGTATGTTACCACGCGGCTTGCGGGTGCTCCTTCCACCGATTGCCTGCCAGTACTTATGCAACTCTCCGCTGTATAATCTTGAGAACTCGCAACCTGCTCGTCCTGAAATTCCATTTTTTGGCATACAGGCTTTTTCATGATATATTCTCATGGAATTGGACAGTTTTACTGATATGAGATGATGAGACTTAAGCCTATTTTTAATCTCAAAGTGATCGTGGGCAGCCTGATCCTGGCTGCGATATTACTCATTTCTACTCTGGTCTATATACTCTATGTGGATCCATTAATATCAAAACCAGAAACAAAACCGTTTTTAGCAGAGTTCACGATCATTCCTGCCATGACCTCCACACCCCGGTATGTTACTCCTACCCTGGCTCCTGCCTCTCCCACCATACCTGCGACAAGTACAGCTTTGCCGGGGATGATCGCGGTGAATACCTATGTACAGATAACAGGTACAGAAGGAGAGGGTCTTCGTTTGCGAGTTTCACCTGGTCTAACCAGCGACCCTCTGTTCATTGGTGGTGAATCTGAGGTTTTCCTTGTCACTGCGGGTCCCAGCCAGGCGGATGGTTACACCTGGTGGTACCTTACTGCCCCTTATGATCAGACCCGATCCGGTTGGGCGGTGTCTTCTTATCTGACATATGTGCCATCACCATAATCTTTTTATCGCATAATCTAAGAAAATTAATTGAGTGTCACCATCCATAAAGATAACCTGTTTCAGATAAATTAATTTAGAACCTTAATGAATAATTCTGGTCACAATTATGTGGATCCAAAACCCATCTCCATTACAGCCAATCGCAATGAAATGGAAGTTGTCATCCAATGGGATGATCACCATACCAGTAATTATCCTTTTGAATTGTTGAGGCTGGGTTGTCCGTGTGCCGAATGTCGGGGTGGTCACGACAAAATGGGTTCAGAACCAGATCCCGAAGTCTTCGGGAAACACCTCAATGACGGACTTGTTGTGAGGTTAAAGAATATAGTCGGTGTTGGTTCCTATGCCATCTCACCGATCTGGGAAGATAACCATGATTATGGCATATACAACTGGCACTACCTGCGGGCGTTATGCCCATGCCAGGAATGTCGTTCTGTCTGAGCTCCGGATGAATCAAAAAACCTGCCCGGCGGAAAAAATGGGCAGGTTTTTGTTTTAACAAGATCACGGCGTTTTGGTTGGCACCGTGTTTGGTGTCGGCGTTTGTGAAGCAATTGGTGTTTTCGTCTCGGTTAGGACAGGGGTGGCAGTGTACCGTTTGGAAATCCAACCCTGGGCAACCGTCCTCCACTCGGCAGGCATGATATCTGCCGGTAGATCAAGCAGATATTTCCAATAAGTAATTGCCGACGCATTTCCCAACTCTTCAAGGGCTGTCGCTTCCCAGTAATAAACCAGCGCCTTTTGACGGTCAGTCTTCGCCAACCGGGCAGCATGATCCCTGATCTCGGCGTAAGCATCCCCGGGAAAACCCATTTTGATATATGCCTTGGCTATACCTATGCTTGCATCAAGATCCCGGGGATCATAATCAAAAGCCATTTGAAAGTCTGCAACTGCTTTCCTGTAATTTTCCAATCCCAATTGAGATAGACCACGCTGGTAGTAAGCTTCGGAGCGACTTTTGTCCTTTGTCAGAACAGCATCCAACAACCGGATTGCTCCCAGGTAATCCCCTGTAAAATTGTAACCGGTGGCCAGGTAGATCTTGGCCTCCTGATCACCTGGACTGTAAATATTATAGATCTCCAATGCCTGCACTGCTTCTTTATAATGTTCCGCTGCCAGATTCGCCCTGCCCAGGACCAGGTAGACCGGCAGGTTGGTCACATCGAGGGCATTCGCTTTTTGTGCTGAAACAAGCGCATCCTTGAAATTTTCCATTTTCAGTTCGAGCTCGGCCTGAACTGCAAATGCCATGGATGAATTGGCATCCAGCTCGAGGGTTTTTTGGATATCCGCCCAGGCATCATCCAGTTCTTCAATCGCAAGGAAATAAACAGCGCGTTCCACATAAGCAGGTGCATAGGTCGGGTCAAACTTTATGGCATCATCCAGGTCATTTATTATTTTTGCCCGGGGGTCAAGAGCCTTGGAAACGATGGCTCTGCCCAGATAAGCCACACCAAAAGTCGGGTTGATCTGGATGGCTTTATCAAATGCTTTCTTCGCATCAGAATTATTACCGTTCAATCGGTTGGCTTCACCAATATAATACCAGGCGTCAGCTCCTGAACCGGTTTCAAGCGCGGCAACCTGTTCCATCAAGGCAATGGCATCTTTCCAATTTCCCTGCTGAAAATATCGAATACCAGCCGTGAAAGCATCTGAACTGGTGATCGGATGTTGGGTAACCACATATAGGGGTGTTGGTGTATATGTTTCCTTCAATAACATCCAAAGAGGTGTTGGCCCGATGAAAGTTGGCGTCCCTTCCAATTCCAGCCCGGCATTCATGGCGGTTGGAGTCAGCGTGAATGTCGGCGAAGGACCAGGTGTGCGGGTGGATCGTTTTATAACTGCCATGGGAGTTCTGAACCCGACCCAAACCCATATCAGCATAACCAGGATAATACCTGCCAAAATTCCCAAGCGGATGATCGGTTTTCCGATGTTTGTTTTTACTTGTTTTGTTTTCTCGTCCTGTTCTTGAATCAAACGCTGTTTCCATAATGGTGCCGGGTTTATTGGGAAAGGTTTAACGTCCCCATCTGCTTTTCTCGCCCCGAACAGGATCAGACCACGTTTGGCCAGGGTGTTTTCCGGATCTAATTTGAGTGCAGTTTGGAGGCAATAGATCTTTTCCTTCTTTGTTTCGACTGCCGCGCTCATCCAGACCCAATAATTGGCATTATCCTGCTCCACTTTAAGCATGCGGGTTAACAGATCCCTGGCTCGGGTCTGATCACCCTTCCGCAAAGCCTCAATTGCTTCATTCAACATGGTGTCTTCAGGCATTAAGTCAGTTTAACACAGGCTTTCACAAGGGGCAAGTGGTACGGGTATAATTTGAATATGGGTAGAGGTTGGATACTTGTTTTACTGGTTACATTCCTAAGCGCCTGTGGTGGCAGGTCTGCAAACCTGCCCACTCCCACGGTTGAACCAGGGTCTGCCACCCCCTGGTTGGAACCCTCACACAGTCCATCTCCAACCGTAACGGGCAGTTCGACTCCGACACCAACATTTATGAACCTGCCAACCCCCACACCGATCTTATATACCGTTGTGTTGAACGACAACCTGATCAGTATTGCCAGGAACTTCAATATCACCCTTGAAGAGCTTCTGGCTGCCAACCCAACCATTGGCACTCAAGCACTGGCGGTGGGAACTGTATTGACCATCCCCAGCGGGCGGGATAATTCATCTCCCCCGACCACCACTCCCATGCCGGTTGACTTGCAACAGGTGCAGTGCTTCCCGAACCTGGATGGCAGTTTGTACTGCCTGATCCTTGTAAAAAATGACCATTCGGAAGTACTTCAAAATCTTTTCGTTCTTATTAATCTGTTGGACTCGAAAGGCATGATCCTGAAAAGCCAAATTGCATATGCCCCCATGGATATTCTGCGACCAGATGCCGCCATGCCCATTGGCGTCCTTTTCGCGGAACCTGTGCCACAAGGATACCAACCCCAGGCAAGATTATTAGGTGCGACCAGGGCTGGCTCCGTGGGCACCCTCTATCCAGCTTTAGACCTTCTTTCCAGCCTGGTGACCGTGGATTGGGGAGGCTTGAATGCCCACATAATCGGGAAGGCAAAATTATCTGTTCCCGACGTTCAAGCCAGCAGGGTCTGGATCCTGGGAGTGGCATATGACCTGGTGGGAAATGTGATCGGTTTCAACCGATGGGAATCAAATGCAACCCTTAAATCAGCAGATAACCTGTCATTTGAATTTATGGTCGCCTCCCTTGGACCCAAAATCGATCATGTGGACTTGATATTGGAAGCAGTCAAGTGAGCCTTATCAATCAGCAACAGACCCCATATTATTATCGTCTAATAATTTTAAGATTTCCTAATCCGGTAATGGAACAAGCAGAAGCGGGGTATCGATCCTTTTTGCCACACCAGCTGTGACTGAACGATTCCAAAATGCATCCATTCCTGCCCGCCCATGTGTACCCATCAAGATCAGGTCAGATCCCTTGTGTTCAGCCGTCTCTGCGATCATGGCGGCAGGATCCCCGCGGACAATCTCCGCACTGGCAGGAAGACCGGACTTTGAAAACTCATCCAGATGTTCCTGGAAATGCTCCTGAGCGATCTCCTCGGCAATATCCAGGTAAGCCATGGCAGTGGCTGGCAGTAGGCTGCCGGCAGCAGCATGTTCTCCAGAATCCGTCCCCAATGTCGGGATGACGCAAAGCAGATCAATCTGGGCATGATAAGCCCTGGCAAGGGTTACGGCATAAGGGAGTGCCAGGTCATGGACGGACTCGTTATCCAATGGGACGAGGATATTTTTGATGATAAAGGGAGTGGAGACGTGTTCAGGTTTTATCAGCAGGACAGGTGTACCTCCTATGGCTGCCACAAGTTGGGCAATACTGCCCACCAGCAGATTCCGTATCCCGCTTTTTCCATGGGAGGTTAATACAATCAAATCGGGTTGAAATTCCTGCGAGGCATGATCGATGATACTTTGCGGGACATCTGCAACCGGGGCTGTATGGATATGGGTTGTCACTTTTACTTCAGGCGGAAAAGCCATTTTTGAGATCTCATCCAAATAGTCTTGTGCTTCAGATGGGTTGGTTAAATGACGCTCATTGTGGACTTCGGATGGCGCATCCTGCTCAATAACATGCATCAAGGTTACCGGTGCATTAAGCACCTCAGCCAAAGAAACCACCACCGGTAGTGCTGCTTCAGCCAACCTGGAACCATCCAGGGGAACTAAAATATGTTTGAACATGGGTTATCTCCCCAGGAAGATCTGATAAAGGAGGAAAAAATTCAAAGAAATGATCAATACAGCACACAGACTGGCGAGGATGGTAGTCAAGCGTTGATTCACTAATGATCCCATGATCTCCCGGCGGCTGGTGAAGATGACCAGAGGAATGATTGCGAACGGCAATCCAAAGGAAAGCACGACCTGGCTGATTACCAGGGTCCGGGTCGGGTCAAAACCCAGGAAGATCACGATCATGGCTGGCAGAATTGTTACGATCCTACGTATCCAGGGTGGAATATGGAAGTGCAGGAATCCCTGCATGATGACCTGCCCAGCCATTGTCCCAACTGATGAAGAGGACAAACCGGAGGCAAGCAATGCCACTCCAAAGACAGTCCCGGCTGCCGAACCGAGCAGAGGTTGTAAAGTCTTGTAGGCTTCCTCCAGAGTCCCCACATGCGTCCCCGTTTTGAAAAATACGGATGCTGCGGTTATCAACATGGCTGCGTTGACCGAACTGGCGATCAGCATGGCGATGCCAACATCCACGACCTCAAATTTGAAGAGACGTCGCTGCTGGGCAGGTTTCTTGACGACCACACGTCCCTGTGTCAGAGCAGAATGCAGGAAAATGGCATGTGGCATGACCGTAGCCCCCAGAATCCCGGTTGCCAGAAGAACGCTATCCTTGTTGGTAAAATGAGGCACAAAAGTACTGTAAGCGATGATCCCCCAATCCGGTTTTCCAAGAAACAATTCGATGAGGTAACTGATGGCAATAACTGCCAGGAAACCAGTAATGACGGCTTCCAGAGCCCGAAAGCCGAACCGTTCCAATCCAAGGATCAGGAAGGTTATAACGGCAGTCAATAATCCTGCCAGCCATAATGGGAAACCGAACAAAAGGTTTAATGCCACCGAAGCACCCAGAAACTCAGCCAGGTCAGTAGCCATGGCGACCAGTTCCATCAGGACCCACATGGTCCAGACCACAGGTCGGGTAAACCTTTCCCGGCAGTGCTCCGCCAGGTTTTTGCCTGTGGCAATTCCCAGCTTCGCAGACAAAGTCTGCAGCAACATCGCCATCAAATTACTGCCCAGGATCACCCATAATAGTTCGTAACCGAACTGTGCCCCACCCTGGATATTTGTGGCAAAATTTCCAGGATCGACATACGCGATGCTCGCCACGAAGGCCGGTCCCAGGAAGGGGAGAATGTTTGCCAGGCGGTTTCTCCTGCCATGACCGGAGAGGACTGCCCGGGCTGACTTTTCCGTCGTTTCCCTGTTCTTTATTGGAGGAATGGGTCTTCTTTTTGAGGTTGACATGATTGAGTGGAGATCAATTGGAAAGGATAATTCCTGGAATGGATCAAGGGCTTAATATTTTAATTATTCAATTTCATGATCTTTATGGGCTAATTGTAGCCCAATTTCATTTGTAACAGAAATATTATTCGCTCAAATGCATAACCTGAAATATTATTACTTCCATCCCCTCTGGTACAATTCCTGTTGATGGAAGTGAAAAGACTTTTTTTCATATTATTGGTCATACTGATGCTTGCAGGCTGCAGTTCCACACCCGTGCAGCCCGTATTGGTCACGGAAACACCCACGATTGGGCTGGTTTTTCCCGAGAATACCATCCAACCAAGTCAGACTCCTGCAGCACCGACAGCCACTCCCACCCTGGAGCCAGTTTCCGGTCTCACTCTCTGGCAGGTGAACGTCCGCAACGGTCCAGGGATCTCTTTTCCATTGCTTGGGCAGATCAACAAGGACCAGCCCGTATTGATCTCCGGGGTGGACGCCAGCGGGGAATGGTTCGCCATCATTTATCCTTCCGGTTCGCAGGAACTTGGCTGGGTCACCGCCCAATTCATACAGGCACAGGACATTGGCAAATTACCTGTACTCGGACTCGTAACCCTGCCCAATGGAGCTCCTGCACCCCAGGCACACCTCACACAAAAGTTAAATGTACGCAGTGGTCCCGGTTCGAATTATGATCCGCTTGGGATCTTACCCAAGGATTCCCTGGTCTGGTTGATAGGACGCAACCCAAGCGCTTCTTGGCTGATGATCGCTTACCCTGCCGCGGCGGTTGGCAAAGGCTGGATCGTCGCCAACTTTGTCCAGACTGAAGATGTACTTGCCCTTCCGGTTGTAGATGCATCCGGTGAAATAATCGTGGAAACCTCCTCGTCCCAGGCAACCTCGATTATCAGCACACCCTCACCCAATCTGGTACCTGCATACCAGGATGGCGATTCTGCCGACCAACCTGCAGTCCATGTCAGCTTTTCACCCCTCGGTATCCAGAGTTTCACTTACTCGAATGATGTTTCTTCTCCTGTGGGTGACGCGGAGGATTGGATCGAGATCCGTCCCTATTCCTCCCAACCAGGGAAAAAAGCTTCGCTCCTGGCGAGCCTGGGTTGCACAGGCAATGGTTTCATTACAGTTGAGATCTGGCAGGGTGATCAAATGCTCAAGGATTGGGGGAGTCTATCCTGTGGGACCAACAATAGCCAAATTCTTGTGGATGGGGGCAGCAATTACCTCGTGCACCTGGGCATTGAAGGAACCTCTGATTTTCGTTATGTGTGGTACAGATTCACTGTAATCAACAACCCATAAAAATTGATCAGGCAACCTTCCCATCTTTTCTGAATTATTTGGATATTTGATTTTAACCTCCATCGAGTCACTTTTGAGATCGACCATCATGAGTCATCGCTGAAATTTGATGTTCCATGGTTGCGCTGAATTGCACAAAAACACCTTTTGTTGTAAAATTAACCTAAATAATCCAATTAAGATGGAGCAGATAATGCCAGGAAAAGAGATCCCGGATATTATTGTTGGCAGGTTGCCAGTATACTTGCGTGCTTTGCGCCATATGCGTGAGAATGGTCAGCAAACGACCTCCTCCCAGGAACTGGGAGAAAGTGTGGGAATTTCTGCGGCTCAGATCCGTAAAGACCTCTCTCAATTTGGTGAATTTGGAAAACAGGGTACTGGTTACCACATTCCCTACCTCATCGATAAATTATGCGAGATCCTGAAAGTGGACCGGGTTTGGGATGTAGCTGTGGTCGGTGCCGGCGATATGGGTCATGCGCTGACCCGCTACCAGGGTTTCATTAACCGGGGTTTTCGAATCACCATGGTCTTTGATAAAAAACAGGAACTGGTTGGGAAGAAGATCGGTGATCTGACCATTCAATCTGTGGATAGAATGATCGAAGTCATCAAAACCGGTAAAGTCTCAATTGCCATGCTGACGGTTCCAGCCACTGCTGCTCAAAAGATCGCAGACCAACTGGTTGAAGCAGGTGTAAAAGCCATTTTGAATTATGCACCGATCAGCTTGAACGTCCCGGAAGGTGTGATAGTTCAATACATCGATCCATCCACCCACCTGCAACGTATGACTTATTATTTATAGCCAGTCCAAATCAAAACATACCAGTAACTAAAACCTCACCTGTCCCAGGATGGTCATATCAACTCCTGAGGACAGTTTTTTTTTGGAAACCGCGCCAGTTTAACCACTGAAGGAAAGCAGGACGCCTTAAATGATCAAAGCAATGGCTGTAATAAAAAAAGACCACTCAAAGGGTTCAAGCAGGATGGCACTTGTTCTTTTGCAAAAATCTCAAAAGGAGTTAATTAAATGCCTTGAGCTATCCCCCAGGATTAGGCAATCCGATCCAACCGATCAGACGCTGGGCAGGTTCCGTTTGAGGATCTGGTACATCCCCAAACCTTTGGCGGCGCCTTCGACGACGCAGGTGGTCGGATTATCCACCAGATAAGCCGGAATACCCAGGGATTTCGTGATGAGCCTGTCAATACCTTTCAACAATGCCCCGCCACCACACAATGCCACACCTCGATCAATAATGTCTGAGACCAATTCAGGGGGAGTCTTTTCAAGAACTCGGCGGCAGATCTCAATGATGTTCTTTAATGGATCCTGCAACGCTTCCACGATCTCGCCGGTGGTTAAAGTCACAGGTCTGGGCAGACCACTGATCTGATCCTGTCCCTGAACTTCCATACTTTGTTCCTGATCCTGTGGAACAGCGGCACCAATCTTGATCTTCAACTTCTCAGCAGTCACCTGCCCGATGGTGATGCCATATTTTCGACGGACATAAGTAACGATGGCATCATCCAGATAAGAACCGCCCTGTCGGATCGATTCCGCGGAAACGATCCCGTACATGGCAACCACGGCAACCTGGGTGATCCCGCCTCCCAGGGAGATGACCATATTCCCTGAAGGGGATCCGATGGGTAGGTTAATTCCCAAAGCAGCCGCCAGGGGTTGTTGGATAAGGTACACCTCTTTGCTGCCTGCACCGAGAACAGCTTCGTGAACGGCGCGCGATTCGACACTGGTCACTCCATATGGAACAGTCACCATGACACGCGGGGGGAAGAGACGCATTGGTCCGCTAATTTTACGTAGCAAATGATGCAGCAAAGCTTCGGTGACTTCAAAGTCTGCCACTACGCCATTCTGCAAAGGACGGGAAACCTCGATCGTATCCGGGACCCGCCCTTCCATATTGAGGGCAGATTGTCCAAATTCCACAAGCTTTTGCTCGGCAACAATGATGGCAACAATGGTTGGTTCTTCCACCAGGACACCCATCGCATCGGCTATGCGGGTCCATATGGTTCCGACATCAATCCCCAGGTCTTTGGAAAAAGAAGGCATGACTTACCTCTATTCTTTGTCTGAAAACCGGGTTTGTCGGGCAGAACTCCGTCTATACCGTTTGACAGCATCCAGGCGTAAATTTGAACGGCGAAGGGCAGCTTCCAGTTTTAAGTATGCATCCGTATCATGCGGTACACCCTGGGCAAGAAATTCTTCCGCACGCTTACGGGCTTGCTCAGCCCGGGCGACATCAATCTCTTCGACATTTTCGGCTGAATCGGCGAGAATGGTGATCAGATCCGGTTGAATCTCAGCCACACCTCCCGCAACGGTAAAGACCTCTTCGTGATCCTTGGTGCGGACTTTTATAAATCCAAATCTTAATGTTGTCAGGAGAGGAGAATGATGCGGCAGAATACCCATCTCACCATCTGTTCCAGGTAAGACAACAATATCCGCCTCGCCCTCAAAAACCTTACGATCCTGTGAAACGATCTCACACCGAATAGTCATCGCTTATCCTTCATGCCCCGATTTTATTTATACCTTAAGCTGGGCACAAGTCAACCTGCACGATCATGCTTTTGCCAATTTCTCGGCTTTTTCAATGGCATCTTCGATCGTTCCAACCATCATGAATGCCTGCTCTGGCAGATCATCATGCTTTCCATCCAGGATCTCACGGAAACCGCGTACTGTTTCGCGTAATGGGACATAACGACCATCAATACCAGTAAATTGAGTGGCAACGTAGAATGGTTGCGAAAAGAAGCGCTCGATCTTGCGGGCACGTGCGACCACGAGTTTGTCGTCTTCGCTAAGTTCATCAATACCCAGGATGGCAATAATGTCCTGCAGATCCTTGTAACGTTGCAGAACACTTTGAACCTCACGGGCAGTGGCGTAATGCTCGTCCCCCACGATGCGCGGGTCCAGGATGCGGGAGTTTGAAGCCAGAGGATCCACTGCCGGGTAAATTCCTTTTTCTGAAATGGATCGTTCAAGGGCGATGGTCGCATCCAGGTGGGTAAAGGTCGCCACCGGGGCCGGATCTGAATAATCATCGGCAGGCACATAGACAGCCTGCATGGAAGTGATGGAACCATGCCGGGTGGAGGTGATGCGTTCCTGCAGTTCACCCATTTCCGTCGCCAGGGTCGGTTGATAACCTACAGCGGATGGCATACGACCCAATAATGCTGATACTTCTGAACCAGACATGGTGAAGCGGAAAATATTATCTATGAAAAGAAGGACATCACGTCCTTTATCACGGAAGTACTCAGCCATTGCCAGGGCTGAGAGAGCCACACGCAGACGGACTCCAGGAGGTTCGTTCATTTGTCCAAACACCATTACAGTGTCTTTCATAACTCCTGATTCAAGCATTTCCCGGTAGAGCTGGGTTCCTTCACGGGTTCGTTCCCCCACACCTGCAAATACCGAGTTGCCCTGGTGGACTGTCGCAATGGAACGAATGAGTTCCTGAATAACGATTGTCTTACCGACCCCAGCACCACCAAAGATACCAGTTTTACCTCCCTTCGTAAAGGGAGCAACCAAGTCGATGACCTTTATGCCGGTCTCGAAGATCTCCATCCTGGTGGATTGATCTGAAAACAGGGGAGCTGGTCGATGGATTGGATAATATTGTTCAGCGATAACCTCACCCTTTTGATCAATAGGATGACCAAGGATATTGAAGATTCGACCTAAAGTTGATTCGCCTACTGGTACCATGATCGGAGCACCCGTGCTGATCGCGGCGACACCACGTTGAAGACCATCGGTGGTATCCATGGAAACACATCGCACCATGTTGTTCCCCATGTGTTTTTGAACTTCAAGAACGAGTGGAGTGGTTGCCTCGCGTGTGATCTCTATCGCTTCAAATAAATCCGGGAGTTCATTTTGGGGAAATTCCACATCCACAACACCACCCTGGATCTGTACTACCCGGCCTGTTGCAATTGCCATGATCGCCTCCGTAACCTTTGTTCTATGAAAGTGCCTTGGTAAGCGCTTCCGCACCACCAGCTATATCCAATAAATCACCGGTGATCGTCTGCTGACGCACCTTGTTGTAATCCATTTGCAGGCCGCCAACCAGTTCGACCGCATTATCCGTGGCATTGCTCATGGCGATCATGCGGGCGGCATGTTCGCTTGCCAAAGATTCGAGAATGGACTGGTAAACCTGCAACGCGGTGAAACGCGGGATGATCTCATCCAGGATCTCACTTTCTTCCGGCTCATAAATGTATGCTGCAGAAAGGTGTTTGGATTCGTACGCTTCAACCCGGTCGGACGTTTCGCTTACATCCAGGGGTAACAGTCGCTTGATGACCGGTTCCTGTCTTGCCATGGTGATAAAGTCCGTATAGACCAGATAAACTTCATCGACAGTCCCGGACAAAAATTCATTGACTGCCAATCTGCCGATGGCTGAGACATCCGCATAGGTTGGAGCTGCAGGCAAATTGCTGAATTCAGCGATCACATTTTTCCGCCTACGAATAAGCATATCGCGCCCTTTGCGTCCCACGGCAATATATTTGACCGGCAGTTCGTAGCGGTTGAAGTGCTGTAACAGGTGGCGGATGACGTTGGTATTGTAAGCACCAGCCAAGCCGCGATTACCGCTGATGACCACCACCAGGGTGTTTTTTACGCTGGAGCGCTTGGTTAAAAGTGGATGCAGAGTATCCCGACCAGGCTGCCCGGCAATGTGGATCAACACCTGCCAGGCTTTGGTGGCGTAATTGCGGGTGGCTGCCACAGCTGACATAGCCTTGCGAACCTTGCTGGCGCTGACCGCTTCCAAGGCGCGTGTGACCTGTGAGATGTTTTTAACGCTCCGGATGCGGAGCCGCATTTCTCTTGCAGAAGCCATGATCGCTCCGTTTTACTGCCAGGTGGACTTGAATGTGTCCAAAGCAGCTCGAAGTTTCACCTCGGTATCATCAGTGATGCGCTTGTTTGCGACGATATCCTTGCCGATGGCAGGATGGGAGGTTTCAATATAACGGATCAGGGATAATTCCCAGGCACGCATTCGCTCAATCGCTACTTCGTCCGCATATCCATTTGTGCCGGCAAAGACCACCACCACCTGGTTCTCCAGCGACATGGGTTCATATTGAGGTTGTTTTAAGATCTCCTGCATTCGGCGACCACGATTCAACTGCCCCTGAGTGGCTTTATCGAGATCCGAAGCCATTAATGCGAAAGCAGCCAGCTCACGATAGGATGCCATATCCAGGCGCAGTTTTCCTGCAACCTGCCTCATAGCTCTAGATTGGGCTGCACCACCCACACGGGAAACAGAAATACCTACGTTCACAGCTGGGCGGATGCCGGCATTGAACAGGTTGCCTTCCAGATAGATCTGCCCGTCTGTAATGGAAATGACATTGGTTGGGACATAAGCAGACACATCACCCAGCAAGGTCTCAATAATGGGCAAGGCAGTCAATGACCCGCCGGAACCTTTTACTTTCACAGCTTTGAAATCGTCCGGTTTAGGAATGGCTTTGATGGCTTCAGCGGCATCATGCGCTGAGCGAGGACCGGAATAAACCTTCCCATCCGCCCCATCGATCTCTGCTGCGAACTTTTCTGAAAAGCCTTTATGGACGATCACGTATTTATCAGCCACACGCGCAGCCCGTTCGAGCAAGCGTGAGTGTAGGTAAAAAACATCACCAGGATAAGCTTCACGTCCTGGCGGGCGCCGGAGCAACAAGGATACCTGGCGGTAAGCCCAAGCATGTTTGGAGAGGTCGTCATAGATCACAAGGGCATCGCGCCCGGTCTCGAGGAATTCTTCTCCGATGGAACAACCAGCATAAGGAGCGATGTATTGCAGGGCGGCAGCTTCGTCCGCGGCTGCAATGACTACAATGGTATGTTCCATGGCGCCATAGCGGTCTAAAAGGGCAACGGTCCTGGCGACGGCTGCCTTCTTCTGCCCGATAGCCACATAAATGCAGATCAGGTCTTTCCCTTTCTGGTTAATGATCGTATCCAGGGCAATGGCTGTCTTTCCTGTCTGGCGGTCGCCAATGATCAACTCCCGTTGACCACGTCCGATCGGGATCATGGTATCGATCGCCTTGATGCCTGTCTGCACAGGTGTATCCACATCCTGGCGTTGAACCACTCCTGGGGCAATGCGTTCAATTGGTCGGTAACCGGTAAATTTAAGGGATCCTTTCCCATCCACAGGTTCGCCCAGGGCATTGACAACCCGACCGATGAGACCATCCCCGACGGGAACCGAGGCAATCCGACCTGTGGATCGAACCGACATTCCTTCGGCGATTTTAGAGTAATCACCCATGATAATGATACCGACGCTGTTTCTTTCAAGGTTGAAGGCGATGCCCATTACCCCATTTTGGAATTGCACAAGCTCTTGAGCCCGGACATTAGCCAGTCCAGAAACACGCGCAATCCCATCCCCAGCCTCGGTCACTGTACCGACATCACTGACGCTGACTTCATGCTCGAAAGTATCAATTTGCTTTTTCAGGTCGCTCGCAATTTGTTTGATCAGGTCGGACATTTCTCCTCCGGTCTTCCGTGGTTTTTCTTTGCAAGGTGCGCAATGGTAACAGCATTCAAACGAATAAATATATCCACACCAAGTTTGATTGCCTGGTCCATGAGTGAATTTAATCTATAAAAACCTGGCTGGTTCCAGAACGTGCATATGATACCTGAAAGGATAGCGCTTGTCCAGTTACAAAAAAAATTTACATGGATTAAAGGATTTCACCTCTTGATTAATTGATGGCTTATCTTATACTATTAATCATCGCGGATCGAATCTGATCTATGCGATCAAAATCCAACGAAAAAAAGGAAATAACATGTCTACTGAACAGAAAGTCCAGGAATCCGAAAAGCCTCCCAGTAATTGGCCTCAGCCCAAACCTGTCTGGCGGATAGCTGTTCTGGCTAACATCAAGGATGATAACGCAGAACGCCCGGCGGATGTTCCACCCGATGCTTATGCTGATTATGACCACATTGAGACCATCCATTTGATTCAGGCTGCACTGGAGACGGATGGGCATAAAACCAAATTCATCATGGCAGATCAATCATTGCCATTTGAGCTGAAGAAGTATAAACCGGATATTTGTTTTAACATCGCGGAAGGCTTGGGGGGTGATGCCCGTGAAGCTCAGACTCCAGCCTTACTTGAAATGCTCCACATTCCATACACAGCCTCGCGGCTGCTTACCAATGCCATTGCATTGGATAAAACGCTCACTAAACGACTCTGGCGCGACCGGGGACTGCCCGTTGCTCCCTTCCAGGAATTCAACATTGGCGATGAACCCTTGCGCCATGAACTGCGCTTCCCGTTGTTTGTGAAACCTGCACGGGAAGGTACGGGCATGGGCGTGGATATGAAAGCCAGGGTTGAGACCGAACCCGAGTTGAGGGAACGTGTCAATTACGTGATCAACTCCTATAAACAACCTGCCCTGGTCGAAACATATCTGCCTGGCCGCGAATTCACCGTGGGTCAAATAGGCCGCCCGGATGCTGCGCTGTTCAGCCGCCATCCCGAGTGGTATGCAGCTGATGGGTACCATCGCTTCCCGATTATGGAAGTCGAAAGTTCACGCGCAGCCACTCCAGGCATCTACAGCAATGCAGCCAAGTCTCACCTGTTGGGCGAAGAAGGGGCACCAGAATATCTGTGTCCGGCAGATATCCCGCCTGACCTGGCTAAGAAGTTGCATCACCTATCTTTGCGAGGACATACCATATTGGGGGCACTGGATGTCTCCCGCGTCGATATTCGCCTGGATGCCGAGGGACAACCGAGATTGATCGAGATCAATCCGCTCCCCGGTCTGACCCCGGGTTATAGTGACCTTTGCATCGAAGCAGAAGCGGATGGGATCGCATACGAAGACCTGATCTTGGAGATCCTGTATCTATCCGCTGGCCGCTGGGGGCTTTTAAAACCCAGAGATCTGCCTTCCAAACCTGGTAAAAATCCAGGCTCATCAGAATCCTAATTTTTCGCCCATTCACCTCGCAGGTTTTCCAAATGGAATTATTCCCGACGAGACCTGCGAAGTGAGACAAACTTAAGATCCAATTAATTAGGGCAAATCCTTCTCGTTCATTCTCCATGAATAAGATGAACCTGGGAAGGATCAGGGAAATTTTCCGGATCGCATGGTATAATTTCGCCGCCAAAATTATTGGAGAGGTCGCGTAGTTGGCTTAGCGCGCACGCTTGGAAAGCGTGTAACCTGAAAGGGTTCGCGGGTTCGAATCCCGCCCTCTCCGCCTTACTTAAAACTCCTGAGCGCTCTGACAGGGGTTTTAGCATTTATAAGCAAATATCACCCATGTTATACTTGACCGTTATGAGAGTATCGAAAAAAATATTTATTCTGGGGTTCATGCTGGCAAGTTTATCTTTGTCAGCGACCAGACCTGTTTCGGTGGTCAATGCCCTCCATAACGAGAGTGCCGCTACCCTGATCTCCACCCCCCGGCTCGCCACACTGCCTGCAACTCCCGGACCGACAGCCACGGTCGATCCTGCGACCATTGGAGATACGTCTGGAGTCATTGCCTTCGGAATGATCGTGGTTTTTATCATCCTGGTCGGAGTTTTATGGGGCAGTTACGAATTTCGCATGGAAGCCAAAAAAAACAGAACACCCAGGGAGTAATATGCTCTTACCGATTGAAACAAGGCGGTTATTGATCAGATTGTTCGAAGATAAAGACCTGGAAGATATTTTGGATTACTCCCACACGGCGGATCACTGGCTGATGCGGACATTAAAGTGGCAACCCACCCGGGAAGGCATCAAGAAATTCTGGGAGCAACGACGCTATCTCGATCTTTCAGGGAGCATGGACGATATCGATCTGGTGATCGAATTAAAGGGTCAAAACAAGGTCATTGGTAACATTGGCATGGAAATCGCGCGGCAGGCGGAAAACAAACAGGGGACGATCGATTGGTTGTTGGGGAGCATGTTTCAGGGTCAGGGGTTTGCCAGCGAAGCCGCCCGATCCTTCCTGACTTTTGGTTTTGATAAATTAGAACTCCACCGCATTTCTGCCCGTACTAGCCGGGACAACATTCGATCCTGGTTATTAATGGAACGCATCGGAATGCGGCGCGAAGCACATTTTAAACAAAGTGCCAATGTTAACGGGGAATGGCAGGATGAATTTATTTATGCAGTCCTGGCTGAGGAGTGGCATTCCAAGCAATTGTCTTAAAGCGTAAACAAGATCTTTCTTATTAAATTAAAAAGCAGACAAAATCAATAAAACTGTCAGTCTGCTTGCTAATGTAATCGATGAATTACTTATCGGTGGGATTGGTGATCTTCAGTGCTGATTGTTTCTCCTCCAGAACCCGAACTCCATTGCGGATCTGATTGGTCAATACCTGGACGGTGCGATCCAATTCCATTAATTTTTCCCGGGCATATTGGTCAGCACCGATTCGAATATTTTCTGCTTCCACCTTTGCCTGATCGATGATCTGGCTGGCTCGCCTTTGGGCATCCTGCACGAGAAAGTCTTTATCCACCAATTGATCCGCTTTTTCCTGGGCGATCGACAGTTTTCTGCCAGCTTCTTCCTGTGCCTGAGCCATGACCCGATCTCTTTGTGAGAATATCTGTTGCGCTTTCTTCACTTCCTCCGGGATGGAAATTCGCATCTGGTCGATAATATCCAGCATGCGATCTTCATCCACGATCACATTATGCGTAAAAGGCAATGGCCGGCTCTGGTTGAAAAGTTCTTCCAGGCGGTCAACAAGATGAAGGATATCCATTATCTCCTCCGCAAAGTGATACTCAAATTATCTGCCAAATCCATCTTCGGTTCGTTTATTATATAAGCCTTGCATAGATACGACCGACCATCCCATAGGATCAGATCAATTATACTTTCTAATCACGAAGCGCGTTCGCTGGCTTTTGTTGGTCACTCATGCGGCTGACACTCTGGATCAAGGCGGATTCAACATGAGGAGGCACCATGCTGGAGATATCTCCTCCAAGCATGGCTATTTCACGAACAGTTGTGGATGAAAGAAATGTATGTTCTTCGTCCGTAATGAGGGCGATGCTTTCAATATCCGGCGCCAAACGGTGATTTGCCAGAGCCATACGAAATTCAAATTCGAAGTCTGAAAAGACCCGCAGACCTCTGACGATCACCTGGGCATCGATCTCCTGGCATATCTTGACTGTTAAGCCACTGTAACCGATAACGCGGATCTTTGGATGTCCTTTGAAAGTCTCTTTTACCAAGGCAATACGCTTATCGGGTGAAAACAGGAGGGATTTGAGTGGTTTATCGTACACTGCGATGACCAGTTCATCAAAAAGACGCACGGATCTCTCTGCGATATTGATATGCCCAAAGTGGATGGGGTCAAACGTTCCCGGGAATAAGGCTCTTACCATGGTTAACTAATATCTCCTTTTCCACCGCCCCAGAAGCGCTCAAGTGCTTCAGAGAGCAATTGATTTTCAGGTAAACGAAGATCGGCGTCACGGGCAAACAAACTTTGGGCTTGCGTACGAGCCTTTTCTATGATGTGGATATCTGTCAAGCTTGCCATCCTCAGGTTTGCATACCCTGCCTGCCGGGTACCCAGGAAATCTCCGGGACCGCGTAGCTGCAGATCGCGTTCAGCAAGGATAAAGCCGTCATTGGTCTCAGTCATTGCATTCAGGCGTTCATTTTCAACGGCATCCTCGTGCTCCGGGATAAGCAGGCAGTATGATTGTGAATCGCCTCTTCCCACCCGTCCACGTAATTGATGCAGTTGAGCCAGACCGAAGCGGTTGGCACCTTCGATCAACATGACTGTGGCATTTGGAATATCAACCCCAACTTCCACTACCGTCGTGGATACCAGGACCTGGTATTCTCCATTTCTAAATTGTAACATGACCGCATCCTTCTCCTCTGGACGCATACGCCCATGCAACAAACCCAGCTTGAGCTTGGGAAAGACTTCCTTTTGGAGCCTGTCATGCTCTTCGCTGGCTGCCAGCAGCTCGCTCTTCTCACTTTCCTCCACCAGGGGATATACAATGAAAACCTGGTGACCCGCTTCGACCTGGGATCGGATGAGCGAATATGCCCGTTCCCGTTCGCGCGGCAAAAGGACATGGGTATGGATCTCCTGTCGACCTGGAGGCAATTCATCCATGATGGATAGATCCAGGTCTCCATAGACGGTCAATGCCAGCGAGCGAGGGATGGGAGTGGCGGTCATCACCAACAGGTGTGGATTGTTTCCTTTTGAACGCAAGATCGCACGTTGTTCCACTCCAAAACGATGTTGTTCATCGATCACTGCCAATTGAAGATTATTAAAATTGATCGGATCTTCGAGTAAAGCGTGTGTACCCACTAGCAACTTGATTGTCCCGTCCGCGAGCAATTCCCGGATCTCCTGTTTGTCTTTTTCCGGAGTATCGCTCACCAGCAAGCGTACCTGTTCTGACCGCAGTGAATCCGGTTTACCTTCTGAGGAAGTGCAAATAGCAGAAAAATTCCGGTAATGTTGATCTGCCAATATGGAGGTAGGTGCCATGATGGCTGCCTGTGCTCCAGAGCGGTTGACGATCATCGAGGCGATCCCTGCCACCACTGTTTTACCGGAACCAACATCTCCTTGCAGCAAGCGGTTCATGGGTCGACCGGATCTTAGATCATTGCGGATATCAGAAATGGCTTGTTTTTGAGCGCCTGTCAGGGTAAATGGCAGTTCTGCCAGGTGAGTCTCCATCCATTCATCGGAAACATCATAAACAATTGCAGTGACTTCCTGCCAGTTGCGTTTCTGACGGAACACCCCCATTTGCAGGAAAAAGATCTCATCAAAAGCCAACCGTTCACGGGCAATTTTCAACTGTCCCTGAGTATCCGGAAAGTGAACCTGCAGAAGAGTTGTTTTAAGGTCCGGCAGATCAGCTGCCTCTACAATTGAGGCAGGCATGTGATCGGTCAATTTTGGCGCCCAATAGGATACCACCGGCTTGATCAACTTGCGCAACTTATTCTGGGTGATCTGCGAGGTCGATGGATAGACCGGGACAATGCGATTGGTATGAAGGCTTTCTACCTCAACAGGCTCCCAATCCGGGCTGTTCATCACCAGACGACCCAAATATTGATCTATCTTCCCGGAAACGGAGATGGCATCGTTCTTTCGAAAACGGTTTTCCAACCAGGGTCTGTTGAACCATGTCAGACGAAGTGCACCAGTGCCATCATTTATGATCACTTCCACGATGCTCAATTTTTTTGGACCTGCAGTTCGGGCGATCACACTCTGAACCGTACCGACAACAGTTACCACATCTCCATACCAGAGTTTATGGATCGGTTTTAATTGGCTGTAATCATCATAGCGGCGGGGGAAATAATAGAGAAGGTCTCCCAGTGTTTGCAGGCCCAGTCGTGCCAGGTCTTTGGCATTGTGTGGACCGATCCCATTTAATACGGTCAGGGATGCATTTAATGCAACCGGTGTCTTGCTTGTCACAGCCCCGGGTTGACTGTTGGATCGCGGTGGGTTTTGAGTTCTTGGCGCTTCCTGATTGGCTTGTTTGGGTGGCAGGGAAGGATGAACATGTTCTTGTTTAGCAGGAGTTTGAGGAACTGATGTATTTAATTCCTGGGGATCAAAATTGTTTTCTGGAGAACCGTTCACGGACGGCTCATCAGGTTTAATGATTGACCATAAATCCTTTAGGGATTGGCGTCTTTGTTGTGGACCCAATCCATGATATTTTTTCAGGCAGGATACGACAGCCTGGATGGATCCTTCCGCAAGCCCTTCATTGCGGGCATCTGGCACCCAGCGATCCAACATCTTTTCAAGCCCCCCAATGATCGCATTGTCACCAAATCCAAGCGAGGCTTCATGGCGGAATATTTTCAGTAGATAATTTATTGAGGATTGCATGGAATTATTTTATCATGGAGATTTCATAAGACATCAATCAACACGTACTGCCATCGAGAAATCTCGAAATACTTCTTCAATGACTTCCTTGTTTGCCGGCATCAAAGGTGGACGTACCGTCCAAAACGGAAAATTATGCTGACGGGAAAGCATGGATTTAATGATCGCAGGAAATGGCGCATTCGCCTCCAGGATGGATCGCAAGGTTTTTACCCGTTCCTGAGTGGGAGCAGGATCCCCATTTTTATGATATTCATCCCATATCCTGCGCAGTTCCGGCGAATAGAGGTTCGCCAGGGCGGTTATGCATCCGCTGGCTTTCTGTTCGAGAGCCTGTGTAAATAAACGGTCATTGCCATTCATGACCAGCAGGTCCTTTCCAAAGTGTTTACCCAGCAAGCGGGCAAATTCCATATTGGAGGATGAATCCTTGATCCCGGCGAATTGGTCGGGAAATGCTTTTCTCAATTTTTCCAGCATGTGGAGAGAGAAACCCATGCCTGTGACCGGAGGGATATGATATCCGAGCAGGATACCTCCCTCAGGAACAGCTTTACGAATGACCTGGGAGAACCAGGCAAATAATCCCTGCTCGTCGACTTTGTGATAATAATAAGGAGGCAAGACAACGACTCCGTCAAAACCAAATGCAAATGCCTGCCTGGTCAAATGGATCGTCTCGGTCAGGCTTGGTGTGCCGGTTCCAGCCAGCAATCGAAACCGAGGGTGGTTTTGTTTGAATTCCCGGACTGATCCATAAATGGAAATTCGCTCGTCAACCGAAAATGATGGACCTTCGCCAGTGGTCCCAAGCATCAAGGCACCATGGCAACCGCGGTTGGCAAGAAATTCAAGAAGACCAGGTATGGCATCCAGATCCGGGGAGAAATCTTCCTTCAAAGGTGTGACAGAGGCTGCGAAAACACCGTTAATATCTCTATCCATGATTTTCCTTTTTTTTCAGGTTCGACAATGTATCAATTATCTCAAGGATCTGCCTGCAAAGACAAGGGGATTATAGTTGCATTTCCCGATATGGATGGCTATAATTCGATAAGAATTATATGATTCAGGAGGTTTTTCTGGAAACACAACGAATCCAACCGGAAGAATTGGATGAAGCTGCCAAAGGGAGGAATAACCAACTCCAAAATGGAGCCACGCTTGTCGAACGTTATATCATCCAGGATGTGATCGGAGTTGGGGGCATGGGCTCCGTATACCGTGCCCGGGATCTCCACTTCCCAAATGTTGTAAAACTGGTTGCAGTCAAGGAGATGATCAACCAGGCACCGGATCCTGCTGTCCGTCAAACCATCATCACGAATTTTGAACGAGAAGCAAATATCCTTGCCACTCTTTACCATAGATCGATCCCGCGCATTTATGATTATTTTTCAGAGGATAACCGCTCCTACTTGGTACTTGAGTATGTGCATGGGAAAGACCTTGAAGCCATCATCTCAGAGACAGATGGATTCGTTTCAGAAGAACAGGCTGTGAATTGGGCTGTCGAATTATGTGATGTCTTGAGTTTCCTTCATAACCACAGACCTGAGCAGATCATTTTTCGGGATATGAAACCATCCAATGTTATGGTCAACCAGGAGAATCATATCATTCTGATCGACTTTGGGATCGCCAAACCTTTCATGGTCGGGCAAAAAGGTACAATGATCGGGACGGAAGGATATTCCCCTCCGGAACAATACCGGGGGGAAGCCAATCCTTCAGCTGACATATATGCACTGGGAGCCACGCTGCACCATCTATTGACCCGGCGTGATCCCCGTCTGGAACCTCCTTTTTCTTTTAATGAGAGACCGATCCGCAAGATCAACCCGGCTGTTTCGATCGAACTCGAAAATGTCGTAAATACCGCATTGCAATATGATCCCAAGGATCGTTATGAGAATATCGATAAAATGAGGGAAGCGCTCATCGCTGCGGCCAAGAAAACAGGGATCTTCAATCGATTCAAGTTAAATACGATGAATATTCAAACAAATTCCTTGAAACCCCTTTGGACTTTTCAATGTGAGGATGAGATCAGAGGAGCACCCCTGTATAATGAAGGAAACATTTTCGTTGGCTCATGCGATCATAATCTTTATTCATTAAAAGCTGCCACGGGAGAATTTAACTGGAAGTATGCAACGGATGGAAGAGTAGTCACCCGTCCCGCAATATTTGATGGAAATCTTTTTATCGGTTCAGAAGATCATCGTTTACATGTAGTCAATGCCCGCTCAGGGAAAGTAAATTGGACTTATTTCAGCGAGGGGCGGATCCGATCCTCCCCACGCATCGCCGAAGGACATGTCTTCTTTGGGTCAGATGATAAAACGCTGCATGCTGTGAACGTCCTGACCGGCAGAGCCTCATGGAAATTTTTAGCTGCATCACCTATCCGGTCAACTCCTTATATTTTTAATGAAACCATCTTTGTAGGCTCGGAGAGTGGGGACTTTTATGCGGTGGATTTTCGGGGAGATCTGAAGTGGCGGTTTAAAGCCAAATTGGCAGTCACCTCATCACCTGTGGTACAGGAAGGAATCGTTTATTTTGGATCGGTTGACAGCAGTTTTTATGCCCTTGAGGCAAAAGGAGGTTGGATTATTTGGCGTTTCCGCATGGGAAAAGGATCCATTGTTTCCCCTGCAACTGCAGAAAACCTGGTATTTACCGGGGCGGCTGACGGATCAATTTATGCGATAGAGGCAAAGTCATCCAAAGAAGTCTGGCATTTTCAAGCCGATCACCAGATCAGTGGTTCGCCTGTCATCAACAAAGATTCAATCTATTGTGGTTCAGCGGATGGAAAAATATATTGTCTCGAGTACCGAACGGGAAGATTGCGCTGGAAATTTGAGACAACAGGTTCCATCACCAATGCGCCGGTGGTCTTCGATGATGTGGTTTATGTGGGTTCTGCAGATCACTTCATTTACGCTCTTCTGGCATGAATTAATTTGAAAGCGACACAATGAAATCAATATTTAAAAAATTCCTTCGAAAAGAGAAAAGGTCAAACGAAATTGATGGATCTCAGAACATCATCACAGCTCCTCTTTCGGAGGAGCAGATCCAGGCGGTTCACCATCGAAATCAAGCGTTCGAACCACCCCAATTGATCGTCGGAAGTGGTCAATCAAAGGGGATCCAACGCGATCTCAATGAAGATAGTCTTTTTACTTTTTCAATGACCCTGGCAAATAATACCTCCAGTCTGCCATTCGGGATCTTTATCATAGCCGACGGTATGGGAGGTTATCAATATGGTGAGATTGCCAGTAATGTAGCTATCCGTACCATGGCAAGTTATTTATTGAAGAAATTCAATCCGATCATTGCCGACGGGACTGCCTCACTTGATGAATCTCTTCAGGAGATCATGCAGGCTGGTGTCAAAGAAGCCCAGCGGGCGGTATTGAAAGCCGCACCTGGCAGTGGAACAACCTTATCTGCGGTTCTGATCCTGGGACAGCAGATGACGATCGCACACATCGGGGATAGCCGGGTCTATACCATACAAATGGATGGACAGGTCATTCCTATTACACGCGATCATTCCATGGCCCGCAGGCTCGAAGAGTTGGGACAGATTACTCCGGACGAAGCTGCTGTCCATCCGCAAAAAAATGTCCTTTACCGGGCATTGGGACAAAGTGATCTACTGGAAGCAGACATCTTCACCGCGCCTTTCCCAATATCCGGTTATCTTTTTCTTTGCTCGGATGGGCTTTGGGGTGCAGTACCCGAAACCGAGATCTTTAAGATAATCTCACATGCAAAAAATATCCAGACAGCATGCCAGGAACTGGTGGATGCGGCTAATTCAGCCGGAGGTCCGGATAATATCAGTACCATATTGGTGCAATTGCTGAGTTAATATGGAATCGCTGGATTATTATTCGATCCTGGGTATTCCAAGAGATGCATCACAGGAAGTGATTCGAAAAGCATATTTCAAGGCAGCCCGGCGACTGCATCCAGACCGGAATATGGCTCCAGGGGATACAGAATTCTTTTTGGGAGCCAAAGAAGCGTATGAGGTGCTATCGGATGTAAAAAAACGCGCCGATTACGATGGAAGTCTTCCTTCAGTAATCACACAAGAAATTCCCCTCACACAAAGAACGATCTTCAGCAGAGATCACCTTGATCCCATGCAGGATCCACAACTGGTTTATGCCTTGGTGGAGTTTTCTCCCACAATTGCAGGTCGTGAAAACATACCTTCACCCCCTCTAAATATTTGTCTGTTGATCGACCGTTCGACATCCATGAAGGGTGTAAACCTGGATATCGTTAAGTCAACCTCAATTAAGATCCTTAGACAAATAAGAGCTCAGGATACCTTTGCATTGGTCGCGTTCAGCGATCGGGCAGAGATCCTGATCTCATCCATTCACCAGAGGGATTCAGTCAAACTTGAGGCCCGTATCAATATGCTGCAGGCATCAGGCGGCACAGAAATATTTAATGGTCTAAAAACAGCATTCGATGAAATTAGAAGAAGTTATAAACCAACCAGTATCAACCATATCATTTTGCTGACAGATGGTCGCACATATGGGGATGAGAAAAGTTGCCTCGAACTGGCGGATGAAGCAATAAGAAATGGGGTCGTCATCAGTGGTCTGGGTATCGGGCATGAATGGAATGACACTTTTCTTGATGAGTTGGCACGCCGAACCGGTGGCAGCAGTTTTTACGTATCCCACCCTCAGGATATCCACAACCTGTTAATGGAAAAATTCAACCATCTCGGGGAGATCTTTGCTGAAGACATCTCGATCGATTTCCAAGAGAATAAGAACGTTGAGTTGAGCTATGTTTTTCGGTTGGCGCCCGAACCAGGTTTGCTCTCAACTGAAAATCCTTTACATCCTGGACCTGTCTTGAGGAATGGTTGTTTACGGTTATTGCTTGAATTTCTGGTTAGAGGTATTGAAGATGCAAACGTGATAGAATTAATGGATGGGCATGTAAAAGTCAATCTTTTAGATCAAGCCATACCAAATCCAACTTTGTCATTGCATTTGTCCCGTCCCGTTAAAATGACCACAATCATCCCTGAACCACCTCCGCAGGAAATTATTCAGGCACTTTCACAATTATCCCTCTATAAATTACAAGAACGGGCTCACGCAGACGTTGCAGAAGGAAAATACCTCGAGGCTGCCAACAGACTGCAAAGGATGGCAACAAATCTGCTGGAACTGGGAGAACGGGAATTAGCCCGAACGGTTTTACTCGAAGCAGAGCATATAAAGGAAAAGCAAGCTTATTCAGCTGAAGGTGATAAACGGATCAAATATGGTACCCGGGCATTGCTTCTCCCCGGAAAAAGTGGAAAGAGACCTTGATCTTGTGTCCGAATTGCCAGTATGAAGAAATATCCGGCGCCATCTTTTGCAGTAATTGTGGCACCCAATTGATCATGCCCAGGACCAGCAAGGCACATAAAATTCATACCCGTGAAACCTTACCCGAAAAGATGCACAAGACCTCTGTTCATCCAACTCCGCTAATACACCTCAGCACCTGGATATCCCTTCAAATGATCGGAAGTGGACAGATCATATCGCTTGCTGATCGCGATGAATTTACTCTGGGAAGGGTAAACGACGGGCAACCCATCATGCCGGATGTGGATCTGACTACTTATGACGCTTATAAAAATGGTGTTTCGCGACTTCATTGTGTCATTAAGAAAAAGGAATATCACAGTGTCATTATGGATCTGGGGTCATCCAATGGTACGTACCTGAATGGTATGAGGATCCCTGCGCATGTTGAAACTGTCATTTATCATGGAGATGTGATCGCTTTGGGTAAACTGAGGATCCAGGTTTTACTCAACCAGTCCGAGAATACTTGATCGGAAGGAACCGGTTTTTGGACCGATTATTTCATAATCATTACTGATGGAAAGATAAAACATGCCTCACACATTATTGTTCCATATTCAAGATGATGACCCAATCGTTGGTGAAGTGGATGAATTTCCTGGAGTGCTGGACCAGATGATATTGGTGAATAATCCACGGCGGAAAGACGGCAAGGATGTTCCTTATCTGGAAACCAATGTTGTTTCCATTGTACTGCCCCTGCACAGGATCACTTATATCGAAATAATCCCCAACGAATTGGAAGATGATATCATCAGTTTTGTCAAGGATTGACCCATGAACGGTGAGTCCCAAAAACGCCGAAAAATATTGGTGGTTGATGATGAAGAACGCATGGTACGTTTTATTCGTCTCAACCTTGAGCACGATGGGTATATAGTCATCGAGGCATTTAATGGAAAACAGGCACTGTCAAGAATTCGCGATTCGGTTCCGGATATCATCCTGCTGGACGTGATGATGCCCGATCTGGATGGTTTTGAGGTCCTGGAAATGATCCGCGAGATCGATACCGTACCGGTCATCATGTTGACGGCTAAAGGTGAGGAAAATGACCGCGTACGCGGGTTGGAGTTGGGAGCGGATGATTACATTACAAAACCTTTCAGTCCGCGTGAACTTGTCAGCCGGGTCAAAGCGGTTCTGCGGCGGACCGAAGGTGCCACTGGGAGCATGCATGGGCTGATCGAAGTGGATGAACGACTAAAATTTGATTTTGACCGTCATGAAGTCTGGCTTGAAGGAAAAATAATCAAACTCCGTCCAACGGAATATCGGCTATTGTTCCACCTGGTCCAGAATGCAGGATGGGTAATCTCGCACGACCAGCTCCTGGCAAAGGTCTGGGGTTACGAATATCGTGATGAACCTCATTATGTTAGGTTATATATCAATTATCTGCGACAGAAGTTGGAGAAGGATCCAGCCAATCCTCAATATATCCTGACCGAACGTGGTGTGGGTTATCGCTTTGTGGATTTTCGACGCGAGCATCCCGAGAAAATTCAATAATGCGGGACTTTTAATACCTGCCAAACCCAAAATTCATGGTCATACTGACCGGAGGCAAAAAAGTTAATGACAAAACAAAGAATAATACTGGTAGATGACCACGAAGTGGTCAGGTTGGGATTGAAAGCACTGTTGGAACGTCATCCACACTTTGAAGTGGTCGGTGAAGCCACCTCCTCCAGGGAAGCGATCGAACTGGTCAATAATGTCCAGCCCGATGTGGTTGTGATGGATATAAGGCTGCCTGGCACCTCAGGTATCGAAGCCTGTGAAGAGATCACCAGACGATATCCCACCACCAAGGTGATCATGCTGACTTCGTATGCAGAAGACGAAATGCTGTTTTCATCGATACGCGCCGGTGCATCCGGTTATATCCTTAAACAAATCGGCGGGGATGACTTGATCCGCGCCCTGGAGGCAGTCGCTCGCGGAGAAGCATTGCTCGATCCAGCGGTCACCCAGCGGGTCTTCCAGGAAGTACGACGGGCAGTAAAAGAGGAAGAAGCCTCTGCTTTTGCACATTTGAGCCAGCAGGAAAAGCATGTTTTATTGCTGGTGTCCGAAGGAAAGACCAATCGTGAGATAGCCAAAGCCCTTTTCCTGGGCGAGGGTACTGTACGCAATTATGTCAGCAGTATTCTTTCGAAATTAGGAGTCAGCAACCGGGCTGAAGCGGCTGCTTACGCGGTCGAGCATAGTCTGCGCGAATACATCTCGGTGTAGATCAAGATCATGCCTGATCATGAATTTTATCAATCGCCTTTCTCATGGCGCTATGGATCAAATGTCATGCGTCAGGTGTGGAGTGAATCAAACAAGCGAAGGACCTGGAGAAAGATATGGGTGGCGTTGGCAGAGGTCGAATCACACTTCGGATTGGTTACCGCTGAACAGGTCGAAGATCTAAAAGACCACATTGACGAGATCGATCTAACCCGGTCAGCGGAGATCGAAGCAGAGATCCACCATGACCTGATGGCGGAACTTAAAACCTTCGCCGGGCAATGTGTGGTTGGAGGCTCCATCCTGCACCTGGGAGCCACCTCCATGGATATTGAAGACAACGCTGATGCATTGCGGTTGGGTACCAGCCTGGATCTGATCCTGGAAAAACTTTCTCAAGTTCTTCTTGATCTGGCTCGGCTCATTGAAGTCCAGGCGGATACCCCCATGATCGCCTTCACCCATCTACAGCCGGCAGAACCGTCCACGTTGGGATACCGCTTTGCAGGGTATACCCAGGACCTTTTGGCTGATCACCAGGCTTTGAAGAGGATCCGGCAGGATGAACTGCGCGGCAAAGGGTTTAAAGGTGCGGTCGGTTCGCGTGCCAGTTATGGAGAGTTGGTTGGGATCGAAAAACTGGATGATTTTGAAGAACAGTTATCAGCAACACTCGGACTGGATTTTTTCCCAATCACCACCCAGACGTATCCACGCCGGCAGGAGTATGTGATATTCAGTGCACTGGCAGGGGTGGGTGGTTGCCTCCACAAAATGGCACTGGATATCCGCTTTCTGCAAAGCCCTCCCATTGGTGAGATCGCTGAGCCTTTCTCCCAAAAGCAGGTCGGTTCTTCTGCCATGCCATTTAAAAGAAACCCGATCAATTCAGAAAAGATCGATTCGCTGGGGCGTTACCTGGCGCAATTCCCACGGCTCGCCTGGGATAATTATGCAAATTCCATGTTGGAGCGCACCCTGGATGATTCTGCCAACCGTCGCAGCTTATTACCTGAAGCCTTCCTTGCGCTTGAAGAAATGCTTATCACAGCCCATTCCATTTTTGGAAGATTGAATATTAATGGACACGCCATCCAACGCAACCTTGCAACTTTTGGTCCTTTTGCAGGAACCGAAAGAGTATTAATAGCCGCTGTTAAATCCGGGGCAGACCGCCAGCTGATGCATGAAATTCTACGAGAACATGCCATGCGTGCCTGGCAGGAAGTCCAGACCGGGAAAAATAATCCCCTTGCAGATCTGCTGTGCCAGGATAAGGAGGTCAGGAAATACCTGGATGTGCCAGAAATCAAGACACTTTTGGAGGCAAGCCGGCATGTTGGGGATTGTCCGGCAAGAGCACTGGCTGTCGCCCAATCCATAAGGGATCTAGATCTACAGGGTGATACCTGAGATCAGTGTTCACATATAAGATTTCAAGGTTTCGAATAACCGAAGTATTATTGTTCCTATTTACCCATTACCCGCAACATATCTTCGTTTGTTGCAAACTTAAAATCCTCCACTCCGCGGGAGGTCATCTCCTCCTGCTCAGCTTGATGCAGGCGGAGCAGGTCTTGCTTGGTGACCACCTGATGCCCGTTGGTTAAAAGCCATTGGGTGAATGAGGAATACGATCTATCAGGATTTGAGAGCGGGGATTGAGTCTCCAGGTATTGCAATACTGACTGGGCGGCAGTTTCACCATCTTTGCGGGCTACACCCACCAAACCGGTGCTCGCTTTGCGCGCCCACCCGGCAAGGAAAACTCCTTTAATGGGGGCATCTTCCTCTGTATCATAAGCTTCAAACGAGATCCCATCCACAGGGAAAGATGGATGTTCATTGACCGAATAGGCATCCCCAAAAGTTGGCAGACTGAAATCCTTGTCGACCGTGTCCCCGATGGCAAAGATCACAGTTTGTGCCTCGATCTGGCGGGTCGTACCCAGACCTCTGGCTTTGATGTTGCCATCTGCCGCCACAAGGGTATTTTCTTCAACTTTTAATGCGCTCACTCCCCTCGTCCAATCACCAAGGATGCGTACCGGTGAACAGAGGAATTCAAAGCGCAATGCGGTCGAGGAAACGGGTTCCAGGGCTTTTGCCAAACCGTCCTGAAAGATCTGCCAGGCAGCCTGAACATCCTGCCCCAGAGCGTTCATCACTGGAGCAACCCGGTCAAATTCCTGCTGAAGTGCGGACATGTCAATATTGGCAGCAACAGTTTCGAGTTCCTTTTTGGTGAATTTCACTTCCCCGGGACCCCGGCGCATCACGACCTTAACCTCCTCAACTTTCCTTTCACGTATCAGGAAATGGGCGAGATCCATCATGACATTCCCAGCCCCCACCAGGATGACCTTCGATCCGATCAAATATCTACGAACGCTATAAGGAGGTAAAAGATTGTAATTAAAGACCAGGTCCTTGGCATGATACACACCGGGCAATTGCTCACCGGGAAGACGCAGCCATTTTGTCCCCTGAGCTCCGGTGGCAATGACAATGGCTTGAAAACCTGCCCCGGTCAGATCGGATAAGAGCAGTTCCCCTCCACTGCTGACTTTGACATTTCCAAAATAATCCACCATGGGAGAATCAAGGATCTGGTTGAATTGCTTGCGCAGTCCTTCCTTCATCTTGATCTTATCCGGGTAAATTCCATATTCAGCCAACCCACCTGGTTTAATGTCCCGATTAAACATTGCCACACGCATGCCATGGTTGCTGAGATACCTGGCAGCAAACAGTCCAGCCGGACCGGCACCAACGACCGCGATCATGAATTGCTTTTCTGCCATACTGTTCTCCTGGACTTGTTGTAATTAGATAACAAATAATTATAAATGAATATCGATTATTCAGGAAATTGGACTATAATTATCTTTATTATGACAATTATTTCATCCCCTTTGATAAACGCCATATCTCTCATCCTGGAGACCATGGTCAGGTCCAGGTCAAAATTAAAAGTCTATGCTATAGTTAACAAAAATATTCAGGAGGATGACCATGGTGTTGTCTGAACATAATGAACCACTTCCAGAGAAAACCCCATCAGAGGAACCAGTCGATCCGAAGGGCGAAGAACTGATCAACCAGACAGTTCCCACACCCACCCCTAAGCGAAGACTTAGATCTATTGAATTTGCAGTCTTACGCGGAAAATTTAAAAGGATCCATGTCCATCCTGCAATTGTTAATTTTACACAAAAAATAAGAACTGCAAAAGAAAAATACCTGCCAAATTTTCAGTTCAAGAACGCGATCTCACCCCTGATCAACATCATATTGATCGTTGTGATCATATTGATCAGCAGGGAAGTGTCCTCCTTGAAGCGCATGTTGATGGGGAATGTTTTGGGTGGTATCTATCTGAGTATCGGACAGATCGACCAGGTGACATTAAATACCGAAGCCCGGTTTGATGACAGCATTAAGGTGGATTTTCCCTTGCAGATCAACCAGAGCGCTGAAGTGGTTTTGAGATCGGATACATTCATCCCTGGCGCGATCATTTCCATTTCCACTGGAGGATTAAATATCGAGAAAGCGCCTGCTGATATCATCCTACCAGCTGGGTCGCGCCTGCCAGTGCAATTGGATATGACCGTACCGGTGAATACAACGATTCCAGTATCATTCACTCTCCCAATCAGCCTGCAGGTTTCAGGCTCTGATCTGCATCAACCGCTTGTAGACCTCCAAAATGTGCTTAAACCTTATTTGTTTGATTACATGGAAGGATCGAAAACCACCAAGGACCTGGCAGCCTGCAAGGTATTTGGATTTATTTGTAAATGGTGGTTCAAATAAGCACTCTTGGCGATTGAAAAAATGGAGAATTAATGGCAGGCAAAATTACCAGATCAACACTGGACAACGGGTTATTGGTTCTCTTAAAGGAGATCCATACCGCCCCATTAATCAGTTCATGGATGTGGTATCGAGTCGGGTCCAGGGATGAGCGGACCGGACTGACCGGTGTATCACACTGGGTGGAACATATGCAGTTCAAGGGGACTCCCGACCATCCGGCTGCCATCATGGATAAAGCCATCGCACGTGAGGGCGGGATGTGGAATGCGTTCACTTACCTGGATTGGACAACATTCCTTGAAACCCTGCCATCCGACAAGATCGATCTGGCTCTCTCGCTTGAAGCCGATCGCATGCTCAACAGCACCTTTGACCCGGATGAAGTGGCTTCAGAACGGACCGTCATCATTTCGGAACGGGAGGGCAATGAAAACGAACCGCTCTTTCAACTTAACGAAGCCATCCAATCTGCAGCATTTAAGGTTCATCCATACCATCATGAGGTGATCGGTGACAAAGCTGATCTCAATACGATCACCCGGGATGATCTTTTTAACCATTACCGGACTTTCTACAATCCGAACAATGCTGTCCTGGCTCTTGCAGGCGATTTTAGCAGCAAAACCATGTTGGAATCCATTCGAAGGTTGTTTGAGCCAATTCCTGCAGGAAAACTTCCTGTGCGGTTGAACCGTCCCGAACCTCCTGACCGGGGTGAACATCAGTTGACTCTGGAAGGTCCGGGTGAAACCACGTATATGCAGATCGCCTACCGGTTTCCATCTGCCCTGGATGCGGATCTCTTTCCATTCATGGTGCTGGACAGCCTGCTAAGCGGACCGACCAACCCGAGCGCATTCAGCTCAGGTGGGATCTCCAACAAGACTTCCCGACTCTACCGGGCACTTGTGGAAAAGGAAAAAGCGGTCGGGGTTTTTGGCGGCGGTCAGGTGACCATTGACCCATTTCTTTACACTACCACCATCACCATACATCCCAACAAAGGAACACAGGAAGTCCTGGATATTTTCGATGCAGAGATCAAGCGCATCCAGGACGAATCCATCCCGGAAGCTGACATCCAGCGAGCCATCAAGCAGGCGCGTGCCATATTTGCTTATGGCAGCGAGAATATCACGCACCAGGCAGCCTGGCTGGGTTTTTCTGAAATGTTTGCCGACTACCGCTGGTTTGAAAAATATCTGGACAAACTAGCGGAAGTGACCCCGACAGACATCCAACGGGTGGCTCAAACTTGGCTGGTTCATCAAAGACGACTGGTCGGTACATACCTGCCGGAAGGGAAGGCGGAGTCTTGATCATGAAAAATAAAAACCACCATTCCCTGCCAGGTCCAGCGGACATCCATCGTCATCAGACTGCGAACGGGATCACCATTGTGAGCCGTGCTAATTTCAACAGTCCATCTGTCATCATATCGGGATATCTGCCTGCCGGAAGCCTGTTTGATGAGGATGATCTGCTCGGGCTGGCGGATTTTACTGCCATGATGCTGACCCGGGGAACACGAACCCGGGATTTTCATAGCATTCATGATGCACTTGAATCAAGCGGAGCAAACCTTGGTATCAGTGCAGGAGCCCATACCGCCAGTTTCAATGGGCGATGCCTGGCAGAAGATCTGCCTTTGTTGCTTGATCTCCTGGCTGAAAGCCTTACGCAACCTTCGTTTGACTCGAAGCAAATGGAAAAACTGCGTGTCCAGTTGCTGACCGGTCTGTCCATTCGCGCCCAGGATACCACTGAAATGGCTTCTCTGACCTTTGACAAGATCCTGTTTGATGGTCATCCTTACAGCCGACCGGAAGACGGTTACCCGGATACCATCCAAAAAATAACCCGGAAGAATTTAGCGGATTTCCATAAAAAACATTACGGACCAAATGGAATGGTGATTTCGATCGTCGGAGGGATGGACCCGGAAGAGGCATTCCCCCAGGTGCATCGAGTTCTGGGTGATTGGCATAATGATTCACAATCCAGCGAATTTGAATTACCTCCCTACAGCCCGATGGAAAGAAGCAAAACCCGGCATATCCACATCCCAGGTAAATCACAAAGTGATATTGTGATTGGGTCGAACGGACCAAAACGATTGGACCCGGAATATCTGCCAGCATCCCTGGGAAATTCTGTTCTGGGGCAATTTGGAATGATGGGAAGGATCGGGGATGTTGTCAGGGAAAAATCGGGGTTGGCGTATTATGCCTACAGTTCACTGAACGCAGGCATCGGACCTGGTTCGTGGGAAATCAGCGCAGGTGTGAATCCAACCAATGTGCGCAAGGCGACAGATCTGATCAAAACAGAGATCAACCGGTTTGTAACCAAAGGTGTAACAAAAGAAGAATTGGCTGACAGCCAGGCAAATTTTATTGGTCGCCTGCCACTATCCCTTGAATCCAACGCGGGTGTGGCAGGTGCCCTCCTGAATATCGAGCGCTTTAACCTGGGATCGGAATATTACCTTCGGTACCCGGAAAAGGTGCGGGAGGTAACATCGGATGCTGTCCTGGCGGCAATTCAGAAATTTCTTGATCCGGAAAAATTAGCGATTGCCATTGCTGGACCTAAATTGCGGTGAACCAGGATGACAGCAATTATTAAAACAGGTATCGATATTATCGAGATCAAACGCGTAAGCGAGGTGATCAAACGTCAAGGAGATCGCTTCCTGAATCGCATCTTTACACCGGTGGAATTGGAGGATTGTAAAGGAAACGTAAATTCCCTGGCTGTGCGTTTTGCGGCAAAGGAAGCTGCAGCCAAAGCACTTGGTTGCGGAATTGGACGAGTATCCTGGAAGGATATCGAGGTCATTCGAAATTCAGACCACCAACCTGACCTGGCTTTGCATGGCGCGGTTGTTGAACTGGCAAAAGAGATGAAGCTTTCAAATTGGTCGGTTAGTTTGAGTCATACGAACCAGAATGCGATCGCGGTGGTTATAGCCAGCGGGGAAGATTAGTTTTCCTTTTCGTCCAAACCGATCCACAAATGCCCTGGAAGAATGATGCTTTGAGGGCGAATGGAAATCCTGCTTCCTGCAGGGATTTTTTCAGGCATGGATCCCGGGTTCACCAGGCAAAGGTTGGGGGCATGACCATACTTGGTGCGGTAATATTCAGCGGCACGCTCAACCTTGGTCAATAAGCTCGTTTTTGGATCATTATCAAACCACATCATTCCGAAATTCATTGGCACCTCCTGCTCGAGTTGGTATCGAAGTCTGTGATCATAAATAGAATATATGTTCTAATTATAACACAATGTTTGCATGTCAACGGCATATTTAGTCATTTAACATTGTTAGATTTTTATAAAAACGTTGAAGAAACCTCTTGCCACTACTTGCTTCCTACACTATAATAAGATTCGTCAATTTACCGAATTGTTCGAGGTTTTTGAATGCCAGTTTATACATATAAATGCGAAAATTGCGGGATCCAGTTTGAACGCCAGCAAAGTTTCACAGATCAGCCGTTAACCCGTTGTCCGGAATGCAATAAGAAGAGCCTGCGTAAAGTATATACACCGGTCGGTATTGTGTTTAAAGGGTCAGGGTTTTATGCCACTGACCATCATTCGCCTTCCGGTCAGGCACCCAATTCCCATGCTTCTGATGAAAAACCGGAAAAGAAAACCGACGAGGTCGGTAATGAAACTGTCAAACCCGCGAAAAAAGAGAATGGTTCAACTGAAAAAGCGGTTTAAAGCGATCATTAAATCATTCATTCCGGAAGGGCACCTGGATATAACTGGTGCTCTTTTTATTTTCCCTTGACCAGCCCTTAAAATATACCTATACTACTTTAAGATCAGCAGGATCCATTCAAAGAAAGGATAATCATGTCCAAATTTGGTGTTCATTCGGAAGTAGGAAAACTCCGCAAAGTCCTTGTCCATCGACCGGATCTGAGCCTCAAACGGCTCACCCCCTCCAATCATGATGAATTGCTTTTTGATGATGTGCTCTGGGTGGAGCGCGCCCAATTGGAACATGATCAGTTCGTCGCCTGCCTGCGTGCACGCGGCGTGGAAGTATTCTACGTCCTGGACTTGTTGACGGAGACGATAAAATTAAGCCAGGAAGCCCGCCGGATGATCATTGACGAGGCAGTCACCGAATATACTGTTGGTTGGTCACTCGTGGACGAGATCCGCAGTTTTCTGTGGGACCTTGCACCGGAAGTCCTTGCCATCCACCTGGTGGGGGGACTGACTGCTGGCGAGACCAACCTGGATTGGGGTAAATTTGGAAGGATATCCCTGCATGCTGCCGCCCTGCAGGACATGAGCACGTTCCTGCTGCCTCCCCTGCCCAACACGCTGTTCACGCGCGACTCCTCCTGTTGGATATACAACGGGGTATCTGTAAATCCCATGTACTGGCCAGCAAGACGGCGGGAATCGCTCAACTTGCTGGCTGTCTATCGCTACCACCCTCTTTTCCAGGAGGCCGGCTTCGAATTCTGGTATCCCGAATTAGGCGGAGATGGCAAATTCAAGACCAGCGATTATGGGCGTGCTTCC